>Ga0206816_1178_pt1 | contig 14647 bp, 13 predicted proteins | sample Alteio_BWOrgCont_88_FD_152866 | JGI IMG/M metagenome (GOLD analysis project Ga0206816, IMG submission 152866) | Enriched cells from forest soil in Barre Woods Harvard Forest LTER site, Petersham, Massachusetts, United States -... | ecosystem: Environmental > Terrestrial > Soil > Temperate forest >... | reverse complement strand
GCGAAGCGCGGATCGCGTTCCAACAGGCGCCTCACTTCGACGCGCAAGGCCCCCTCTTGCGGCGGATGCTCCGCCAGTTGCTCGTCATAGGCCACCGACAGCTCGGATAATTGCGGTGCCGTCAACGCATCGCGCATCAGGACGTAGCCATCGCGCCGCATCAGTTCTCGAACCTCTTCGAGAGGCGTTGCCGGGGTAATACAGTTCATGCGGAATCTCCGTCGGTTCACAAGCAACCGCGGGCCAATGCCGGCCGGCCCGCCAGGAAGAGTTCGTGCGTAACGAAAGCGGCAGGCGCAAGGTCGCGTCCTAGCGACGGAAAATCGCCTTTGCAAGGCGCCGGGTTGAGCGGTTTTCGCGGAAGTGCGCGTCTGCTCACGGCTGCCAGGTAATGCCGCCCGTCACCGCCGGATCGGCGGTGGTCATTGGGATGTTATACCATTTCACGTGGCCATCGGCCAGCAGCCAGTCCGCGCCGCCATTGTGAATGATATGCGCGATGTCCGGGTTCGGGGCGGGATCGTAAAACGACAAATTCCAATCCGGACAACCAACCGTCATGAATCGACCGGACGCCGGAGCGTACAGGCTCTCGTAACAGAGAATGGTGTAGGAGGTTTGACTCAGCTTGGCCTGGTTGACTCGCTTGATATATGAGGGATTATTGAAGGCGCCGATCACATTGGCATTGAACCCATAGCTGCACAAGTTTCCCGGGTAGGCGGCATTCACGGTACGAGTATCGCTGGGACAGAGGAAAATTTGCGTCGATTTGATATACGGCTGCACCAGCATGGCCGGTCCCAATGGGCTGCCGATCTCGGTCGGACCCGCGGAGCCATCCAATTGGCAGGTCGTATCGGTACCGGCAAGGTTGCTGCCGCCGCCGAGCGGAAAATACTCGTCGTAATCCTGTGTGTACTGCAACATTCCCAGGCCTATCTGCTTCAGATTGCTCTGGCAGGAGGAGCGCCGGGCATTTTCGCGAGCCCTCGCGAACGCGGGAAACAAAATGGCGGCCAACAATGCTATGATCGCTACAACAACAAGCAGTTCGATGAGAGTAAACCCAACCGAGCGGCGTGGCAACCGCCCTTTTTTCATGAGCTGAATCATAGTAGTGCTCCTTAATCCAAATTAAAATGGGCGGCGGCGGATTCTCGGACGATCAATTCACCGCGCACCGTCGTATTGCGTGGCTCTACCGCGCACTGTCCATCCAATCGGGTGCACAGCATGTCGGTGACGATATTTGCCACTTGGTCCACCGGGTAGGCCACCGTGGTAATGGGCGGCAGCCAGTAGCGCGAAAACGGTTCGTCGAAGTTGCCCACCACGCTGACATCCTCCGGCACCCTCAGCCCCGCCCGCACCACGCCGTTGATGAACGTGCCGGCGCCGAGATCGTTCGCGATCACCATGCCGGACGGCCGTTCTTCCAGGCGGGTGAATGCCTTCGCGGCTTCCGCACCGCCGGCATCCCAACTAGACCCGTCGAACATCCACTCGTCGCGCGGTTCAGTCCCGTGCTCTTCCAGGGCGCGCCGAAACGCGTCCGGGCGAGTTTCGGCGGGCAAATTCAGACCTGCCACGAACAACCCGATCTTGCGATGCCCCAGGCTCAACAGGTGGCGCGCCGCCTGATACGTCAAATCGTCGTAATCGATCCCGACGAAATCGCACGGCATGGCGGGATTGTCGCCGTAGCACACCAATATCCCGCCCTTGTCCTGGTAGTCCGTCAACGCCTCAACGACCGCGGGATGCTGGATGTGCGGCGTGAAATGGCAGATGATGGCGCGTGGGCGTTGGCTGCGCAGCGAATCCAGGAGTTGCATTTGGTAATCGGGATCGGAGGCGCCGCGCAAGCCGAAACCGTATTGCGGCACGTCGTAACCGCGCCGCGTCACCATATTCTGGATGACTTCGACCGTGCGTGTATGCACACCGGGAAACATCGCCACCGACAACAAGCCGACCAACTTGTTGTGCCCGCGCGACAGGCTCTGCGCGTGGCCATTCGGGCTGTATCCCAACTGTCGCGCGGTATGGAGGATGCGATGCCGCGTCGCCGCGGAAATGTTACCCCGCCCATTGAGCGACAACGATACCGTTGCCTTGCCCACCCCCACCGCCAATGCGATATCGTTGATGGTTACGGACTTCCGTTTCTCGCTGCCGACTGGCACGCTGGCCTTCCTTAGTAAACCGGTTCACTAACATTATACCCAGACCTTCAAATTCTGAAACATTGCGCGTGAATTCCGGCTTTGCCTATTTCCTCTCCTCGGACCCCTCGAAAATAGGCACTGGCGGTTTCTGCCTATTTTCGGGTAGTGGGTCAGTTTGAATTTAATCCAAAGTCCCACGGTTTCCTCAATCGTCCACGCGCGGTCAGCAATGCCAGCAGCCACGGACGGACTATTTCACTGTGTTGCGCCGCCCCTGAACTTGTCTGTTGGGTTGCTTGCGCAAATGCGCTGTGTGCGCGAAGCATATGCTACTATATAAGCATGATTACTACTGAGGTGTCTTTCGTAATCGGTCATCACAGAGTGGATAATGATGAGCTGAACGGACTGTTTATGGTTTCATGGCCGCATCACAAGATAATTGATTTTCAATCGATACTCAATCACAGCTTGGACTATGTGTGTGCCTACTCTTCTGGACAGTTGATAGGCTTCGTCAACCTGGCTTGGGATGGAGGTGTTCACGCATTTGTATTGGATACAACGGTACACCCTGGCTGGAGAAGAAATGGTATTGGCCGCCTATTGGTTTTGAAAGCTATCGAGGTAGCTCGCAACAACGGTATCGTGTGGGTTCATGTAGATTATGAATCCACTCTCCGAGAATTCTACCGAAGTTGTGGCTTTAGCTCCTGTGAAGCTGGGCTTGTAAAAACGAATGAAAAAGACGGAATGGGAATGTCGGAGGAGCAAATCAGGGCAGCACCCGAGGAGTTCACCGACTCGATAAAGGCATCCCGCGAGGAAGAACCCCAAGATCAAGTCAAACCGCGAATCAAGGTTTTGAACCCAGGCCCAAGAAAATAGGCAAGCGCCCTAGAAAATAGGCAGAAGGCAAAAAATAGGCAAAGCCGTGAATTCCCTATTTGCCGTAGAGGCTGGGTGGTATACCGGAGGCTCGCCTGAACAACCGCGAAAAGTGGTGCGGACTGCTGTAGCCTACCGCGGCGGCGATTTCCCCCACGCCGTGTCGGCCTTCCAGCAACAGGCGACGCGCGTGAGCGAGGCGAATTTCGGTGAGGGCATCCATCACCGTTATACCGGTTTCTTGTTTGAAGACCGACGCCAGGTAATGCGGGCTCAAGTAAGCGGCGCGCGCCACGTCGCCAAGCGTCACACCCTCGGCGTAGTGGCTGCGCAGGTAGGCCAAAGCACGCTGCGAGGCATGGCCCGGTCCTTGCCGATCGCCCAGGGACGCCGCGTTTTCGATGGCGCGCAGCAACCATGCCGCCAGTTGCACCAACAGGGCTCGACACACCAGTTCGCTATGGGAGTGTTCCTCGGCGAGTTCGCTTTGCAACGACAGCAAGATGCCCGCGATGGCGGGGCCGCTGCTCACCTGGCTGTAGGTTACCGAATGCCATTGGCCCAACGGCTCATAGCGAAATAGATGCGCGTTCACCATCTCCGGACGATAGGAGAACCAGAGCGACTCATAGGGTGGCGTGCTCTTGTTGTAGAGATCGGCGTGCAACACCCTCGGAGGCAGCAGGCAAAAGTCGTTGGGTTGCAGCGCATGGATTTCGCCATCGATCTTCATGTGCGCGCTGCCGCGCAGCAGCCACATCCCCTCGAAATAGGTGTGGCTGTGCGTCGCGTAGGGGTATGCCTCGATAAAACCCTGATCGGCAACCGCGGATTGCCCTAAGCGGCGGCGCGGCAGAATGCGGCCCGCGTTATGCGCCGCGGCCGGCAATAACTGTTGTTGAAGGGCTTCGATCAAGCGATCCATTGTATCAAAGGCATGAGGCGTGAGCCATGAGCCATGAGGCACGAGCCATGAAGCCTCAAGAGCGGCAACGGCATGGCGCGACTTGGTGCTCCAAGCCTTAATGGCCATTCCTCGTCGCTACACGGGCGTTGCGCGGAGGTCCATCGCGGAGGCTCCGGGTTCGCGTTTTTTCATCCCTCATCACCAACCCGGCATAGCCGGAACCAAAAATTATCTCCGCGGAAAATCACCCGCACGAGCGCCCGTGCGGCAGGCGCGGAGAACGACTATTGAGGGAGGGAAGACATGCCGGCCATTCAATTACTGACTCACAATCCCTGGCTCTCGCTCACTATTTCAGGTCGGTTCTCTGTTCTGTTCCTCTGCGCCTCCGCGGTTCAATTGATCGGTGCATGTTTCACCGCAAAATAAGTGGAATGGTACTAATTTGCCGCCGGCGGCGGCAACGTCAGTGCATTTCCCCGCGTTTGCGCGCCTCCGCCGTCATCGACCTGCGGGGGTTCCGCCTGGGCGGGCACGCGACCGATCAGCGCGCGCACCGTCACCGTGGCGCCCTTTTGGGCGGTGACATCGCTGGGCAACGGTACATCCACGCGCCGGCTGAAGGTGGCGTTGGCATCCTGGATATCGATGGGTAACGAGATCGAAGCGATGGAATTCAGCGTCCGCGGCGGTCCCACCACCGTGAGGTGGTCGGGCATCAACTCCAATTTTTCGAGTTGGAAACCGCTTGCCGGATAGCCGACTCCACGCGCCTTCAGCGGCACGCTCTTCGATTCGCGAATTTCATGCACCACCGCCGTGACCGTCGCCGTATCGGGTTCGATGAGCACGTTGTTGACGATATCGCCATCCGTCGTGGTCGCCACCAGCGTCACCTTCGCGAACTGGACCGAACCCGAAACCGACTTGATGCCGCGAATGCGCGCCCGCACATGCGCCACCCGATTCAACTCGTCCGAGGGTCCCGAAACCTCCACCGTAGCCGGTTGAGCGATGGCGTGGCTGATGTTGAAGGTCGATAGCAAAGCCGGGCTGAATTGCGGTTCGACCGTGAACGGCGCCGCCGCCGCCTGATCGAGGGTCACCACCACGTCGCTCGGTTTGTACGCGATGACCTGCACATCGCTGGATTGCGCGTCCACTCTCACCGGCAGGTTCTGTTCGCCGCGCTTCACATCGCTGAAATCCAGGCTGGCCTTGAGCTCCCTGCTTACCGGGTTCGCGGTTTCACCGGGCAATTGCAGCGCCTCCGGCAGTTCCGGACCCTGATAGTCGCGCAACGTCAGGCGCGGCCCATACAGCGTCACGGTTACAAACTGCGGTATCTTCGAGCTGTCGGTGATGATCATCTTCTTCGGTAAATCGGCGCGATCGAAGTGCAAGTTCACCTTGAATGTCGCCGTCACCAAAGGGTTGTCCTGACTCTTCACGTGACTCCACAACGCCACCGCCAACACCAGCGCGGTAAGCTTGAGGTTCCAGTTGTTGGTGAAGGTTTTCATTTTAAGTTTATCTTGCTATGCGGCTACGTAAGTTATTACCACTTGAGCGCCTCAGGCGCTTTATCGAATAAATCCCGCAGTTGTTGCAACGGAAGTACAGACGCCATATGTTGGCGCTGCATTTCCTTCCAAACCGAACGATGAGACGACCTACGAACGGCATGCTCGATGCGCAGTAACTGCGTCTTGGCTTTTCCGGATTCCCGGTCAGAGACATAATTTACGAGCAATGCTTGATAAGAAGTAAATGCAATTCTTCGTGCCTCCACTAATGAGTCCCGTATATTTAACCGCAGTACATCAATGGTGTATTTTGCTCGCACATAGGACTCGCTGCCAACTGGCTCAATAGGAATAAAGAAAAAAGTGCCCAGTAGGTCGAGTTCCATAAATTCCAATGGGTCTTCACGTCGGGGATCTATGAGGGCATGTCTGCCGGCTCTAGGTACAACACATGGAGCCTTGGGCACACGTGCTACAGTAAAGAGAGTTGGAGGCGACCCATTCAACACTGCAAATTTGTTGTTCTTAGGACCATTGCAAGGTCCGCAAGCGTACAGGTAGTTCTCCCAAACGAAACACTCCTCCGGATACAAGGACTTAGGCCGGATATGTTCGACTTCGTCAGCTGCGGAGTCTTCGCAGTAGCCGCATCTTACAACACCGCTGCACATTGAGGCGAGTACTGTCCTCACAACTTTGAACGTTTTGTTGTTCCGGCTCTTCCTGGCGGGAAAGTTAGATTCCGCTGCAGCGACTCGCTCAGCATAGTTAGGGAGATCGTCAATCTCACGTTGCCAAACAATTAACTGCTCAGCGGCCTCCGTCGGCAGGTCCACATTGCGAATTGAAATCATGTCAATACTAGGCAGCATTAACCAAACTGGTAGGTGGAATTGAGGTTGGAAACATGGCACGTAACCGCGCTTGCTCAATCCGCTCCTCCTCAGTCAAGCTGTCATGCAACTCCTTCCGATTCAGGATGGCCAATCTCTCGAGAAACTTAGCTGCCGCATCTGAACGAGTAACATCGGCGCCAAATAGTTCCGTGCTATAAGCATCCAATACATTACCGTAGAGTAGTCTGTCCAGTTCTGCACCTGACACCATTTGTCCGCTTTCGTCGGTGCCCGGTTTCGGCAGTCGAAAAACTGTTCCGACGGAAGCAGCCTGACAAACCAACGGACTGTGAGTTGTAACAATGAATTGAATGTGGGGGAAGTGTTGCCGAAACCATTGTCCGATTTTGCGCTGCCAACTTGGGTGTAGATGCGCATCGACTTCGTCAATGAGAACTGTACCTGGAGCAATGATTTTGGTAGCATCCTCTGGATCGAAAACACGCCCCGGACCGTAGCACCGAGATAATTGACGAATAAGCTCGAATGTCATACTCAAGAGGCTACGATAACCGTCGCTAAGAAGCTCAACCTGAACTTTGCAACCGTTTCCATCCACGAAGTCAACCCCCTTCGATGAAATTTCTTGCAGGTAGGTTTTGTGCGGCAGAAACCCCTCTTGGTTCACGAATTCCTTTAGTGAGTCTAAAAGAACTCCCTCTGGGCTCTTCTCTAGCTTCTTGAACTGCAAATCTTGGAGCCAGCGTAAACACTCAGTTAACGCAACGCCTTCACCGAATACCGACAAATGCGGGGCCAGACGTGGATTGGAATAGTAAATCCTTTCGTAGTCTTTATCGCCACCTACAAAGCGGCGAAACGGTCCGTAGGAGGCACTGAACCAACCCGGCTTGCCGCTCCATACGTGGCGCTCTGGGCCAAATGCGACTCTACGTTTAACCAACCTCACAGAATCTCCGACGCGTTCAAGGCCGACCGATACGGGGAGAAAGTAGTTGGTTACCTTCCGACCCTTCCCGGAAAATTTGTCAAACCTGGCGTCATAATGCACATCCAAACGGATGCGTCCCCTCGTCGACTCGGACCTCAACCAAGCGGTCCAATCCTGGCGTAATGCCGCTGCTTCGGTCGGGCCGACCAACGCCAAGGCAACTGAGCGTAATGTAGAGGACTTACCCGCCCCATTGTCCCCTATAATTACGTGCCAACCCGCGTAATTTTTGTAGGGAAGTGTCCAGTCCAAAGCTACAGTAGATCGCACATTTTCAATGATAATCTGATTTATATACATACGGACTTGTCCCACCTTATAGATGGCGTTCACAATGCTACGGTCAGTCAATGTTTCCGCCACGCCGCGCGAAGCGTCCCGATCGTCGATTTCGGAAACGCGCGCGCCGCATGCGACACCTGGCGGGCGAAGGGGCGCAAGCGGGTGGTGCCCTGGGCGCGGCCCAGCAAGGACAGCAGTTCGTCGGTGAGCAGACGCACCTGGAGAATGGAGTTCATGGTGCCGTTTTGCGCGAGGCTGATATTGCCGGTTTCCTCGCTGACAACCACGATGATGGCATCGGTGGTTTCACTGAGTCCCAACGCGGCACGATGGCGGGTGCCCACGGTTCGCGGCAGGTCCTGTTCTTGGGTCAAGGGCAGGATGCAGGCGGCCGCCATGATGGTGTTCTTATGCACCACCACGGCGCCATCGTGCAAGGGATTGCCGGGATAGAAGATGGAGAGCAGCACCTCGGCGGAGAGGCGCGCCTCCATGCGGGTGCCGGTGGCGGCGATATCGGTTAAACCGGTTTCGCGCTCGATCGCGATCAGGGCACCGATGCGCCGGGCCGCCAGTTGTTCCACCGCGCGCGTGATCTCGGTGACGCCGCGCATCGCTTCGGCGCTGGCCTCGCTCTTCCACTGCAACCCCACCACGTCGAGTTGGCCGCGCCCCAATTGGTCGAGCGCCGCGCGCAGTTCCGGCTGGAACAAAATCACGACCACCACCGCGGAAGCGAAAATCGCCTGGCCGATAATCCACTGTAGCGTATCCATGTGCAGCCACTGCGCCATCTTCATGATCACCAGCAAGATGGCCAGCCCCTTCAGGAGTTGCATCCCCCGCGTACCCTTGGCCAACGCCAATAGGTAATAGATCAACACCGCGACCAAGGCGATATCGACCAATGCCATCGGGTCCAACTGGCGATAAAGATGAAGAAGCTGGCGGTGAACGTCCTGCATGGGGTTCATGATAACGGACCAATTCAAATACGGACCACTTGCACGACCTCACCCACGACTATAGACGCGCGGCACGCGCGCCGCCACGCCGGTGAAGATCTCATAAGGTATTGTACCAGCCCAGGCCGCGACTTCCTCGGCAAGCAACCCGCTGCCAAATAAAGTGACAGCCTCGCCGAGGCCGACGCCCGCGCCAAGCTCGGTGATATCGACCAGGGTGATATCCATCGTCACCCGCCCCACGACGGGGCACCGCTGCCCGCGCACCAGAACTTGCCCGCGATTGGAAAGCGAACGCGGGTACCCATCGGCGTAGCCGGCCGGCACGGTCGCGATGCGCGAATCGCGCGCCGCCCGCCAGGTCGCCCCATATGAAATGGAGGTTCCCGCCCGCACCGTTCGCACGTGCGTAACGCGCGCGCGCAGGCTCATTACGGGCCGCAGCGCCACTCCGAAGGGATTGCTGAAGGCCGATGGCAGCGCGCCGTATAGCGAAATCCCACAGCGCGCCGGCGCGAATCGAGCTTCCGGATAGCGCAACTGCGCCGCGCTGTTGGCGGCGTGAACCAATACCTCGCCGGAACGGATGCCGCATTCGTCCAGAAATTCCCGAAACGCGCTCACCTGCCCCACGGACATGGGGTCGTCCTCTTCATCGGCGCAGGCGAAATGGGTATAGACGCCGCCGATGCGCAGGTTTGGAAACGCCCGAAACGATTTCCACAGACCTGCCGCCTCCTCGGTCGGCGCGCCCAACCGGGCCATGCCGGTATCGATTTTGAAATGCGCCTCCGCGACGCGACCCTCGGCTCGCCCCGCGGCATCGAGCGCGGCCGCCACTTCCGCGGTGAACACCGTGGGCGTCAAACCCGCTCGGACCGCATCGCGCGCCTCCGCGGGCAAAATCGCCGATAGCAAAAGAATCGGCGCGGTAACGCCGGCGTCCCGGAGTTGCAAGCCTTCATCGACCGAAGCAACCGCCAGCATCGCGGGCCGCACCGGCCCCTCCATCAATGCCCGTGCCGATGCGGCCGCGCCGTGGCCGTAGGCATTGGCCTTCACCACCGCCAGCATGTTCCCGGGCCCCAGCGCGGCCAGCGTTTCAAAATTGGAGCGCAGCGCCGCCAGGTCGACCTCCGCCCAAATCGGGCGCGAGAACGTGGGAGCATCGGTGAAATCGGTCGTGGGCATGTGGCGAGGAGCCATCGCGGCGGTTACTTGCGATTATAGCAGGAAGTGGGGCCGGTTTCCTCTCTTGCCACGGCCCAAAGTCCGTCCTACACTGCCGTCCGTGATGGACCATCTCATCCCCATTCTCATCCTTCTCCTCTTGTTGTTGGCCGGTCCATCGTTCTTACCCAAAATAATGCGACGCCTGGCGGAAACTACATCTCGTCACAGGCGCGAACCAAACAGCAGTGAGCAAATCGCGTGGGTTGTAGTTCTCGCCCTTCTATTTGCCGCCTGCCTGTTCGTCCCCATACTCGAGGGCCACTTCTAACCGAATTCACCGCTTCCCGCCGATAACCCAGGCCTCGCGCCTCATTGCTCATGCCTCATGCCTCGGGCCTCATCGCTCAGGCCTCATGCCTGCCTCATGCCGCGGGCCTCATGCCTCACGCCTCATGCCTCACGCCTCATGCCTCATCGCTCATGCCTCATTGTGTCCCGCTGCCCCCACGGCTATACTACTGAATACAGAGGCATTGCGACGCAACCGTGGGCTTGACGTACCGAAGCGATCGGCGATCGGGCGCAGGTTCACAAGGAGAAGAAGCCATGGGAATGTTGGGCGCTGATAAGCTCGTATTGATATTGGTCGTCGTCCTGCTGTTGTTCGGCGGCACGAAAATTCCGGAAATGATGCGCGGCCTGGGTCAGGGCATGAAGGAATTCAAGAAAGCCACGCGCGACGAGGACGACCACAAGGACGATAAGCCCAACCCGCTTTAATCCTCCGCCGGCATGCGGCCGAATCTCTGGGCGACCCGTCTGCCGGCACCGGCACGGGTCGCCCTTGTCTTTGCTACCCACGGTAGCGATGCAGGATGCAAGATACGACGTTCAGCGCTCACGACGCGTAATGGGCACTTCGACAAGCCCCGTGGATTTAACATCCGCATTGATGCCCTAAGCCAAACCGGGCGATACGGTGTATCCCGAAGCGCATCTTGCATCCTGCATCTTGCATCCTGCTCATGAAACTTCCCTCCACCGACATCGCCGCCTGGCGCGCCGCCCAGTTCCCGTTCTTCGTGCACAAGATTTGCCTCACCCATGCCTCGGTTTCGCCGCTGCCGGCGCACACCCGCGATGCAGTGAAGTCCTATCTCGATCGCATCAGTTGGCAGGGGCAGTTCGATTTCGTGCACGATGACATCTACCACCGTTGCAAGGAGCGCCTGGCGCGGCTGATCGGCCACGGCGCGCGCGCCGACGAAATAGGCTTCGCCGGTTCCACCTCGCACGCGCTGGGCATCGTCGCCACCGGGATCGACTGGAAGCCAGGCGATAACTGCGTGGTGGCCGATGGCGATTTCCCCGCCAACGTCGTCACCTGGAAAAACCTCGAACACACCCACGGCGTGGAGGTGCGCCTCATCCCGCATCGACCGTGCATGGATATCGGCGTGGACGATATCGCGCCGCTGGTCGATGCCCGCACCCGCATCGTCAGCCTCGCCACCGCCAACTTTCTCAGCGGTTATGCCATCGATTGCGCCGCCATCGGGAAATGGCTGCACGAGCGCGGCGTACTCTTTTGCGTCGATGCCATCCAGACGCTGGGCGCGGTCGCCTTCGACGCGGAGCACGTCGATTTCCTCTGCGCCGATGCCCACAAATGGCTGCTCGGCCCCAACGGCATCGCCCTGCTATGGGCGCGCCAGGGTGCGCTGGAGCAAATTCGCCCGGCCATCCTCGGCTGGCTCGCCACCAAGGGTCGCGACGACTGGTACGCCTACGATACCGAGCCCATCGCCAGCGGCGAACGCTTCGAGCCCGGCGCGCGCAATATGCTCGGCGTGGTGGCACTGGATGCTTCGCTCGAACTCCTCGAAGCCACCGGCAAGGGGGAAATCGAAAGTCGCGTGACGCACCTGCGCAATTACGCCGCGCACCAATTGCAGGAAGCCGATTGCGACTTGCTCTGGGACCCGAATTCATTCCGCATTCCGCATTCCGAAATCCGCAATGTAAGCGGTATTGTCAGCTTCCAACCCCGCCACGGCCAAACCGCCGACCTGTATAAGCACCTCGACCGGCACTTCGCGCTCTCGTTGCGCAACGACCGCGCCGGCGCGGAATGGATCCGCGTTTCCGCGCACTATATGAATACCGAGGAAGATTTGGATAATCTGGCGACAAGTATCACTGAGTTCCGCGCCGGTTAGTTCGTGCTGGCGCGGCGAGACGTTGCGTCGAAGATTTCTGGCAGCGCCACATCCAGCTCATCACAGCGGTAGGTAGACCACCTGGTTTTCTATATCGGTCGCCTCACCGCATGTGGCGAGCCATAGAATGTCGTCGATCGCGATTACGATCGACAGACCCTGTGGCACAATGATGACACCCGGCATGAACATACCGGCGGCGATTCGCTCATTCGAGAAGCGAATGAAGGTTTTTACGTCTGAGGTAAGCAGCACTCGGTCATTCACAGCCGCCCATTCCAGAATAATAGGGTCGGCGGCGCTTGTTAGACCAACATCTTGAACGCGAACAATGTCGAGATCATTGTTGCGCCGCAACAATCCACGCAAAATGTCCGAATGCAGGTTCTCATCGGCAATGAGGCGCGGCATTGTTCAGATTGAAACCGAGCTTTTCTCGCGGCGCGACAATAAGCGCGCTCGCAATCCATCAGTAGGAAATTTGGCCTCGATCTCGCGGCGCAAGGCAGCCGCGTCTGCCCTCTGGCTGTCAAGATAATTGGTCACCTTGTCTCGATGAGCCAGATAAAATCCGATCACATAATAGACATCGGCCAACTCCAACACTGGATAGGCGTGCACGATTTCTTCCGCCGTGGCGCCATCCAGCCAGTCGCCAACAACAATATCCAGCGTCACGCGCGTCACGCCGACACGCAAAGTGCCATCCGAGTCCTCGCGAAGTGGAACGGTTGCCGGTTCAAGAACTAATGCCATCATCGATCTCCGCCTCATAGGTCGATTCCAGCATGGAGTATAATGTAATCCAGATCGTTTTCGGCTTGACAACCGCGGAGACAGGTATCTAGACTACCTGAGTGATGCTTCATAGCTTCCAACGGTGGGTCCCTGCACCTCCCTCGATCGATACTCAGTAAATGCCCTCGAAAACCACGGTTACGGCCACTAAAAATCCGCGCGCTAAGAACAAGTCGAAACCCGACGATGCGGGAGCTACCGCCAATGGCGTCGCGCCACACCCCGTGGCACCCACCCCCGACCAATTCATCATCATCAAGGGCGCGCGGCAGCACAACCTGAAGAACATCGATATCACCCTGCCGCGGCAGAAGCTGATCGTCATTACCGGTCTCTCCGGTTCCGGCAAATCGTCGCTCGCCTTCGATACCATCTACGCCGAGGGTCAGCGCCGCTATGTGGAGAGCCTTTCCGCCTACGCGCGACAGTTCCTGGGCCAGATGGATAAGCCCGATGTCGATTTCATCGAGGGGCTGAGCCCGGCCGTCTCCATCGACCAGAAAACCGCCTCGCGCAACCCGCGCTCCACTGTCGCCACCGTCACCGAAATCTACGACTACCTGCGCCTGCTCTTCGCGCGCATCGGCGTGCCGCACTGCCCCGAATGCGGGCGCGCCATCGTGCGCCAATCGGTCGACCAGATCACCGACCAAATCATGCGGCTCGGCGAAGGCGCACGCCTGCACATCCTGGCGCCGCTGGTGCGCGGACGCAAGGGCGAATACCGCAAGACTTTCGAGGAAGTCCGCAAGAAGGGCTTCGCCCGCGTGCGCGTCAACGGCACCGTGTACACCCTCGATGAAATCGAGACCGTGCGCCTGGAGCGCTACGAAAAGCACGACATCGAAGTGGTCGTCGATCGGGTCGTGGTCAACGCCGAGGCCGCCACCCGCATCGCCGACAGCGTCCAAACCGCCCTCCAAATGGCCGAAGGCATCGTCCTGGTCGAGGTGCTCAGCAACCCCGGCAAACCTCCCGCGAAACCCTTGCTGTCCCCAGCCGACAATGTACCCGACGAAGACTCAGCACTCAGCACTCAGCACTCAGCACTCAGCACTCAGCACTCAGCACTTGAAAAAGACTCAGCACTCAGCACTCAGCACTCAGCACTGTTGTTGACGTTTTCCGAACACTTCGCCTGCCCCAACTGCCATGTCTCGTTCGAGGAACTGGAACCACGCACCTTCTCCTTCAATAGCCCGTACGGCGCCTGCCCGGAATGTTCGGGGCTCGGCACGCACCAGGAGTTCGACCCCAAACTGGTGATGCCCGACGACCGCCTCTCCATCGATGAAGGCGCCATCGCCGCCTGGCGGCGCAGCAACTCCAACTACAAGCGCGAGATGCTGAAATCGTTGGCCAAGATGTATGGTTTCAAGACCGATCGGCCCGTCTCGGAACTGACCGAGGAACAGCGCGAGGTCCTGATGAACGGCACCGGTGAGCGTCCGGTGCATGTTACCTACACCAACATGCACGGCCGCAAGCGCAGTTACAACGCCGCCTTCGAAGGCGTGCTGACCTCGCTGCAAAACGAATACGAGCAATACAGCGACACCTGGCGCGAAGAGCTGCAGAAATACATGAGCGACCGCCCCTGCCCGGTCTGCCTCGGCACCCGACTCAAGCCATTTCCTCGCGCCGTCACGGTCGAGGGCCGCAACATCTCCGAAGTCACCCACATGAGCGTCGGCGATTCCGCCCGCTTCTTCACCGCGCTGCGCGGCGGCGGCTTCGATATCACGACGGCGCGCGAAAAGAAGGCCATCGCCAAGGTCGAGAAGCTGGTCACGGGGGAGCGCGGCGGCGCGGAACTGGCTACCTCCAACGGCAGCGGCACGGCGCTGGTTCTCAACGAGCGCGATACCAT
>Ga0206816_1176_pt1 | contig 14875 bp, 11 predicted proteins | sample Alteio_BWOrgCont_88_FD_152866 | JGI IMG/M metagenome (GOLD analysis project Ga0206816, IMG submission 152866) | Enriched cells from forest soil in Barre Woods Harvard Forest LTER site, Petersham, Massachusetts, United States -... | ecosystem: Environmental > Terrestrial > Soil > Temperate forest >... | reverse complement strand
TTCAATAAGATGTCCTGAAAGCACGAATCCTGGGGTTGAATATTGACCCGAATTATATAGAGAAACTGAAGGAAATTAAGTAATTTTATCGAGTTTTCAAGAATAAGGCATTTCATTATAGTATTGAATATCAATACAAACTCTTGAATAAATATGATTTTGCGACATGACTTCAGCCAAAAACGTTAAAACAATGCGCCCTGCCGAATGTAAATTATGGCTGCATGTATGTAAATTGTCTGACTTTTTATGTTTGGAATGCAACTTTCTATGTTTGGAATGGCATTTTCTATGTAAAGAATCCGATTCTTTACATAAAATATCGGACTTTCTATGTAAAGAATCGGACTCCATACATACATGTAGCCATAATTTATGTACGGCATGACACATTATATATACAATTTGTTGCTCATTAGAAACGAATAAGTCGAAGGTCTTTAGGAAAATACACGCTTTTAAAACAATGATTTCGGGGCATGAAAAATTAAAAAATGTACATAATACATTCAGGTCTTATTGAAATAGGGAAAGGTATTGTGAAGGCATATTTTGATAAAGATTTTCCAAAATTGGATTTATAGTAAAGTGGGTTGTTTCGCCAATAACGAATGTAATTTATTGAATAGCTTATGTCCGTTATTGAAAAGATACCTCCGTTAATCAATAATTTGTATTGGTTATTGGCAAAAAAAATTCCTGAGCTTAGCAATTGCAGTAATGTTGTCTAATAACAATAGGATGACGAATCCGACGGATGACGGGGATACGAACAAAATCAAAGGTTTTGGTGAATAAATGCACTTTTGGTTTTAAGGTACATTGCTTTTGTTGTTCCGATTATTTTATCTAATTTTGTACCCCGAAATAAACATGCAAATTTGAAAAAGATTGTCTTACTGTTAATCATTACACTATTCACCATTCGGGTTTCTGCACAATTGCAACAGCAATGGAATTGGTATTTTGGTAATCATGCTGCGATTAATTTCAGTTCAGGAAGTCCAGTGGCTGTTATTGGAAGTGCAATGGTTCCTTTTGAGGGATGTAATACTATTTCTGATTCTGTTGGAAATTTATTATTTTATACTACTTACCCAAGCGTTTGGAATCGAAATAATCTTGTAATGCCTAATGGAAATGGTATGGATGAGGGTTTTTCAACAACACAAAGTTCTGTGATAGTTCCAAAACCGGATAGTTCAAATATCTATTACATTTTTACTAATGAAGGATGGTTGTATTATTCCGAGGTTGATATGACTCTTGATGGGGGGTTAGGAGATGTTACAGTTAAGAATTTTCATCTTCTTGATTCAATAGATGAGAGATTAACTGCGGTAAGGCATTGTAATGGCAAAGATTTTTGGGTGATTTGTCATAATAGCCAAGGCAATACTTTTATTGTTTATTTGATTTCAAATGCTGGAATTTCTTCACCAATTGTATTCAATGTCGGGCAATCATTACAATATAATATAGGTTACACAAAAGCATCACCGAATGGTCAAAAATTAGTTGCTGCAGAATATGGGCATGGCACAGAGATATTCGATTTCGATAATTCAACTGGTAGTATTTCTAACCCTATTTCAATTCCCTCTCCCAACACTGATACCACGGGTTTTTATGGTTCATCTTTTTCCCCTGATAATAACAAGATCTATTTGGCAGGTCAAAACCACATATGTCAATATGATATTTCTTCAAATAACCAAGCCACTATAATTGCTTCCCTTTATCATGTTGATACAGCTTTTCAATTTGGAACATTGCAAATAGGTCCTGACCAAAAAATATATTTAGATGGAACAAATAGTCATTATCTTGCAGTAATTAATAATCCAAATGTTGCCGGACCTGGTTGTAACTTGGTGGATAATGCTGTTTATCTTGGAGGAAATGCATGTGGTAGTGCTCTTCCAAATTTCATTGATGCCTATTACTCTCCAGGACAGCGAACTCATGTTACTGTTGATACGATTTATTGCGCCTATTCATTTACATTATATCCTACTGTAACAGGGACAAGTTATCTGTGGTCAACAGGTGCTACTACAGAGACTATTCCTATTTCTTCTAATGGTACTTATTGGGTTCAGATTCAAGGCGCAGCGGGATGTAATGTGCAGGTGAATTTTATGGACACTTTCAATATCATCATGTATCCTCCGGTAACCGTCAGTCTTGGACAAGATACTACATTTTGCAATGGCAATACACTTGTTATTAATGCAAATAACAGTAATGGGAATCTCTTCTTATGGTCAACCGGTGCCACTTCGCAAACAATCATTGTTTCCAGTACAGGCAGTTATATTGTAACCGTAACAAGTAATCAAGGCTGTACTGCTACTGCAGACCAAAATGTAACCGTTAATCCTAATCCTGTTCCGATAATTACTGGCGATAGCGTATTTTGTTCTATTGATTCCTCCTTGCTTGATGCAGGTTCTTTTCCACACTATCATTGGAGTACAGGCTCCACTAATGAAACCATTACTGTCAATACCACTAATACTTATATCGTTACAGTTACCAATGGTTTTGGTTGCACTGGCACTGCCTTAAAAGCGGTTACGGTGAATCCTTATGCCCAAGCCGACTTCGTTACTTACGATACCATTGGCTGCACTCCATATAATGTAAACTATGTTAATTTAAGCACCAATGCCAATTCTTATTTATGGTACTTTGGCAATAGTGATTCCAGCATCTACACAAGTCCATCTTATGTTTATCATACATCAGGTCTATACACCGTTACCTTGATTGCTTATGGTGCAGGAGGATGCAATGATACGTTGGTTCATTCTGATTATATAACAGTTGGTTCCAATGTGGACACTATTCATCAGTCTTTCACTATGTCGCCTACTTCGGGTTGTGATTCTCTGACTGTTCATTTTCAGAACACGACATTCGCAGGAACTTACTGGTTATGGAACTTTGCGATGGTCATACTGATACTGTGCAAAGCCCTGTTCATACTTATGATTTTGCCGGGATTTTTCATGTCGAGCTTAGTGGATATTATCATACACTTTGTGGAACGTTCTATCCACAGCCGGTTTATGGATGGGATACTGTCTATGCCATGCCAGTCAGCGGATTTACTGCGTCCAATAATAGCGGATGTATTCCTGATACCATTCAATTTAATAATACTTCTGCCAATGCAAATTCTTACCTTTGGAACTTCGGTGACTCGTCACCAAGTTCCACCGCCACAAATCCTTCCCATATATTCACCACATCAGGACATGATACTGTCACATTAATCTGTTTTGGAAATGGCGGTTGCAATGATACAATGCGATTCCCTGTTACCATTTTGCAAGAACCGAGCGTTAGTTGTGCTTTCACTGCAAACACGCTTTCCGGCTGTTCTCCAGTTACTGTGGACTTCACCAATACCAGCAGTAATGGCACTTCTTATCTTTGGAATTTCGGAGACTTTAACAGCGATACCACCACTAATCCTGTTCATACATTTGATTCATCAGGAACCTTTATTGTAAAATTAATTACCATTAATAACAGTTCAGTTTGTGGTATAGTCAGAGATACTGCGACTACCACCATCACTGTTTATCCTCAAGCCCATGCCTCCTTCACTGCGGATACATTGACAGGATGTTCTCCTTTCACAGTTCACTTCATTAATAACAGCAATAATGCCACTTCCTATCTTTGGAATTTAGGGAATAACAATACCAGCACAGCTACTAATCCTTCCTTTACTTACGATACATCGGGGAGCTATACCATTACCTTGATTGCATACAGCACAGGTGGGTGTAATGATACTATGATTCAGACAAATTACATCACCATTAATACCCTGCCAACAGTATCAAGTTACTTTGTTGCAGATACGTTCTCCGGCTGCAATCCTCTTACGGTGAACTTTATAAACACCAGTAACAACGGCACTTCCTATCAATGGAATTTCGGAGACAGCAGCACCATAAATACTATCAATGCTACACATACATATACAGATTCAGGAACTTTTAAAGTTATATTAGTAGCTACGAATACGGGTCCTTGCGGAGTGGTAACGGATACCTCCACGCAACAAACAACCATAAGAGTTGATGAACCAATAAAAGTAACCAGCAGCTTTACCGCAGAGCCGCTTTCAGGATGTTCTCCTTTAGCCGTAACCTTCCTGAATAGCAGCATCAATGGAGCGAATTACTATTGGTACTTTGGTGATGGAGGATTTGATTCAATGAAGAACCCTGTTCATATTTATGATTCAGGAAGTTATCATGTATATCTCATTGCATACAATAATACCAACCGCTGTACTAATTCTCCTGATAGCACTGGACTGTTGATTACTGTTGATAACTGTGAGCTTTCCATCCCCAATGTCTTCTCCCCCAATGGTGATGGCAAAAATGATTTCTTTAATCTGATAGCAGAGGGTTATACCAACTTCCATCTTTTCATCTTTAACCGCTGGGGATTAAAGATATTTGAAAGCTCTGATGCCTCAAATCAATGGAACGGCAGGGTGAATAACACTGGTGGAGAATGTCCTGACGGTACTTATTATTATATCTTCACCGCCAATGACATAAACAGAAAGCCTTTGTCTGAAAAGGGGTTTATCACTTTGATGAGATAAAAAGAAATAGTCTTAGCTTGAAGTTTAATTTAAACTCTATCGGCTATAATTCGGAGCCTCCTTTGTGATGAAGACATCGTGGGGATGGCTTTCTTTGATGCCTGCCGCAGTAACTCGAATGAACTTGGCTTCTTGTAATCGCTTGATACTCGGGGTTCCGCAATAACCCATGCCTGCGCGAAGACCTCCGATGAGTTGATACATAACTTCGGCAAGAGAACCCTTGAAAGGCACACGACCCACGATGCCTTCGGGAACAAATTTCTTGATGTCATCTTCCATATCCTGAAAATATCTGTCGCGCGAACCCTGCTCCATAGCTTCTATGGAACCCATGCCACGATAGGACTTGAACTTGCGACCTTCATAGATAATCGTCTCACCAGGCGACTCTTCTACGCCAGCAAACAGCGAGCCTGCCATAATACAATGCGCACCTGCTGCAATAGCCTTCGCAATATCGCCGGTAAATCGAATGCCTCCATCAGCAATGACCGGAACTCCACTGCCTTTGATAGCCATAGCCACCTCATAAACCGCCGTCAGTTGCGGAACTCCGACACCTGCAATGATTCTTGTGGTACATATAGAACCAGGTCCGATACCAACCTTCACAGCATCGGCACCAGCCTTTACTAATGCTATGGCTGCATCACCTGTGGCGATATTTCCTGCGATGATTTCGAGCTTCGGGAACGCTTTCTTTACCTTCTTCAAACAATCTATCACGCCTTTAGTATGACCATGCGCCGTGTCTATTGTAATGACATCAACACCTGCATCTACCAAGGCTTTCACACGAATCAATACATCAGAAGTAACACCTACCGCAGCACCTACTCGAAGTCTTCCGAACTCATCTTTACAAGAGTTTGGATGAGAACGAAACTTGATAATATCTTTGTAAGTAATCAAGCCGATGAGCTTTCCTTTCTTATCAACGACGGGAAGTTTTTCGATCTTTTGTTCTTGAAGAATTTCTTCTGCTTGTTTAAGATTCTTAACCCCAATTGTTGTGATTAAATTATCTTTAGTCATCACCTCTGCTACGGGGCGATTCAAATCTTTTTCGAAGCGCATGTCGCGATTGGTAAGGATTCCGACGAGGATATGATTCTTATCTACGATAGGAATGCCACCTATTTTATTATCCTTCATCAAGTCAAAAGCTTCTTTTAATAAAGCATCTTGATGAAGGGTAACAGGGTCAGTAATCATGCCGCTTTCAGAACGTTTTACACGACGAACTTCATCGGCTTGTCCTTGAATGGAACTATTTTTATGAAGAATTCCAATGCCCCCTTCCTGTGCCATCGCAATAGCAAGAGTAGAATTGGTAACAGTGTCCATTGCCGCAGAAACAATGGGGACATTGAGCTTTATCTTCTTGGTTAATTGAGTAGAAACATCCACATCACGAGGCAATACTTCGGAATAATTCGGAAGCAAAAGAACATCATCGTATGTAAGACCTTCTCCGAAATATTTGTTGGAATCATTAATCATAATAGCTGTTATTTGGTTAGTAAAATCTTAGGGAATTAATAGATATTAAGGCTGCAAAACTAAATAAATTAAAATACTTAAATCTGATTGATAATTCTTTTGGAAGGAAGCTATTGAAGGATGGGTCATCTGTAATTAGTCTTTTTTTTAAGTGTAATTGTCTGTTATACAATGGTAATGGCATCAATTAATAGGATAACTACCCTCCCAAAAACAGGTGTTTTAGTCATGTTTGTGTCCAAAAGTTTGAAGTCTGTGTCCAAAAGTTTGAGAGTTATGTCCAAAAGTTTGAGGTCTGTGTCCAAAAGTTTGAACGTCATGTCCAAAAGACTCAGGGGCGTGTCCAAAAATTTGCGGGTCATGTCTAAAATTTTTTGGGATATTTTAATAAATAGGAAAAACATAGGTATATGACAAATTGAACTTTGTGGTCATTTATTTTAATGGTCTATTGACTGTGTCGTCTGCGCCTATTTAGGGCGGGCAAGCAAGGATATAGGAAGCCCCAAAAATGGCGAAGCCTCGTCCTAAGGCATCCGCGTAAGCGAAAAAAATGAAAACATACAGCTTAAATTAATTCATCCTTGTGCAATTTGTCATGTACCCAAAAACATTCCTGATGCTAATAGAATTCAGGAAAATTTATTGAACAATTTGCCTGTTTAATTTCTAATTCCTAATTTTGCCCTCATGCCGCTGATTAATTCTTTCGTATCCTGGATGATGAAAAAGAGAATTCATCAAATGGAACTCTTCATGAAATATCCTCATGAAGTGCAGGAGGAGCTATTGAAGAAATTGATTTATTCCGCTCGCGATACGGAATGGGGAAGGAAGCATCAATACAGTAATATCAGGAACATTGATGAATTTAAAGACCGTGTCGGGGTGAATAATTATGATAGTTTGAAGCCTTATATCGAGAGGGTGCGGAATGGCGAACAGAACATTCTTTGGAACTCGGATATTAAGTGGTTTGCCAAGTCTTCCGGCACGACCAGCGACAAGAGTAAGTTCATTCCGGTGAGCGAAGAAGCCCTTGCTGAGTGTCATTATAAAGGGGGTAAGGACTTGCTTTCGATCTATTGTAATAACCATCCTGATACTTTGATTTTTAATGGTAAATGTCTGGCTTTGGGTGGAAGTCATCAGATAAATTCTTATAGCAGTGAAACATATTATGGCGATCTGTCGGCGATATTGATGCAAAATCTTCCCTTCTGGGCTGAATTCATCCGAACGCCGGGGCTTTCCATTGCTTTGATGGATAAATGGGAGGAAAAAATTGATATGCTTGTGAATGCAACGATTAGTGAGAATGTAACAAATATAAGTGGTGTGCCGACCTGGACAATTGTGCTGGCAAAACGTATCATGGAAGTTACCGGAAAAGCTAATCTTCTGGAAGTCTGGCCTAACCTGGAACTCTTTGTTCATGGGGCTGTGAGCTTCGTTCCATATCGTGAGCAGATGAAGCAACTGATGCCGCCACATAAGATAAATTGTTTGGAAACTTATAACGCTTCGGAAGGATTTTTTGGAATTCAGGATCATTCAAATTCTGATGAATTGCTGTTGATGCTTGATTATGGAATTTATTATGAATTTATGCCTATGGAAGAATATGGCAAAGAGCATCCAAATACGCTCCAGTTGAGCGAAGTGCAGCGCAATGTGAACTATGCATTGGTTATTTCCACCAATGCTGGTTTATGGCGGTATATCATTGGGGATACCGTGGCATTTACTTCTTTGAATCCCTATCGAATAAAGATAACCGGCAGAACAAAACATTTTATTAATGCTTTTGGGGAGGAATTAATCATTGATAATGCTGAGAAATCAATAGCATTTGCATGCACCAACACCGGTGCTATCATTAAAGAATACACTGCTGGTCCAATCTATTTCAGCAATGAAAATAATGGAGGACATGAATGGTTAATTGAGTTTGAAAAGGAACCGGATGACATCTTGTTTTTTACAGATATGCTGGATAAATCACTACAAGCCTTGAATTCTGATTATGAAGCCAAACGTCAGTCTGATATTGCCTTAAAGAAACCATTGATTAAGTCCATGCCTGAGAATACTTTTTATAATTGGATGAAAGCAAAAGGTAAGCTGGGCGGGCAACACAAGGTTCCTCGTCTTTCTAATGACAGACGATATGTTGATGAGATATTAGAGTTCGCCAATGCAAATTAATGTGATAAAATCACCCCTTTTAATTCTTTCTATTCTGTGTTTATCCTTCAGAACAGGAGATTATTTTTTAATAAAATCAATTCCTATTCACGCTTCTTTCCTTACTACTGACCAGTTCTCCAACTGTTATATCATTTCTGATAATCAATTATTGGAATATGACAGTCTTGGTAAATACCTCGCAAATTATAGTGATAAAACTCTTGGAAGTCTTACCAGTATTGATGCGTCCAATCCTATGAAGGTGGAATTATTTTATAGAGATTTAAGGCAAGTGGTCATGCTGGATAATAAACTTGCATTTACTACGAGTATCAACTTTATTGATCTTGACATCCAGCAGCCTTTGGTAATATGTAATTCTTATAATGACGCATTGTGGGTTTATGACCAGCAGGATTTCCAATTAAAGCGGATAGAATCTACACTTCAAATCACTCAACAGAGCGGAAACATTACTCAAGTGCTGGGCTATGATTTAAAGCCTACATCTATGATCGAAGATAATAAATGGCTTTACATGAACAATCCTGAAACAGGGATTTTAGTCTTTGATTATTACGGCTCTTATTACAAAACCATTCCAATTTTGAACATAATTTCCTTTCAGATTATTGATAACAAATTGGTTTATTACAAGGAGAATAGTTTTGTGAGTTATGATATGCACTCCTTCCAGGATAAATTAATAAGTATGCCGAAACCTTTATCAATGCTTATCTATCCTCGGTTAGAGAAACAAAGGATTTTCTTATTGGAGCAAAATAATTTAGAGATAAGTTCATTTTAAACCTCTCCTTTTATATGATTAAAGATACGAATCAAATATCAAATAAGAAAAATCCTGCAAAGGATGCTATTAAGAAAGAATTAGCAACAAAAAATTCTTCAACTCATCTAAAGAATTCCTTAGGATTGATGATTGCCGTCTTTGCTTTTCTACTTTATGCACAAAGTATTTCCTTTAATTATACGCTTGATGACGGTTCTGTCATTAAAGCAAATACTATCACAACGAAAGGTATAGCTGGCATACCAACTATCTTCAAGCATAGCTATTGGTTTGGGATTAATGATACAAGAGTTGCCGAATATCGTCCTGTTTCCTTGGCAATGTTTGCTGTTGAATGGCAATTCTTTCCTGATAATCCGCATATAGGACACTTTGTAAATGTCCTGATGTATGCTTTTACATGTTGGTTGTTATTTATCATTCTTTGTAAGTTATTTGAGAAGAAAAATTTGTTGATACCTTTTGTTTGTACTCTGCTTTATGCAGCTCATCCCATCCATACCGAAGTAGTTGATAGCATTAAGAGCAGGGATGAAATAGTATGCTTTTTATTTATGTTGATTTCAACTTATTTCTTTTTAAAATCATTAGATAATAATTCTATTTTGATGTTATTTATTGGAGGCTTTAGCTATCTGCTTTCATTATCCTCGAAAGAAACCAGCATTTCATTTCTAATCATTATGCCTTTAATACTTTTTGTTTTCACACAAGCGAATTTCAAAAAGATTCTTTTCATTTTCTTGATATTATTCATAACAGTTGAGTTATATTTCTTCATTCGATCATTAGCACTTCGCACTATTACCACATCTTTTGATCACTCTGTTGTTAATAATTCATTGTATGCTGCAACAGATTTCATTAGCAGAGAAACAACTGCATTTTATATTCTTCTAAGATATATTTTGTTATTAATAATCCCGCATCCTTTATCTTATGACTATTCTTTTGCAACAATTCCAATCATAACATTATCGAATCCCTTGGCATTAGCAGCAATTCTTGTCTATTTCGCATTAGGAATTTATGCAATATCTACTATTTTCAAGAAAAATATTATTGCCTTCGCCATCTTGTTTTTCCTTCTGACATTGGCTCCTGTATCAAACATCTTTTTAATGATAGGAGCCACGATGGCAGAGCGTTTCATGTACATGCCATCTTTAGGATTTTGTCTAATTGTTTCGGTTTTATTGGTTAAGATTACGAAGGCAGATAAATTTAAACCCAAATCCTCAACTGTCAAAGAATTCATTTCGACTCATTCATCATTAATGATTATTGTATTCATCATCACTGGACTTTATTCCGTCAAAACCCTTGCCCGCAGTCAGGATTGGAAGAGTAACATTGAATTATTCGGGCATGATGTCGAGGTTGTTCCTAATAGTACCCGCGCTCATACTAACAATGGAATCTCTCTGTTAAAGGATCAATATTTATTAGAGAAGGATGAAGCGACTAAAATTAAATTGCTTGATAAAGCGATCATTGAATTCAAAAGATCCCTTGAAATTACTCCCGAAGACAACGATGCCTATGATGCTTTAGCACAAGCTTACTTAGCTCGAAAGGATTATAAAAATGCCATTTATTATTTTGAATTGCTTGAGTCAAAGTTGCCCTTTAAATCGAGCTATGAATTTAAAATGATGGCGCAATGTTATGAACAAACGCATCAAAATGATAAGTTGTTAGTCACTTATGATTCAATAATTAAATATGACCCTCAAAATGATAAATTATTAATAAGCAAAGGTATGGTATTAGGGCAAATGGGCAAGGATTCACTAGCAATTGGGATGTTTGAAGATGCTTTAAAAATAAATCCTAAGTCAATAACTGCTTTTAAAGATATAGGAGTGACCTATGCCAACGAAAAACAATTCAAAAAGGCATTAGAATATTTCAATAAATCATTAGAAATTAATTCAAAAGATGCTGAATGTGATCAATTTATTTCAGGTATTTATAAAATGACAGGGGACACCCTCAAAGCCAGGCAGTTCCTTGAAAAAGCATCTCGTGATAGTAAATAGACCTTGATTATTAGACTTTTACCTGATGAAAAATATGGACATATCTCTTCTTTATCCGATTAATCCCTACCTTTGCCGCCATAAAAATCATAAATAAAAGTATATGAAATATACCCCAATAGACCCAAAGAATTACATAGAAAACCGCAAACGTTTTGCTGAACAGATGAAAACAAATTCTGTTGCTATCTTTAATTCCAATGACGAGGAGCCTAAGAATGGCGACCAGACTTTTGTCTTCCGACAGCACTCTGATTTGTTTTATTTATCTGGAATTGATCAAGAACAAACTATCCTGGTAATCTTCCCAGATAGCCCACTACCACAATACAAAGAGGTGTTGTTTCTAAGGCGGACGAATGAAAAGATAGCTGTTTGGGAAGGTCATAAATATACTTTTGAAGAAGCTAAAGCTGCTTCAGGAATAGAAACTGTATTATGGATTGATGATTTCAATATGGTGCTTCCTATTCTCATGCATCATGCCGAAAATGTTTACTTAAACACAAATGAAAACGACCGCTACGCTCATGTCGTTCAGTACCGTGATCTCCGTTTCATTCATCAATTGCAACAGACTTATCCTGTCCATACTTATCAACGTTCTGCACCGATTATGGCTGATTTGCGAGCCGTTAAGTCGGATGATGAAATCAAACAATTGCAGGTGGCTTGTAATATTACTAACAAAGCTTTTCATCGTGTCTTGAAGTTCGTAGAACCGGGTGTTATGGAATATGAAATAGAAGCAGAGATAACTCATGAATTCCTTATGAATCGGGCTACCGGCCATTCCTATTACCCAATAATTGCTTCGGGTCCAAGTGCCAATGTACTTCACTACAATGAAAACAATAAAGAATGTAAAGCTGGTGATGTTATTCTTCTTGATTTCGGGGCAGAGTATGGAAACTATGCAGCTGACATGACCCGTGCGGTACCGGTTTCAGGTACGTTTACTCCACGACAAAAGGAAGTTTATAATGCGGTATTGAGGGTGATGAAAGCTGCTACAAAAATGCTTGTTGTGGGAAATCTTTTAGAGGAATATCATAAAGAAGTTGGCAAGATTATGGAGAAGGAATTGCTTGGCTTGGGGTTAATTAAACAAGAAGATATTGACAAGCAAAATCCTTTATGGCCTGCTTATAAAAAGTATTTTATGCATGGCACATCCCACTTCCTGGGTTTGGATGTTCATGATATTGGGAATCACTATAAGCCTTTCAGGGCGGGCTATGTCTTTACTTGTGAACCGGGGATTTATATTCCGGAAGAGAACCTTGGCATTCGTTTGGAGAATGATATTCTTATCACTGCAAATGGTCCTGTGGATTTGATGAAAGATATTCCTTTGGAAGCTGATGATATTGAGGATTTGATGAAGAAATAAAATATCCTAAGTGGGATGGTCTTTATCGAAAATCTTATTGCAAATCTGGATAACTAATTTATATATCATAATTCCCTTTTTCTTATTTTTGCATCATGATTTTGAATAAGAAAATCCTGATACTTTCCCTGCTGCTTTCATGGACTGGAATGCTGTTTTATTCCAACTGTACCTACGATCAGGGAATTGTTTTGGGAGGAAGCGGATACCCTGCCGCAGTAGAGAATATCATGCTCAGAAAATGTGCCACCGCCGGCTGCCATAACACACAAAGCAAGTCTGGCGCCGCAGGAATTGACCTGTCTTCCTGGGATAATTTATTCAAAGGCGGTGACAATGGCGCAGAGGTAATTCCTTATCGGTCAGATCAAAGTTATATGATGTATTTTATCAATACTTACGCCGATTTAGGACCACAATTAGTACCCACAATGCCTTATAATAATACACCCCTCACACATGATGAAGTGGCTGCCATCAAGACTTGGATAGATAACGGAGCACCTAACAATTCAGGTAAAATAATGTGGTCAGACAACCCAAATCGCAAGAAGTTTTATGTCCTTAATCAGCAAAGCGACCTGGTAACTGTCTTTGATCAGGCAACAAGGCTTGCAATGAATGTGATAACCATCGGGGATACTGCCTTTAATACCAGCCCCCATTCAATAAAAGTTTCGCCCGATAATCAATCCTGGTATGTTGACTTTTATGGCGGCAATATTCTTGAAATGCACAGCACCACTGATGATCATCTTGTTTCAAAGATACCCATGCCCAGCTTCGGAAGCGCAGGACTTTGGAGTTCTTTTGCCATTTCTCCTGACAGCAAGCGGCTTTATATTACTGATTGGGAAGGCAATGGAATGGTAGCTTATATTAATCTCGAAACCATGATTGATGAAGCGGATACTAATTGGATTGGTTCAAATTTATTCCTCTGGTCCCACGGATGTATCCTTGACAGTTCAGGAAATACTTTATATGTTGCCGGACAACAGGGAAATTTTTATTATAAATTAGATGTTACTCCATCGCATCAGCCCACTTTACCATCAGGACCCATTGCTTTGAATGCGCCGATACATTGGAATAATATAACTCCTAATCTTGATCCCCATGAAATGCTTTTTTCCCCTGATTATTCTCAACTTTATTTTACCTGCCAGGATTCTAATGAAGTAATAGCAATTAATCCTTTAAACAACACGCTCCTTGCCAGGATTCCTGTGGGCATTTATCCGCAAGAGTTAAGTATCAGCAAGACATATCCTTATCTTTTTATTTCATGCCAGGAAGATACTCTTACGTTGCATAATTCTTTTGAACGAGGGTTGATAAGTGTTATAAATTATCAGACAAATACTTTGGTAAAAAATATTTATACCGGCTGGCAACCCCATGGAATAGCAGTGGATGATGCTGCTGGCGTGGTATATGTCGCCAATCAAAACTTCTCTAACAATGGTCCTGCGCCACATCATTCCATTATCAAAGGACAACGCGATGGTTATATCACAATCATTGACATGAATACCTTGGAATTGGTTCCGAATTATAATACCGAAGTATCTTCAAAGCCCTATTCCATAGCTATCCGGCATTAAAAAATAAATTATGATACCACAAGCGCTTTACATCATTACATCCCTGTTTTCTTTGGTGATGTTTTATTTAATCTTTCGAAGAAAACGCAGTACCCGCATCGGATACATCCTCCTGCTTTTATTATTTAACGCAGGGTTGATACCATCCATGATGTATCTGCATCAAAATCCTGAGATGACACCATTTATCCCGCTAATTTTGGATCTAATCATTATTATTTTAATTATAAGAAGAATATTTACCAAAGAAAATCCTGACCAGGAAACATTAAATGCCTGGCATGATGATCCCAAAAACTGGGTCCTCGGCTTCCTTTATTTTAATTCGAAAGACAACAGGATATTTCCACCGAAAAGAATTGAAGGTATGGGCTGGACAGTGAACTTCGCCAATCCCTATTCGATACTTATTCTTATTCTGATTATAATTTTAATAATAGCTATAGGAACCATCGGTTCAAAATTGAAAGGATAGTTAACTTAAACTTTAATAATTCCTCTCCTCCTTTTATTGCATTCCCAAAAAAGGGAATAGCATATAAGTAAAGAATAGACCTCTTCGGAAAATAGTAATGGAATTAAAAAATATCCTTTTTAACCTTAGCATAAGGGATTCTATCGCCATTAAACCAAACCTTATTCCTTAGTTCAATATGGTAATAAGGTCATCTTTGACACTTATTATTT
>Ga0206816_1175_pt1 | contig 14924 bp, 11 predicted proteins | sample Alteio_BWOrgCont_88_FD_152866 | JGI IMG/M metagenome (GOLD analysis project Ga0206816, IMG submission 152866) | Enriched cells from forest soil in Barre Woods Harvard Forest LTER site, Petersham, Massachusetts, United States -... | ecosystem: Environmental > Terrestrial > Soil > Temperate forest >... | reverse complement strand
TTATATTTAATAAAGAAATTTAATTAACTATTTAGCAATTTGGTCGTAAAAAAATAGTTCGCCTAATTATTATTGATGTCTACTTTTACGAAATTAGTGGGAGAAAGTTATCAAAGGCAGAATGATGCACCAATTTAACTATCGTATTTTTTATTCTATTAATGATCTGGCTCTTCCGGCACATCCATCATTAAATAAAGCCGTAAAAATTATAAATCATTCTCCAAATACTATAACAGCAATTTTATAACGCGGCGTAGATTTGCAAATTAGGGTTATTTGATATAAAATAATGTAATAAGGCGTATATTTAGGTGATACGAAAATTTACGACCTGTATATATCGGTATTCCCCGCAGAAAAATAATAAATGAAACTTTATATAAAAAATATGGTTTGCAGTCGTTGTAAAATGATTGTAAAAACAGAAATTGAAAATGCAGGGCTAAATCCTCAAATTGTTGACCTGGGAGAAATTGAAATTGAAACCCCGCCAACTAAAGATCAGCTAACTACCCTTGACCACGCTTTAAGGCAGTTTGGATTTGAAATGATCGATGACCGGAAGAGCCAGATCATTAATAGAATAAAAAATACGATAGTTAAATTGGTGCATCATTCCGATCAAAATATCGGCACAAACCTTTCAGAATATCTTGCCTCAGAAATACACCTGGAGTATCATTATTTAAGCAATCTTTTTTCGGAAGTTGAAGGGACAACTATTGAAAAATACTTTATTAATCAACGAATTGAAAAGGCAAAGGAATTGATTGTATACGGCGAACTGAGCCTTTCTGAAATTTCATACCAATTAGGTTATAGCAGCGTTTCTTATTTGTCTAATCAATTTAAAAAGATTACCGGCTTAACACCAACTCACTATAAATCGTTGAAAGAACATAAGCGTAAAAACATCGAGGAACTGTAAATCTTACAACATATTATCAAAAACGCATAACAGCGTTTTTATCTGCCGGGGTAACTTTGGGACATAAAAAAAGTTATGAAACCAGGGATAAAAAACGTATTAATTATTATCACCACCGCAATACCCTCAATAATGATTGCGGGCGGTGGCATAGCCAAACTAATTGCAGTACCGCCAGTAGTGCAAATGCTTTCTAAAGTTGGTACCGGGCTATATATTCCTCTGTTGGGGATTGCCGAAATTGTGTTTACCGCGCTATTTATCATTCAAAAAACAAGGCGGCTGGGTTTTATTTTATTGTGCTGTTATTTCGGCGGCGCTATTGCAACCGTGGTTTCTCACGATGGTAATTTTTTCGGCCCGGCGCTTATACCGTTGGTTTTGCTGTGGATAAATATGCTTTTGAGAGACCGGACTTTGTTCATCGCCACAAATAATAAACAATTATGACTCAAACGTATAACATAACCGGCATGACCTGCAACGGATGCCTGTTAAAAGTGCAAAAATTGCTGCAACAAGTTAAGGGCGTAAATAGCGTAAGTATCAACCTTGAAAAAGGCGAAGCAGTAATAGATATGCAAAACGCGATAGCAGAAGAAACCCTCAGTTCTGCTTTGAAAGATTATCCTAAATACAGCATTGCCGAAAACAAACCAGTTGTTGTAACAGCTCATCATCATAACGTGGCTCAAATAGATATAGAAGAAACAGAAAAAAAATCATGGCTGATGACGTATAAGCCTATCCTGCTAATTTTTGTTTATATACTGGTAATTTCTGTTATTTCGGCCCAATCAAGCAGGGGTTTTATCTTGATGACCGCTATGAGAATTTTTATGGCGGGTTTCTTTTTGATCTTCTCCTTTTTTAAAATGCTTGACCTGGATGGTTTTGCCGAGAGTTACTCTATGTATGATATTATTGCAAAAAAAATCAAATCATGGGGCTATATTTACGCGCTTATTGAAATGTTGATAGGCATATCTTACGCCTTAAACTTTCAACCATTTATCATTAACATGGTTACGGTAGTTATAATGACGGTAAGTATAGTTGGTGTGTTAAAAAGTGTGCTGAATAAAAGTAAGATACGCTGTGCCTGCCTTGGCGCTGTGTTTAATTTACCAATGAGTTCAGTTACTATTATTGAAGATGCTTTAATGATAATAATGAGTGCTACAATGTTGTTTTTAATTAAATAAACGTCATGAATAATAAAAAAATATTTCTTTTAGCGGTAGTATTATTGCCAATTTTTACATCGTTTAAAGCACAAAATGTAACTGTAAACAGTGCTTTAAATAATGTATTATCTATTTATTATGATATAAAAAACTCTCTTGTTGCAGATAATAATACTGAAGCCAAAAATAAAGCTAAAGAACTAAGCGCAGCTGTCAGCGCAGTTCCTGTTGATAAGATGGACACCAACCAGCAGCAAACATGGGCCGCCGTGAAAGACAAACTGTTATTGGCAAGCAAACAAATTAGTGAGGGTAAGCTTACAGAACAGCGGGACAATTTCACTACGCTGTCGCAAAATATGTTTGATGTTTTCAATCGTCTTAAAATAAACACAACCCCAATTTACCGGCAATACTGCCCCATGAAAAAAGCCATTTGGTTGAGTGAAATACAGAACATTAAAAATCCGTATTACGGTAAACAAATGCTCACCTGCGGTAATACCACGGCAACATTACCGGCAGAAACCCGGTAATATCGCCGGTAAATTGCTGCCTCATGTTCTTTTAGTATATTTTATGAAAATCATATTTGTAGTTGGTTTAAGTTTATGCTTGTCGCTGGCGGGTATAGCCCAGCACATGAATATGGGTAATTCAATGAAAACGGGGGCACCTGAAAAACATCTTCCATTTTACACTAAAGTTGGCGGCAGGGACATTTATAATTTATATATAAGCGATACCGTCGTAAATTATACAGGAAAAAAAAGGCCCGCCATGTGCATTAACGGCACTATACCAGCTCCGGCTTTAGAATTTACAGAAGGCGATACCGCCGAAATTTATGTACACAATGAAACCCGGATGGAAACGTCCATACATTGGCATGGCCTGGTATTACCTAATCAATATGACGGCGTATCGTACCTGACAACGGCACCTATTGAGCCAGGTGCTATACATCATTACATATTTCCATTGGTGCAGCATGGTACTTACTGGTATCATTCGCACACCATGACCCAGCAACAAAGCGGCTTGTATGGCGCGTTCATTATTCATAAAAAACAGGAACAATCCCAAAAGGAATACACGCTGGTATTGAGTGATTGGACGGACGAGAATCCTACAGAGGTTGAACGCTCGCTACATAACCAAACAGATTGGTATGCCATTAAAAAGGGCAGCACCCAAAGCTACGCTGAAGCAATTGGCGGTGGAAACTTTAAAACCAAGCTGACCAACGAATGGAAAAGAATGACCGCTATGGACGTTAGCGATGTTTATTACAATAAGTTTTTCAGTAATGGCAAGGTTGAGCAACAGCTTTCATTTAAGGCAGGCGACCAGGTTAAACTGCACATTGTAAATGGCAGTTCTTCTACCTATTTCTGGCTTAAATATGCCGGCGGCAAAATTACCGTTACCGCCAATGACGGCGAAGATGTAGAACCTGTAACAGTTGACCGCCTGATCATTGCGGTTGCAGAAACTTATGATGTGCTGGTAACCATACCTAAAAACGGACTTTATGAATTTTTAGCTACAGCCGAGGACAGAACTAAATCTACATCGCTTTGGTTGGGCAGTGGGCAAAAAGTAAAGGCTTCTGCTTTGCCTAAACTCAAATACTTTGCCGGTATGCAAATGATGAATAACATGATGGCAATGAACGGAAATCTGAAAAAGATGGAAGGCATGGCCATGAGCAACCAGGTAATGGATATGAACGCGGTGATGTATCCAGAGGTAACCGGTGACACAATTTCAACATCCCCCTCAAAGCCGGCTTCAAATAACATGGAAAAAGATGATATGGTGGGTATGAAAATGACAAACAGCCCCGATGCCGGTTTGACAACGCTGAATTATGGTATGTTAAAATCTGTAAAACGCACAAATTTGTCGGGCTGGCAAACAAGGTTATTGCGCTTCAACCTTACGGGGAACATGAACCGTTATGTTTGGACTATCAACAATAAAACGGTGTCTGAAGCCGATAAGATTTTAATTAAAAAAGGCGAAAACGTAAGGGTCATATTATACAACAATACCATGATGCGGCACCCAATGCACCTGCATGGCCATTATTTTCGTGTGCTGAACGGGCAGGGGGATTACTCGCCTTTAAAAAATACCCTTGATATTGCGCCGATGGAAACCGATACCATTGAGTTTGCTGCAAACGCAAGCGGCGACTGGTTTTTTCATTGTCATATACTTTATCACATGATGAGTGGTATGGGGCGCATATTCAGCTATGAAAATTCGCCACCAAACCCCGAGGTTCCCGACCCTTCTACTGCAATAAAAATGGTTTATGCTGATGACCGTCGTTTTTATACAATGGTAAAAGCTGGATTAGAAAGCAATGGCAGCGACGGCGAAATAAACTTTGCCAACACCCGGTGGAAACTACAAACATTGTGGCACCTGGGCTTAAACGACAACAAAGGCTATGAAAGCGAAACCATGATTGGCCGATATGTCGATCGGATGCAATGGCTTTATGCCTACACCGGATTTGACTACCACTATAAAATAAACCGCCCCGAAAATAACCTGTTTGGGCAGTTAAGCGACAAAAACAACCGCCACACAGTTGTAGTCGGCTTAGCTTATACGTTGCCAATGTTAGTGGTAGCGGATGCCCGGATAGATGGTAACGGTAAATTGAGATTTCAGCTTGGCCGCGAAGACATCCCCATAACAAGTCGTTTAAGGTTTAGCTTAGTAGGAAATACCGATAAGGAATATACTGTAGGAGCCCGGTATATTGTTACCAAAAACTTTTCCTTATCCAGCCATTTTGATAGCGATATGGGTTTAGGTGCCGGAATTACAATAACCTATTAAAACTTCCTTATCTGCGTATACTCTCCCAAGATGCCCTTCGATTGGATAGGAATCCCGATGATAAAATTATTACACGTTGTTAATAAATTGGGGGGAATTTATACGGGTTACTTACACTCATCATACCATAAACCGCTTCAACCACATCATCTACCGATGGTTTGGTAAAGTAATCGCCGTCTGATCCATAAGGCGGGCGGTGCGCTTTTGCTGTAACAGTTTTTGGTGGACAATCCAGTGAGTAGTAACCGTTTTGCACCTCTAATATATGTTGTAAAATATAAGCTGATGCTGCACCGGGCACATCTTCATCAACAACCAGCAGCTTGCTTGTTTTGGTAAGCGAGTCGCCGCAAACATTGTCAATATCGAAAGGATAAAGGGTTTGTGGGTCAATAACTTCAATGTTGATGCCAAACTTCTCTAACTCAATTGCCGCCTCCATTACAATACGAAGCGTTGAGCCGTACGATACAACTGTCATATCATCGCCGCCTTTTAATATCTCTGCCTTGCCTAACGGAACGGTAAACTCGCTCACATTATTCGGTAATCTTTCTTTTAAACGATAACCATTTAAGCACTCTATTACTAAAGCAGGTTCATCACCGCGTAATAATGTGTTATACATGCCCGCAGCTTGTGTCATATCGCGCGGTACGCAAATATGCAGGCCGCGCATCGAGTTTAGTATCAATCCTAACGGCGAACCCGAATGCCATATTCCTTCTAAACGGTGCCCGCGTGTGCGAACGATAAGCGGCGCTTTTTGGCCGCCGCGGGTGCGGTAGCTTAACGTAGCCAAATCATCGCTTAAAACATTTACAGAATATAATAAGTAGTCTAAATATTGTATCTCGGCAATAGGGCGTAACCCGCGCATAGCTAAACCCAGTCCCTGGCCTACAATAGTAGCTTCGCGAATACCGGTATCGGTTATGCGCAAATCGCCAAACTTGGCCTGTAAACCGGCAAATCCCTGGTTAACATCGCCAATGGCACCCACATCTTCTCCAAAAGCTACAATAGTCCTGTCGCGCTCAAAATTAGCTTCAAAGCAGGCGTTCAATACTTCGCGGCCATCAATAATACGCGGGTCGGCATCATATTGCGCCGGCACAACGGGTACATTTAACGGCGAATATGGTGTATCGCCAAATAGTTTTGAGTTAAAGCGGTCTTTGTTTTTGGCATTTTCCCAGTTTAGCCAGGCGGTTAAAGCCTCTCTTTCACCGGTCATTTCTTTTACAGTTAAACGCAGTACTTTACGCACTGCCGATGTAACATCTTTACGGCCCGGGTCAACGCAGTTACGCAGGTCTTCAACAATTGTTAATAATTCATTCTTAACGTGAGATCGGTCCGCTACCTTTAGTACCAGGTTGATTGCGCTATCCAGTTCGTTTTTTATTTCGGCGCCTAATTCGTTCCAGGCATCGCGCTGGCACTCGCGCACAAATTTTTTGGCATTTGCTTCCAGTTCGTCCAAATATTCATCAGTAGCAATAGCCGATTCTATCATCCATTTGCGCATTTGCACCAGGCAATCGTGCTCATTTTCCCACTCTAAACGTTCTTTAGTTTTATAACGTTCATGTGAGCCAGAAGTAGAGTGACCCTGCGGTTGGGTCATTTCAACAACGTGGATCATTACAGGCACATGCTCTTCCCGGCAAACTTTTATTGCGCGTTCATACGTTTCGCAAAGGGCCACATAATCCCATCCGCACACTTTAAATATCTCATAGCCATTGCTTCCTTTTTCACGCTGAAATCCTTTTAATATTTCGGAAATATCTTCTTTAGTGGTCTGTAACCGCGCAGGGACAGATATGGCGTAAGCATCATCCCAGATAGAAATGGCCATAGGTACCTGCATTACGCCGGCTGCATTTATCGCCTCAAAAAATAAACCCTCGGATGTGGAGCCGTTGCCGATAGTGCCAAAGGCTACTTCATTGCCGTTTAACGAAAATTTGTCGAGGTATTTCAGGTCGGGATTTTGGCGATATAGTTTGGATGCATAGGCCAAACCCAACAAGCGCGGCATATGCCCGCCCGTGGTTGAAACATCAGCCGAGCAGTTCTTAACGTCAACCTGGCTGATCCAGTTGCCATCGGCATCAATATAGCGGGTGGCATAATGGCAGTTCATTTGCCGTCCTGCCGATGCCGGGTCCTTTTCAATATCGGGGTGGGCATAAAGCTGGGCGAAGAACTCTTTTAGATTGCTCATGCCGGTTGCAAACATAAAAGTTTGGTCGCGGTAATAGCCTGCACGCCAGTCGCCTTTTTGAAAAACTTTGGCCATTGCCAACTGGGCAACTTCCTTGCCATCGCCAAATATCCCAAACTTAGCCTTACCGGTAAGCACCTCGCGCCGACCTATCAAACTGGCTTGCCTGCTTTCAAAACCTATCAAATAGTCGTTTAAAACAACCTGTTTAAAATCATCAAAGCTTAGTTCAGCATCATCAGTTGTAACGGTGCCCGGGATAGCAGTTTGAGGCATATAGTATATTTGGGTTTAAAATGTAAAATTAGGAAATTATTTTGTTATGTTGATGGAGTTGGATTTAGTTGATTACGTTGGTTAGCCTTATTAAGTTGTTTTGGTTTGTAATTATAAATGGTTACCTCGTTAACAAATTATAAGTGTAAAAGTTGATTTTTTTTATAACTTTTTTGCGCGGGCGACGTTCAATTAGAAACTAATTAAGTTAAGCTAACTAAATCAACCACTTACTCAATAAACCCAATCAACCACTTGACAATATAATTTTAAATTCACACGAAACCTTTTATATTTGTAACAATCAACATAATCAATATGAAAAAAATAATGTTAGTATGCGCGGTAGTTTTTGCTTTCGCGCTGAGTGCATCGGCACAAACAAGCTCAAAAGCTGAATTTAAATTTACAGCAGAGAAATATGATTTTGGTAAAATACCGCAAAACAAGCCGGTTACCACCAATTTTGAATTCACCAATATTGGCGAGGAGCCGCTTATAATAACCGAAGTTAGGCCAACCTGTGGCTGTACTGTTGCCGATTATATTAAAACACCGGTAAAAAAGGGTGAAAAAGGTTTTGTTAAGATCACTTTTAACGCGGCTGTACCTGGCGTATTTACCAAAACAATAGTTATAACATCAAACGCTAAAGTACCTACCCAAAATTTAACGTTTACGGGCGAGGTTTTACCTGCTCCGGCACCTTCGACTGTAGGTACCAGGTAAAATTTTTGATGCCTCTTTATATGGGTTAAACTTTTTATAACCAGGGCACTCAAACAGGTATTATGAAAAAATTGATGTTAATGTGTGCTTTAGTTATAAGTTTTGCCTTTATCGCATCGGCACAGACAAGCGCGAAAGCCGAGTTTAAGTTTGCCGAAGAAAAGCATGACTTTGGCAAAGTACCGCAAGGGATACCTGTTACTGTCAAGTTTGAATTTACCAACGTTGGTGCCGAGCCGCTTATTATAAGCAACGTAAGGTCAACTTGTAGTTGTACCGTTACCGATTACCCTAAAATACCGATAAAAGCCGGTGATAAAGCAATTATAGCAATTACCTATAACGCTGCGGTGGTTGGCACATTTAACAAAGCGGTGATCGTTAGCTCGAATGCTACCCTACCAACAAAATATTTAACTATTGTAGGAGAAGTGGTTGCCAGGGGGGCACCAGGTCCTGAAAAATAGAGATAAAATAATATTGCAGGTCTCTTTCGATTTAGGGATCTAAATAAAACGACCCTAACTAACGGGGTCGTTTTTTGTTTATATAGGCGTACAAAACTGTTATAAAACAGCATTAAAGCACGCTGATACTATACTAATATTCAACTAATGCCATTTATATCTAAAAAAGGGCAGCGAATGCCCGAATCTCCAATCCGTAAATTAAGCCCTTTTGCCGAAGCAGCCAAACGTGCCGGTAAAAAAGTTTACCACTTAAATATAGGCCAGCCGGATATTGAGACACCCGAAGGTATGCTCAACGCGGTTAAAAATATCGACTTTAAAGTTTGGGCCTATACTGAATCGGAAGGGACACATCCTTACCGCAACAAACTGGCTACTTATTATAACAAGCATGGCTATAATATTTCTGCCGATGATATTATAGTTACCACGGGTGGCTCGGAAGCAATATCGATAACATTTATGACCTGTTTGGATGCCGGAGACGAAGTTATTGTTCCCGAACCATTCTATGCCAACTATAACGGCTTTGCTAACCAAAGCGATATTGTGGTGGTGCCTATTATGTCGCATATCAGTAATGGCTTCGCACTGCCTCCGATAAGCGATTTTGAAAAGGTGATAACCGGGAAGACCCGTGCTGTTTTTATCTGCAGCCCAAATAATCCAACGGGTTATTTATATTCCAAAGAGGAAATGGAAGCGCTAAAAGCGCTGGTTTTAAAACACGACCTGTTTTTATTTGCTGACGAGGCCTACCGCGAGTTTTGCTATGATGGGCAAACCTTTGTATCGCCCATGCACCTGGATGGGCTGGAAGAGAACGTGGTAATTATTGATACATTGAGCAAGCGTTACAGTGCCTGTGGCGCACGTTTGGGTTGTATAATAACCAGGAATAAGGAGGTTTGGCATAATGCTCTAAAATTTGCCCAGGCACGTTTAAGCGCCGGGATGGTTGAGCAGTTAGCAGGGGAAGCCGCCGTTGATACACCAAATGAATATTTTGAAAAAGTACATGCCGAATATAGCCATCGCCGCGACCTGGTAGTAAGTGCGCTCAACAAAATGACCGACGTTTATTGCCCCAACCCAGGCGGAGCTTTTTATGTAATGGCGCGACTGCCTATAGACAACAGCGACAAATTTTGCCGATGGATGCTTGAAGATTTCAGCTATCAAAATCAAACCGTGATGATGGCCCCCGCAACTGGCTTTTACACCACACCCAGTGCCGGACTAAACGAGGTGCGGATAGCCTATGTTATTAATGAAAATGAGCTGCGCCAGGCGATGATTTGTTTGGAAGAGGGCCTGCGCGCCTATCCGGGTAGGGTTTAGTAGCAGTTGCAGTTTTTTTTTATGTAGCAGTACTTAGCGGCAGTAATAGTTAGGATTTTTTACCGCTACCTGCTACTGCAACTGCTATTTTAAGCGTATATTTGTACTCTTAACTGCTACTGCCACTAAAAAAAGGGGTCGACCGGAATTGACAGGATGGAGATAAGTAGGTAAGCATGCAGCGCGTTGGATGAATTAGCGCTTTAATCTGAACATTCAAAACCACAAATGGCGAAAATAACTACGCCTTAGCTGCTTAATTTAGAATTAAGTAAGCTTTTGTCCCGCCGGTGTTCTGTTTTGTTGAACCGGCATCAGGGGCATCGAAAAACGAAACTGGTTTTGTTAGGGTGCGATAACAAGACGAGATAAAGCACCTAAGGAAGACGGTATAGGCGCGCAACTGGCCTTCCCCTTCCCTACAATTAAACAGCGCTAAGCATGTAGAAAGCTTACCTTATACCATGTTTGGACGAGGGTTCGAATCCCTCCGGCTCCACAAAAAGAGGAAATTTTGAACACATAATAAGCTGATTATTATGTGTTTAAAAATTTCTATTTTTTGCCCTTAAATTTTCCGGATAAAAATGCAAGCAATGTTACTTTTTTAACTTGGTTATTTTCAATGTATTAATAAAATAAAGTGTTCGAATCACCTCGGCTTATTTTTACAAATAGTAAAATTTACAACTTATTGATTATTAGTTTTTTCAATAATTATCTCTACGATCACCCCCGCAATAAACTTTAAAAAATCTTTTTCCTCATCCGAAAGATCGCCTTGTTTTTTTGACTTAGTTTTTGTCATTTTATTTTTTATTCTTTTAGCCTTTCTTTTTTTGATTTCCATATAGCTACCCTAACTTAAAAATAACGCTCAATAGCGCTTGGTGTTATGAAAGCAGATTGGGAATTTTATAGAAATTTTCTATTTTGTGAGATAAGTTTGTTAATGGATTAATAGTAAATCGAAAACTATTAACTTGTCGCTATTTACTCTTTTTGTATCCTTGTAAAATAATGAGTATTGTATTTGTAACCCGGTTATTAAATCAAACAGAAAGCATTCGCTTGGAATTCAAAGAAGCGCGGACGGCCTTGTCATCTAATCTTTTTGAAACAATATGCGCTATGCTTAACCGCGAAGGTGGCGATATTTTATTAGGTGTAAACGATAGCGGAAATATTACAGGGATTGACCCGGCGAATGTGAACTCGATTAAAACTGACCTTGTAAACCTTTCCAACAATCCCCAAAAGCTTGATCCGCCATTTATACTATTTCCAATAATTTATAAAATTAGTGGCAGGTACGTAATGCACATACAAGTACCTGTAAGTTCACAAGTACATAAATCGGGTAACCATGTTTTTGATCGTAGCAATGACGGTGACTTTAGAATTACGCAGCCCAACCGTATTGCAGAAATATACAATCGGAAAAAGACACATTACACTGAAGGTGCAATTTATCCATTTCTTCAGCTAACGGATATGGATACTGACCTGTTCCAAAAGGCGCGCATACTTATCAGGAATAACAACTCGAATCATCCATGGCTTAATTTAAATAACCATCAATTACTTCAAACGGCGGGACTATGGCGTAAAGATTTACAGACAGGGCAGGAAGGCTATACACTTGCGGCAGCTTTGCTATTTGGAAAAGAAGAAACAATTATTAATGTCCTGCCTCATTATAAAACAGATGCATTAGTGAGGATTAGTAACATTGACCGGTATGACGACCGTGATTATATTCAGTGTAATTTGATTAATGCATACGAACGTTTGATGGATTTTGTTGGCCATCACTTGCCCGATAAGTTCTACCTTGAGGGTGATCAACGGATAAGCTTACGGACGAAAATATTTCGTGAAATTATTGCGAATCTTTTGGTACACCGGGAGTTTACAAATGCCTTTCCGGCAAGTTTGACTATTTTTGCAGATCGTGTTGAAACAGTTAATGCCAATGTCCCTAATGGTGTAGGGCCAATTTCGCCGGATAAATTTGCTCCTTTTCCTAAAAATCCGGCTATTGCAAAATTCTTTATCCAGCTTGGGCGAGTTGAAGAATTAGGCTCGGGGATTTTAAATGTAAATAAATACCTTTCAGCTTATTCTTGGGGGAACAAACCTCAATTTATTGAAGCGGATATATTTAAAACCATAATTCCGCTAAGCAATGACACAGTAAATGACACAGTAAATGACACAGTAAATGACACAGTAAATGACACAGTAAATCAATTACTGGGAGATCAATTCAGTATTTCTGCTAAAGAGCGTTTTGCTAAAATAATAAGAATTATTGCAGGCAATCCTGGCTTGCGGTCCAATATGATAGCAAAAGAACTAAATATCAACGAAGGTAATATCAGGAGAGACATAAAAAAGTTGCAAGAATTATCTTTTATAGATTTTAAGGGTACGCCTAAAACTGGTGGGTATTTTATTACGAAAGACATTCAGGAGAAAAATAAAGGATAATACAATGCCTTTGACTAATCCAAATGATCAGTTAAACTTATACAAGTCTTTATTCAAAGGCAGAACAGACGTATTCGCAACCTGGTGGGAAAAAGGTGGTAAAAGTGCTTATATGCCCGCGTATAATTTTGACCCGCATCGTTATAGGTTACATCAGATGAAAGGCGGAACATTTCAAACATTCCCAGACAAAACCTATCAGCCCTTGACTGATGATCAACTGGTTAATCATTTAGAAGGTAGGCAAGTTATAGGTATATACCCTCTTTTGAAAGAAAATACTTCTTGGTTTATTGCTGCTGACTTTGATGAAGCAGATTGGGTTGAGGAATGCAGGACACTTATCAAAACTTGTGAGGAATATGATATGCCCGTCTATTTAGAACGTTCTCGTTCCGGCAAAGGCGGTCACGTATGGATATTCTTTGAAGAACCTTATGAAGCGTTCCGAAGCAGGAAGATCATAATGTCTTTATTGCAGAAAGCAGGTATAATTTCAGTATTCGATAAAAATTCAAGCTTCGACCGGCTTTTCCCAAATCAGGATTATCACTCAAAAAAAGGCTTAGGTAACCTCATTGCTTTGCCCCTAAACAAAATGAGTTTGAATAATGGCAATAGCTGTTTCATAGACCCCGATACTTTACAACCCTTTGATGACCAGTGGGCATTTTTAAAAACAATTAACAGGATAACAACAAGCCAACTTAATTACATCTACAAAGAGCAAATTAACCAAGACGAACTTTCTACAGGATTATTTCAAAAAGAACAGCCTGTAGCGGAAAAGTTGGCAATTGTATTAAATAATGAAATTCATATCAGTCGTGTAGGGCTGCCTGCTTCACTTGTTGGTTTTCTAAAAGAAGAACTAAATTTTGCCAACAATGAATACCAGATAAAAAAGAACATCAATAAAAATACATTTGGTATAAAACGCTACTTTAAACTGCTAAATGAAACATCAGAATCAATTTCAATTCCCCGTGGCTTTATCGGTAGATTACTGCGTTTTTGTAAAGAACAGCAAATTGATTATGTCCTGGAAGATAAAAGAAAAAAGGTCGAGCGGGTCAATTTTAAAGGTTCAATAGCGTTAAGGGAATATCAATTACCGGCTCAACAGGCAGCCACCAAAAAAGATTTTGGAATTATTGTCGCTCCGCCTGGTTCCGGTAAAACGGTATTGAGTTTAGCTATTGTAAAAGATAAACAGCAACCAGCACTCATTTTAGTTCATCGGAAGCAGTTGGCCGATCAATGGATGGAGCGCATAGAATCCTTCTTAGGTATTCCTAAAAAAGAAATCGGACGTATTGGGCAAGGGAAAAACAAGCCTGGTAAGCATATTACCATCGCCATGATCCAAAGTATGGAAAAAGCAATGGAATCATCGGAAAGTATGGCATTACAAAATGCTTTTGGTACTATCATCATTGATGAGTGCCACCACGTCCCCGCAGAAACTTATCAGCGCGTTATTGGGAAAATGAATAGTTACTATATGTACGGACTTACCGCCACAGCATTTAGGAAGTACAACGACGGCAAATTGATATTTATTCATTTAGGAGAAGTTATTCATGAAGTTAAAGCGCCGGAGATGAAAAATCAAACTGGTACGCAGATCATCGTAAGAGATACTGACTTATTTGTTCCCTTTAATACCAAAACAGACAAGTTCGAAACACTTTTTAAGATATTGATCCATGATTCAGCAAGGAACCAACTCATTTTAAATGATGTGGCTTCACAATTAAATTTGGGTAAGAAAGCTGTTATCATCACAGAACGAAAGGAGCACATTACTTCTCTACAACAATATTTAAAACAGCGATACGATACCATTGCGTTAAGCGGTGAAGATTCAGACCTGAGTAAAAAATCTAAATGGGTCGCCATAAATAAAGGTGATTTCCAGGTACTGATTACAACAGGTCAGTATTTTGGCGAAGGAACAGACATTCAAAATATTAAATGTTTATTTTTAGTTTATCCATTCGCTTTTGAGGGTAAACTTATTCAATATATCGGCAGGGTACAACGATCAGAAATATCGCCTGTTATTTACGATTATCGCGATCACAAGATAGGCTACCTTGAAAGACTGTTTCAAAAAAGAAACTTGTATTATAAAAAGCTGGATCAAAGTGGCCTAACAAGCCCGATAGATGAAAGCGAAATAGTATGCGGGCCAATCAATGAAAAAATTGAAGTGTCAATTGAACAATTGGAGTTTAGATTTGGCAGCATTGCTTTTAAACATCCGATTGCGGACTTTGATAGTAAAGAACTTGAATTTGAAATAGAAAATTTAAATGTAAGGCCCGAGTTTACCGTGCTTAAACCATATTTCATCCGGTTCCTCAAAAGCACGACGGTATTAGTTAATATCAGGGCCA
>Ga0206816_1171_pt1 | contig 15046 bp, 14 predicted proteins | sample Alteio_BWOrgCont_88_FD_152866 | JGI IMG/M metagenome (GOLD analysis project Ga0206816, IMG submission 152866) | Enriched cells from forest soil in Barre Woods Harvard Forest LTER site, Petersham, Massachusetts, United States -... | ecosystem: Environmental > Terrestrial > Soil > Temperate forest >... | reverse complement strand
CGTCAAGGCGGCGGCTGAGTTCCGTGCGGGTGAACGGCGCGCCCGGTTTGACGAGCAACATGAAGCCGAACCAGCTCGGATTTACCCGTGCGCCAGTGTTGTCCCACGTGAATCCCTCCGGCGTCCAGCCGGTGGCGTGCGAGGGAAGCTGGAAATCGAAAAACTCCCCGAGGCCCGCGAGAGCGCATCGGAGATGCTCCCAATTCGCGCGGCGGGCCTTGATGAATGCGGGAAGTTTTTTAAGTTGCGCCCGGCCGATGGCGGCCTGGATGTCGAGCGGCTTCAAATTGTAGCCGAGATGGCTGTAGATGTATTTGTGGTCGTAACCCTCCGGCAGATCGCCGAGCTGCCACCCGAAGCGTTTGCCGCAGGTGTTGTCCTTGCCGCTGGCGCACCAGCAATCGCGCCCCCAGTCGCGGAAGCTCTCCACGAGGACCTTGAATTTCATGTCGCGTGCGATATTCACCGCGCCCCCCTCGCCCAGCGTGAGATGGTGCGGCGGGTAGAACGATTGCGTGGAAAGGTCGCCGAATGTGCCGGTGAATTTCTCCGCCTCGCCGGGACGCGCATAGAGCGAGCCGAGCGCGTCGCAGTTGTCCTCGATGAGCCAGAGGTGGTGTTTTTTGCAAAATTCCGTGGCAGCAGTGAGATCGAAGGGATTGCCGAGCGTGTGCGCCATCATCACGGCCTTCGTTTTGCCGGGAACGAATGCCGCCTCGAGCATCTCGGGCCTGCCGTTGAGCGTGAGCGGATCGGCGTCGATGAAAACGGGCACGGCGCCATTCTGGATGATCGGCGCGACCGTGGTGGGAAAGCCTGCCGCGACGGTGATGACTTCGTCGCCCGGTTTCACGCGGCGCTCGTCCGGCAATTTCGCGCTGGTGAGCGTGGAAAACGCGAGGAGATTTGCCGATGAGCCGGAATTGACGAGAATGGAGCGCTTGACCCCCATGAACTTCGCCAGTTCATGCTCGAACTCCTCTCCTTCCGGCCCCAGCGTGAGCCAGAAATCGAGCGTGGATGACACCGCCGCCTCGACTTCGTCCGTGTCGAACACGCGCCCCGCATACGGAATCACCGATTCGCCGGGAATGAATTTGACCGCGTCGCGCCGCTCGTGGACGCCGGGGAGATTCGCCCCGTGTTGCAGCGAGGAAAATTCGCGGGTGAGGCGCAAAATCTCGTTTTTTATCTCCTCCGGGGTTTTGGACATGCTCATTCCTTGACCTTTGCCCACATCACTCTGTTGCAGGCCGTTTGCTCGTAATTTTCGATTTGCGATTTGGTCATGCTTTCAGCGGTCACAGTTTTTTCATGGACCTGGCGATACCAATCCGCAGTGTGTTTCACGGCGGATTCGAAATTCCAAATCGGTTTCCACTTCAGCAACCGCTCGGCTTTTTTTGTCAAGAGCATCAGCAATCGCGCTTCATGGGGGGCATCGGGGTTGCTTTTGTCCTCGTATTCTCCCGGCCAATGCCTGAGCAGTTCACGCACCAGATCCACCACGGGGCGGTTGGATTCCTTCCCGGGGCCGAAATTAAATGCGTCGTCAACCCTCGCTCCAATCCCATCCGTCGCATCGGGATTGGCTTGCAAAACGGCGAGCCACAAATAACCGCTCAACGGCTCAAGGACGTGCTGCCACGGACGCGTCGCAGTAGGATTACGCACTGGAATGACCTCATGGTTTTTCAAATGGCGGATGCAATCCGGCACGATGCGGTCAGGCGCCCAGTCGCCGCCGCCGATTACGTTGCCAGCGCGGGCGCTGGCGATCCGCACCGGCGATTTGCCAAAAAAGGAACGCCGGTATGCGCTGATCACGATCTCCGCCGCGGCTTTGCTGGAACTGTAGGGATCGTGGCCACCGAGAGGGTCCTCTTCCGAATACGCATAATCCATCTCGCGATTTTCGTAGCATTTGTCGGTGGTAATGAGCACCGTTGAACACGGTTTTGCAAGCGACCGCAATGCCTCGAGAACGTGAGCCGTACCCATGAAATTGGTTTGGTAGGTTTCCAGCGGCTTCTCGTATGAAAGTCTCACCAGCGGCTGTGCTGCGAGATGAAATACGAAATCGGGCTGTGTCGCCACGATGGATTGTTTCACAGCATTCACATCCCGCACATCGCCGATTTCATGTTCGAGCCCGCCTTCGAGTCCGATCTGGCGGAAAAGCGAAGGGTCCTCGGCGGGCAGGGAGAAACCGTGTACCCGCGCGCCGAGCTTTAGCAGCCAGCTCGCAAGCCATGCGCCTTTGAATCCCGTGTGCCCCGACAACCAGACCGTTTTCCCCTGGTACGCTCCAAAAAACATCACCAGATTTTCCACGGTGCCTTGCCTGACTGCCACATTTGCTCCAGCATTTGCTGTTCGCGGAAGGTATCCATGCATTGCCAGAAACCGCGGTGCACCCACGCCTTGAGCTGGCCCTTCGCAGTGAGGTCGCGCATCGCTTCCTGCTCGAAGATGCAATTATCGCCGGTAAGGAGCGCGCCGATTTTCGGGTTGAGCACGAAATAGCCGCCGTTGATGAGCGAGACTTCGTCGTCCTGCTTTTCGCGGAAGGAGGTCACCGTGTCTCCATTCAAGCTCAACTCGCCAAAGCGGCTGGCCGGCGCAACGGCGGTCACCGTGGCAAGCGCGCCGTGCTTTTTGTGAAACTCGATGGAGGCGTTGATATTGCTGTCGGTGAGCCCGTCGCCATAGGAAAGGAGAAAAGTGTCGTCCCCGACATACGGCAGTACACGCTTGATGCGCCCTCCCGTTAGCGTGTCCTGGCCAGTGTCAATCAGCGTCACCGTCCAGTCTTCCTCGTCGTGGCGGTTGTGGTATTTGACGCTCGGGTTCTGGCCCAGGCTCAAAGTAACATCGCTGGTATTCCAATGGTAATTGCGGAAATATTCCTTGATGACCTCCCCTTTGTATCCGAGGCAGAGGATGAAGTCCTTGTGGCCGTGGCTGGCGTAGGTTTTCATGATGTGCCAGAGGATGGGTCGGCCACCGACCGGAACCATGGGTTTGGGACGGTATTCCGTTTCCTCGCGCAAGCGGGTGCCGAGACCACCGCAGAGAATGACCACTTTCATCGGGGGCAAGTAGAACAGCAGCGCCCGCCGCGTAGCAAACAAAAATCGCCCGCGCCAGGGCAGCCGCATTCCCGGGACGCGCCTTCAAAAATTACTCGACAACACTGCGGAATTCAGCCGTCCTGACCGGATAATTCCATGGATGACGACAAACCGCTGCTTTGGGGATTTTTCAAGCGCCGCCGCTGCGTGGTGCCGACCTGGCGCGGATGGCTGCTGATTGCCGCCTTATGCGCGATCCTTGCAGCGGCCGGATGCAGGAACGCGTATTATTTCCTTGCGATGAATGAGCGAACGGACGGCGGAGTCCTCGTCGTCGAGGGATGGGGGCCGGATTCATTGATGGCCGCGGCCGCCAGTGAATTCAAAACGCACCATTACGACGCCCTTTTCGCCACAGGCGGCCCGATCGAAAAAGGAGCGTTGTTGTTCAACGAATACCGGAGTTACGCGGACTTGTCCGTCGCCACGCTCGACAAGATGGGCATCGACCCGGCCTTGGTGCATGCCGTTTACTCGGACAGAGTGAGGCAGGACCGCACATTTTCCACTGCGGTCGCACTGAAAAAGTGGCTGCATGAAAACGGAATGACTGGCAAAAACATCACGCTCATTACCATGGGCCCGCACGCGCGGCGCAGCCATTTGCTATATGAAAAAGCCTTCGGTGGCGAGGCGCATATCGGCGTCATCGCCGTGCAGGAAGAAGACATCGATCCCCGGCGGTGGTGGACCACCAGCCAGGGGTTCCGCTCGGTGGTGGATGAAATGGTGGCGTATTTTTACGCGCGCTTTTTATTCCACGCGCCTGCGGAAAAATAACCGGTGCGCCGCTCACACCGCGCTGCCGCTCCATTTCAATTTCTGGCGCAAGATTTCCGAGAATGACATTTCCGGCAGCATCGCCAGTGGCAATGAAAGCGCGGATTTCTGGATGTGAATGGTGTCGGCGCGCTTGATCGCCATCGGTTCGTCGCCATCGACGACGAGAAAAACATCATCCTGCTCCTGGCACGGGCTGACTTCGATCTCGGAAGTGTCGCTCACGATGACCGTCCTGTTCGTGAGCACGTGGGGACAGACCGGTGTGATCACAAACACGCCGGAATCCGGCATTAAAATCGGGCCGCCCGCGGAGAGCGAGTAGGCGGTCGACCCCGTCGCCGTTGCGACGATGAGGCCGTCGGCGTTGTATTCCGTGAGTACCGCATGGTCGATCCGCGTGCGAAGCCGGATGAGCTTGGAATGTTCGCCCCGGCTGATCACCGCGTCGTTGAGCCCGGTGAACTGCGCGATCGATTTGCCCTTGCGCCGCACCTCCACGGCAAGCAGCGTGCGCTGGCTCAGGATGTAATCGCGCGCGAGGATGGAATCCACCGCCTTCAAATACGCGGAGGAATTCACGCACGTGAGAAAACCGAGCGAGCCGAGGTTGATGCCGAAAATCGGCTTGATGTGCTTCTTGAGGTCGTGAAGGACGTGGAGGATGGTCCCGTCGCCTCCGAGCACCACGAGGATGTCGCACGCCTTGCCGAGTTCCGGGATCGAAACACCCCCCGGTTCACCGGCCAGCTCGGCCGTCTTTTTTTCGTATTTCAGCGCGGTGCCGCGCCGCTTGAACTCGACGCCAAGCGTTTTGACGAGAGAAGCGGCGCCATGTTTGGCCGCGTGCGCGATCAGGCCTATCAGTTTCGCAGACATGCCAGGAACTCCTTGTTGCCTTCCATGCCGGCGATCGGCGATTCGATGACGCCGCACCATGTTTTGGAAATGCCGCGGGTGAAATCCTCGATCTTGCGCACCGCGCGTTCGTGCGACCGCACATCGCGGACAATGCCGCCTTTGCCGACGTCGCCTTTTTCCAATTCAAATTGCGGCTTGATCAAACAGAGGATCACACCCTCTGGAGTTAGCAAGTCGAATGCGGGTGGCAAGATTAAAGTCAGCGAGATGAACGAGACATCCACGACGCACAGGTCGATGGGATCGGGAATATCCGCCCGGGTGAGATGGCGCGCGTTGATTTTTTCCTGCACGGCCACGCGCTGATCGCTGCGGATTTTCCAATCGAGCTGGCCGTGGCCGACATCAATGGCGTGGACTTTTGCGGCGCCATGCTGCAGGAGGCAATCGGTGAAACCGCCGGTGGAAGCGCCGATGTCGAGGCACGTCATGCCCGCGGGGTTGATCGCGAAATGCCTGAGCGCCCCTTCGAGTTTCAAGCCGCCACGGCCGACGTAGCGGCTGGCGGATTTCACGGTGATCCGCGCGTCATCCGGCACGCGAGTGCCCGGCTTGTCCACGAGTTCCTCCCACACCCGCACTTCGCCCGCCATGATCGCGCGCCGCGCCTTTTCGCGCGTGTCGAAGAGGCCGCGCCCGGCGAGAAGCGTGTCGAGGCGTTGCTTGCTGGTTTTCAATTTCCCAGATAATGCTTGAACTCACGCCCTTTTCAAAACAATAACCCTCTTCACCATGCCAACCGACGATTTGAAGGAATCCATCAAGGAAATGATGGTCGAGAAGTTGATGCTCAAAATCCCGAAGGAGGAAATCCACGACGACACGCCGCTCTTCGGCCCGGATGGGCTCGGGCTCGACTCGATTGACGCGCTCGAACTCGTCGTCTCGCTCGAGAAGCAATTTGGCGTCAGCGTCCCCAGCTCGGACGTGGCGAAAAGCGCGCTGGTGAACGTGAACAGCATTCACGATTACATTCTCGCGAACGGAAAGCGGTAACGCTGTCCGGATTCCCGATGGCGGACGCCGGCAGTGCTTCAATTTTGTTCGGTCTCCGCCTCGTTCAAGGCGTCGATTAACCGGCGCAATGGCCCGAAGCTCGTCCGGTGCGGCGTGAATACGAGCCGCGGCAACTGCAGCAAGTCCGGCTGGTTCTGTTCCTCGGGCAGGGCGTTTGACTGGACGAAACTGCCGTTCTGTAAAATATCCGCGAAACGTTTGTTGATGTCCGCCATGGCCGCTTGCGTGAGCCTGGAATGCAGGCGGATGACCATGCGCCTGCCCACCCAGCGGTAAGAATGGAAGTTTTTGTAAAACTTCAATATTTCCGCGATGGCCACATCGATGTCGTGCGTGATTTTGAAAAGGTCGAAATCGCTTTCGGAGACGAGCCCCTGCTTGAGCAGGTAGTCGCCCATGAAGCTGAACCAAGTCTCCCAATAGCGCCCGCCCGGCTGGTCGATGAGCACCACCGGAATGATGCGCGCCTTGCCGGTCTGGATGAGGGTGAGCACCTCGAACCCCTCGTCCATCGTGCCAAAACCGCCAGGGAAAAGCGCGACCGCGTGGGTTTCCTTGAGAAAATTGAGTTTGCGCGTGAAAAAATAATTGAAGTTGATCAGCTTCGGGTCGCCCTCAATCGTCTCGTTCGCATGCTGCTCGAAGGGAAGCCGGATGTTCAGCCCGAAGCTGTGCGCCCGTCCCGCCCCGCGCTGGGCCGCACCCATGATGCCGTCGCCGCCGCCGGTAATGATCATGTAACCGAGCTCCTGCATTTTGTGCGCGAAATTTTCAGCAGCGCTGAAGGCCGGGTTGTCCGGTTTGGTGCGCGCGGAGCCGAAAACCACCACCTTTTTGAATTGAGCATAGGGAGCAAAGACACGCGCGGAGTAGCGCAGTTCCTTGAGGGAGCGGCTGAATAGTTTCAGGTCGGCGACCGCGAGGTTGTCATGCCCCATTTTCAACGCGGTGACGATCATTTCGCGAATCAAGTCCTCCGAGGTGCCGCAATCCCACTCGCTCACGAGCTTCTCGATGAGCGCGTCGGTTTCCGGATGGCCCGTCGAGGAGCGCGGGCGGCTTGGTAATGCGTGGATTGCTCCACCGGTAAAATCAGCCATGTCTAAGGTTAATCAGGATTGGATGGGGGTTCGATCGCCTTGCATTAAACTCCGCCCGGTAGTAACTCTCAACTCCGAACTTCTCCCGTTCCATGATCATCGTAATCAAACCTAACACACCTCGCGACCAAATCGACATCATAATCGAGGAAGTTGCAAAACTCGGCTACGAACCCCGCCCGATCTTCGGTACGAACCAGACCGTGATCGCAGCCATCGGGGATGAGCGCACGCATCACACGCTCATGTCGCTGAGCGTGTTCCCGCAGGTCGAACAGGTGATTCCCGTCCAAAAACGCTACAAGCTGGTGAGCCGCGAATCGCATCCGCTGGAGACGGTGATCGACGTGGACGGCGTGAAGGTTGGCGGCGGTGAGTTCGTCACCATGGCCGGGCCGTGCTCCGTGGAGTCGGAGGAGCAACTCCTCACGACGGCGCGCACGGTGAAGGCGGCCGGGGCGAAAATCCTTCGTGGCGGCGCATACAAACCGCGCACGTCGCCATACGAATTCCAGGGTCTCGGGAAGGAGGGCCTGCGTCTTCTCGCGCTGGCAAAAAAGGAAACCGGCCTCAAGATCATCACGGAAGTGTTGAGCGAATTCGACGTCGAGCACGTGGCGGCGACGGCCGACATCCTCCAGATCGGTGCGCGCAATACGCAGAATTTCCGCCTGCTCATCGAGTGCGCGAAGACGGGGAAACCAATCCTGCTCAAGCGGGGACTCAGCGAACGCATCGAGGAATGGCTGCTCGCGGCCGAGTACATCCTCGCACACGGCAACCCGAACCTCATGCTGTGCGAGCGCGGCATCCGCACCTTCGAGACTTATACGCGCAACACGCTCGACCTGTCCGCCGTCGCAATCGCGAAAAAGGAATCGCACCTTCCCGTGATCGTGGACCCGAGCCAGGGTTGCGGCCGCGCAGACCTGGTGCAGGCGCTCTGCCGGGGGGCGGTGGCGATGGGCGCGGACGGGTTGTTGATCGAGGTGCATCCCAATCCCGCGGAAGCCCTGAGCGACGGGCAGCAGCAGGTGGATTTCAATTCCTTTGCCGACTTGATGAAGAGCCTTCAGCCGTGGCTCCAGGCTTCCGGGCGCAAATCCTGAGCCGTCTCCCCACGGTCATTTCCGCGCAAGCCCCCGGAAAAGAAAGCCGCCAAAACCAATGAACACGATGTTCGGGATCCAGACGAGAAATTCGGGATGCAACTCCGGTCTCAACAGTTCCATTTCACCCAGCCGGGTGAAGAAGAAATAGAACAGGGCAACGACAAAACTGAGCAAAAACCCGATTGACGTTTCCTTGCGATGGGCGGTGATGGCCAGCGGCACCGCGATCAATGCAAGCGCAAACGACGCCATCGAGTATGCCACTCTTTTACTCAGTTCCGTCATAAGCAAAGTCAGTTTCAATCGTGTGAAAGGCGTCTGCGATTCAGCCTTGGTTGCCTGCGCCTCCCGCCACAACTCCATCGGCGAGGATTGCGAGGGCATTTTCCAACGCCTGTTTTTTTCATAAAGATCCTGCAGGGAAATGGAAAAAACCGTTTCCTTCATCACAATGCCTTCGTGGATTTTGTTCCAGTCGCCGGGCGAATCGGGATCGCGCTGCTCGAATCTCGCATCGTAAATGTGCAGCAGCATCTCCATGTTTTTGGTTTCCAGTTCCCCTTTTTTCGCAGAGATCATCCGCACCACGTTGGAATCCTTGTCCATTTCGTAAACGAGAATGTTTTTGAGTTCCCTGCCATCCTTGTTCTCGACATAGATTTTCTTTCCTGGAAAATCGTCGATGACGTGGTCGCTGGAAAAAAGCGACATCGGGTTTTCGGTCGCAATCCTCACCATCGTGCCTTTCATTTTATCCTGCGCGCGCGGGGCGACATCGAGATTGATCCAGAGGCAGATGGCCACGCAAACCAGCGAGATGCAAAGCAGCGGCGCGCACATGCGGGTGATGCTGACGCCGCAGGACCTGAAAGCGGTAAGCTCATTTTCGCCGGATAGTTTTCCGAACACCAGCAGCACCGCGGTGAGAAATCCCCACGGGATCGTATAAGTGAGCGAAAACGGGATGATATACGCCATCGCGCTGAGAATGATTTCCAAGGGGACGCCGTGGGTCACCAACTGGTCGAGCAACTGCTTGAAGAGATTTCCCAACACCAGCACAAAGGTGAGCACCGCCACGCCGAACAGCGTGGTAAGCAGCACCTCCCGGCCTATGTATCGGTCTATCAACTTCATGCAGCCCCGATAGTGCTGCGGAATCAAAATCAATTGCAAGCAGGTTTGCCCTAATCGGAATTTCCCTCGCGTCGATGTTTCTTCCCGCCATAATCAAGCCATGCCAGAAACCATTTTCAGCGCAAGCGAACTCACGGTCCGTTACGGCGACCGCGTGGTGCTCGACGGCGCGGGCGTGGTCGTCCATGCGAATGACCGCGTCGGGCTGGTCGGACGCAATGGAACCGGCAAGTCCACTTTCCTGAAAATCGCCGCCGGGGCAATGGAGCCGGATGGAGGCAGCGTGGTCCGCCGGCGCGATCTCATCACGGGTTACCTCCCGCAGGTATTCGACCTCGCCGACAGCCGGACCGTCCACGATAACATCCTCGATGGCGCGCGATATGTGACCGAGATGATTGCCGAATATGAAAGCCTGCCCGCGGATTCCGCCCACAGCGGGGAATTACTTGCCCGGATCGAACATGCGGATGGCTGGAACATTGAGCGCCGCGCACAGAGCCTGATCACACATCTTCACGCGCCAGAGGCGGTGCGCGTCGTGGGAACGCTCAGCGGCGGCGAAAAACGCCGCGTGGCCCTTTGCCGCGCCCTGCTGGCGCAGCCTGATTTCCTCATCCTCGACGAGCCGACCAACCATCTCGACACCGAATCGATCGAGTGGCTGGAGGAATTCCTGGGAAAATACCCCGGCGCCGTGCTTTTCGTCACGCATGACCGCTATTTTCTCGACCGCATTGCGACGCGTATCGTGGAACTCTCCCGCGGAAAATTTTTCACGCACGAGGGAAACTACACGGATTATCTCATTGCGAAGGCGGAGCGGGAGGCGATCGAGGAAAACCAGGAACGCGGCCGCCAGAAATTCCTGAAAAGCGAGCTGGAATGGATCCGCAAGGCGCCACGGGCGCGGCGCACGAAATCGCAGGACCGCATTGACCGCTATTACGAAACCTCTTCGATTTCCGCGCCGGAAAAGGAGCTGGACGTGGATCTCGTCATCCCACCCGCGCCAAAGCTAGCCAATCGCATCGTCGAGTTGAAGAACGTGACTGCGGAAGCTGGCGGGCGGGTTTTGTTCAGCGGGCTGAATTTGGGCCTGGTAGAGGGCTCTCGCATCGGAATTGTGGGCCGCAACGGCCTCGGCAAAACGACGCTGCTGCGAATCATCCTCGGCGAGATCGCTCCGAAACACGGTACCGTGGAAATCGGCACCCGCACGAAAATCAATTACATCGACCAGAACCGCCTTCTGCTGGACGACCGGAAAACCGTCTTCCAGGAGGTGGGCGAAAACAGCGAGCACGTGACCCTTGGTGACGAGAAAATCACCCTTCGCGCCTACTTGCGGCGTTTCCTTTTCAACGAGGACCGTATCAACACGCGCGTCGAATTGCTCAGCGGCGGCGAGCGGAGCCGTGTGATCCTCGCCAAGATCCTGAAACGCGGCGGCAATGTCCTCATTCTCGACGAACCGACGAACGACCTCGACCTCGCCACGCTGCGGCTGCTCGAGGAAGCGCTCGTCGCTTTCGGCGGCGTGGTGCTGGTGGTGAGCCATGATCGTTATTTCCTGAACCGTGTTTGCACGGACATTCTCGCGTTCGAGGGCGGAGGCCGGGTCAAACAATACGTCGGCAACTACGATTATTACGCGGAGAAACGCGGGACCGTGGCGGCCCAGGAACCCGCAGTCGCGGATAATCAGCCGAGACAAGCGCCCAAAGCCGCATTACGCCCGCGCAAGCTCAGCTACAAGGAGACCCGCGAATTGGAAACCATCGAGGCCGACATCCTGAAGGCCGAGACGGAGGTCTCGAAATTGGAAGCCACTTTCGCCGCGCCGGATTTTTACCAGAAGCATGGTGACCAGTGGGAAAAACTCGATGCGCAGCTCAAGGCGGGCCGGAAAAAAGTGGCGGTGCTGTACGCGAGATGGGAAGAGTTGGAGAAAATTCGCGCATTTGCGGCCTCCGTATGAGAATATGCTTGTGCGCAATGTCGCGATAACATCCATCCGCCCGCGCAAGACCGAATATTAGTTGGAAGCAAACATCAACTACCGCATCCCATGGAAAATCAAAAAAATCCCCCGAAAACCGAGGAGATAGCGCTCCGGGCCTACGGTTACTTTCAGCAGGAAAATTTTCCCGAAAACCGCGACTTGGAGCATTGGTACCGCGCGGAACGCGAACTTATCGAGGAGCGCGCCAGCAACACGCCGCCGAGCCCCTGGCCGCCGGAATCGGGCGCGGGCGCCTAACGGTGCCGCACCATGCCGGGTGGCGTGAGTTTTTTCAACAGGTAGTAGAGCGCCTCCATGCGCCCCATCTCGGTACCGGATGCCAGCCCGCGCCGGTAAGGCTCGCCCCAGATCGATTCCACCTCGACCTCACGTCCATCGAGATAATCGATGAGGCTCGAAGGTTTGTACGCGCCCATCTTCAAGGTGCGCCTTACCTGCTCCTCGATGAATTCATGCGGAATGACATGGCCCTCGTTGCCGGCAGCGGCCATCACCTCCGCCATCAGGTTGCGGGTGAGTTTATGCAGGCCCTCGTCCGCAAGGATGAGGTCGGTGGTGATCCCCCCGCCCGCGATCGAGAGCCCGTTGAACGGCACATTCCATACCAGTTTCCGCCACCGTTCCGTTGCGAGGTTTTCCACCAGTCGCGTCGTGATGCCGGTGGCGGCGAAATCCTCCACAATGCGCCGCGTCCGCTCCTGACTTGCGCGGCCGAACTCGCCGATGGAAAGCGTCCCGTAACCGTAATGCTCGATCACACCAGGCGCAGTCCTATTTAAACAAACGAAACAAAGGCCGCCCATGATGCGCTGCGTACCAAAACGCCCGGCAAGAAATTCCTCATTGCCGAGCCCGTTTTGCAAAGTCAGCACCGCGGTGTTTTCCTTGAGCAGCGGCGGAATCAGCGCGTCCAGCGCGGGGTTTGATGTCGTCTTCAGCGCAACGATGACGAGGTCGCAGGGACCGATTTCCTCCGTCGAGGCATGGGCATTCACCCGTTCGAGATGAAAGCCGCCGTCCTGCGAGCGGATGTGAAGCCCCTGCTTTCTTACTGCGGCGAGGTCGCTGCGCATCAGGAAATGGACGTTGCCGCCGTTCCGGGCAAGTTTTCCGCCGTAATAACACCCCACCGCCCCGGCTCCCACGACGGCGATTTTGTACCCCGGTTCAAATGCTTCAAAACTCATGCGGCCGCGAGTATAATTACTCCCGTGCCGCGGGGCAATCGCCGGATTTCGTCACGGGGCCGTTTTGCCCTCGCCGACCGGTTTTTCCACCGTGAAAAGTCTTCCTTTCGATTTCACAATGCCGGCGGCAAGCCACGCGTATTTGCCCTCCAGCGCGCCGCGTGCGACGGAGTATCCGCGGCTGTCGTCATTGTGCCTGATCGCCGCGAAAAACCCCCTTACCCGCAACCGTGCCTCCCTGCAAAAATAATCCGCCAGGCGCAGGAGTCCCTCCTTGTCGGCATGCGTCTCCAGCATCGCCTGCGCGCGGCTGCAAGTCGCGGTGATGGCGAATAGCTCGGTGCCGATGTCCACGAAACGCCCGAGCAAAAGCTGCCTGCGTTCCAGTTTCGGGCCATTCAGCACCATCGCATGAAACAGCGTTCTCGCCAGTTTCCTCGCCATGCGTTCCGCATACCTCACATGGCCGCGCAATACCGGGTCACATTGCGGCTCCGACTCATTCTTTCTTTTCCAGAACATCCAATGCCTCGAAACCCACTGCCGCGGATACCAGCCGGCATAAAACACAGCCGCGCCGAAAGCCGCTTTTGTGCGGGCCGATGGCAAAAGCTGCGTGTTCAGCACCGGCGCGCCGATCTTCAGGTGCGGGTCGAGTGCCTCGCGCGCGATGAACAGCCGCATGATTTCGCTGGAACCCTCGAAGATAAGATTGATCCTGCTGTCGCGCATCATCCGCTCCACGGCGACCGGCTCCTCCCCCCGCCCTTTCAGCGACGCCGCGGTTTCATAGCCGCGTCCGCCGCGGATTTGCATCGTGTCGTCCACGATTTCCCAAGCGCGCTCGGTCGCCCAGAGTTTACACATCGCGGCCTCGAGACGGACATCCGCCTTTTTGTCACGATCCACGAGGCTCGCCGCAAAAAAACTCATCGCCTCCATGGCGAATGTATTAGCCGCCATGCGCGCGATTTTGCCCGCGATCGCGGCATGCCTGCCGATGGGCTGGCCCCATTGCACCCGCTCATTCGCCCATTTCGTCGTGATCTCAAGGCACCGTTTTGAAAGGCCGGCGCAGGCCGCGGGCAGGGTGAGCCGCCCGGTGTTTAACGTTGTCAAGGCCACGCGAAGCCCCTTCCCCTCCTCGAGGATGATGTTCTCCCTCGGAACCTTCACGTTCGTGAACCGGATCACCGCGTTGTAAAGCGCCTTCAACCCCATGAAGCGGCAGCGGGTGACAACCTGCACGCCGGGATCGTGCATGTCCACGATGAACGCCGTGATCTGGTTGCGCGGTTTGCCGCGCACCATTTTCGGCGGCGTTTTCGCCATGACCACGATCAACCCCGCCTTCACCCCGTTCGTGCACCAGAGTTTCTCGCCGTTAAGGATGAAATGCGCGCCGTCTTCCGTGGGCTCGGCGTGTGTTTCCATTTTTGCGGGGTCGGAACCGACCTTCGGCTCGGTGAGCGCAAATGCGGAAATATCCCCGCGGGCCACGCGCGGCAGGAAACGCCGCTTTTGCTCCTCGCTGCCGAACATGATGAGCGGCTGCGGGACGCCGATGGATTGGTGCGCGGAAATCAGTGCCGTAAGATTGCCGCAATAACTCCCCAGCATCATCCCGGCCCGGCAGTAATTCGTCTGCGATAACCCGAGCCCGCCGTGCTCGCGCGGAATCTTGATGCCGAACGCTCCCATACGCGCCAGTCCCTCGATCACTTCCGGCGGGATTTCCCCGGTGCGATCGATTTCATCCGGGTCCACCTGCTCGCGTAGAAAAGTCTCGAGGTTTTGCAAAAAACGGTCGCCCTTCTCGCGGTCCTCGGCGGCTTGCTGCGGGTAGGGAAAAATGCCCTGCAAATTGAAACGGCCCATGAACAGCCCGCCCGCAAATCCCTGCTCAGCCTGTGCCGCGTCCCGCGCCGCCTCGGTGAGTTCCAGCGCGTCACGCTGCTCGGCCGACATTTTCGACGTATCGATCACCGGTGCCTGTTCCGCTCCCTCCTCCGCTTTTCCCTTTGTTTCAATTGGCATAAAACGTTTTCCCTGACGCTGCCATTTGCACGAGCAGCGCACACGGTTCGTATTGTGGCACGCCCGTCTGCACAAGATTTTTCATGTCATCCACGATTTTTGCAATACCAACCGCATCCGCGTAGGCCAGCGGGCCGCCACGGAACGGCGCAAATCCCGTCCCCATCACCATTCCAAAATCCACGTCGGCGGCTTTTTCGACGATACTTTCGTCCAGGCAGCGCGCCGCCTCATTCACCATCAGCAACACCATGCGCCGTTGCAATTCCCCGGCGCCGTAGGCCGCCGCTGCCGCGCCGGTGCGAAATTTTGCCATGCCGAGGTTCACACGCGGTTCCCCGCCCTTGTGAACATAGAATCCCGCGCCTGATTTGCGGCCCAGCATCTTCGCCTCAATCATCTTCCCGAGCACCTCCGGGGTGCGCATCCGCCCCTGGAACTTTTCCGCCAGCGTGGCGGAAACATCCGCCGAAACATCCACGCCCACCTCGTCCACCAGGCGCAACGGCCCCATCGGCATGCCGAAATCAATCATCGCATCGTCCACCTCCTCAACGTTTGCGCCGTTCTCAAACAGCGCCGCGGCCTCCGTCAT
>Ga0206816_1173_pt1 | contig 15048 bp, 17 predicted proteins | sample Alteio_BWOrgCont_88_FD_152866 | JGI IMG/M metagenome (GOLD analysis project Ga0206816, IMG submission 152866) | Enriched cells from forest soil in Barre Woods Harvard Forest LTER site, Petersham, Massachusetts, United States -... | ecosystem: Environmental > Terrestrial > Soil > Temperate forest >... | reverse complement strand
GCTTTCATTTATAACATCCTCTTTAAACTGGATGTAAACAGCGTTTACTTCTTTATCATAAGTCACTTTCATAATACTTTCCTATTTTGGATGTTTTATAAACGGTTATTACCAAGTTGGGTATCTTTAAATGATTAACAAATATCCTGATTAAAAATTGTTTGTCCGCTTCAATAATTATTGATTGATAGATCGTTTTATCAGCCGTTATTATTATTTGGTCTGGGTCATTTAATATATCCAATATGACCTTTTCCTGGATACCCCTGAGTTTCATCTGATCCCCGGCATGTTTGGAAATATTGAATAACATATCTAAAGTTACTAAATTTTAAACAAAATTTTAAAATCGTATTTTTGTACGATGAAGTATCCAATAATAGCCTACGGAGACCCTGTACTAAGAAGAAAAGCGCCATCTATCGAGCCGGACGAATACCCGCATATAAAAGAACTGGTCGAGAATATGTTCGAGACCATGTACGCCGCACGCGGCGTTGGTTTGGCTGCCCCGCAGGTGGGTTTATCTATGCGCCTGTTTGTGGTGGATTGCAGCCCGTTTGATGAGGATGAAGCAGAACTGAAAAATTTTAAAAAGGCCTTTATCAACGCCTGCATCCTGGAAGAAACCGGCGAAGAATGGGCGTTCAACGAGGGCTGTTTAAGCATTCCGGATATTAGAGAAGATGTGTACCGCAAACCTGTTATTAAAATATCCTACTATGATGAAAACTGGAAACACTACGAAGAAACCTTTAAAGGCTTAGCCGCCCGTGTTATCCAGCACGAATACGATCATATTGAAGGCAAATTATTTACAGACCGTTTAAATCCGCTACGCAAACGCCTGCTGGAAAAGAAGCTGAATGATATATCGAAGGGTATTGTGGACGTAGAGTATAAAATGAAGTTCCCGGCAGCTAAGAAAGGGCGTTAAGCTTAATTCCCTTTAGCTCCATCGTTGATCTGCTTGATCAAAGCGCCCCAGGCAAACGGGTTTAATAACGGGTTAACTGTGGAGTGCGAGTTCATTTGATCGTTATGAATATTCTGCACATTTATCGGTTCTGAACCATCACGCACCATACTGTGAACTTCGGATAATATCTTTGTCACATTCAAATTCTTCCTGGCTATTTCAAGGTCGTCATCGGCTATCTTCATCGTCAGGAAATCGGTCCTAAACTCATCGGTTGTGGCCCACGGAAACACCCTGAAAGCAGGCAGGTTAATAATTTGCGCTTTGATCTTTATTTGTTTGGTATAGCTTTTTCCGGGCAGGTTTGCCGGGATAACGATGGTTACAGACGAATAACCCACACAGGTGAACACCAGTGTATCGCGCTCATGTGCTACAAACGAAAAATAACCCTCGTAGTTAGATTGATTAGGCTGGTTATGAAACGATTTATTGGTGATGCTTACATACGGCACAATTACATCAGTACTATCGGCATTATGCACAACGCCTGAAAATTGAATCAATGGCTTTTCCTGCCCCTGCGCAAATGCGGTTGCGGTTATCATCGCCAAGAAGAGACCAAGTATGTATTTCATTGGTTTAACGCTCTGCCTTGTCTACTTGAACGAGGCAAAAATGATTTTAGTTTTTAACAAAAATAGTTTATTGGCGATTGGCTTTCTACAATTTAACAATACTTAACATTACCGCAAATTTTCGGGGAGTACCGCATTGGGGTCATCAATATCCGTTAGGTTTATCGCTTCAATGCCTGTAATTTCGGGCACGGCCTTTTGTATAGCCTGTTCTATACCTGCTTTAAGCGTCATAATGCTCATGGGGCACGAGCCGCACGAGCCCAACAATTTTAACCGCACCACATTATCCGGGGTGATCTCCTCTACCGAAACATTCCCGCCATCCGTTTCTAAATACGGACGAATGGAATCTAACGCTGCCTCAACCCTCTCTAATAAACTCATTTTAACTCAATTATAAAGTAAAGTTATCAATTATTTGCAACACTTGCATTATTAACAGCTTTAGCATTCCAAATTGCCACCTGCTGCGCAACCTTGCGCGACATTTCCATAAACGCTATATTCATGTTGCTGTCTTCGCTTAATACGATAGGCATCCCTGCATCGCCCGAGTCACTGATACCTTTTATCAAGGGTATTTCCCCCAAAAATGGTGCCTCTAATTGGTCGGCCAGTTTTTTGCCACCGCCTTGCCCGAAGATGTAATATTTGTTTTCGGGCAACTCAGCCGGGGTGAAGTACGACATATTCTCGACAATCCCCAATATCGGCACATTAATGGCCGGCATCATAAACATACCTACGCCCTTTTTGGCATCGGCCAGTGCCACGTTTTGCGGCGTGGTTACAATTACCGCGCCCGTTACTGGGAATGATTGCGTAACCGTTATATGTATATCGCCGGTACCCGGTGGCAGGTCGACTATTAAATAGTCCAGTTCGCCCCAATCGGCATCGTTAAACAATTGTTTTACCGCTGTTGACACCATTGGCCCGCGCCACGGCACGGGTTGATTAGGGTCGGTAAAAAAGCCGATGGATAAAAGCTTGATGCCATATTTTTCAATCGGTTCAATTCTCGTTTTACCATCTACCTGCGTCGCCTTTGGCTTTACCCCTTCCAAACCAAACATGATAGGTATAGACGGACCATAAATATCGGCATCTATCAACCCAACTTTAGCGCCTGTTTTTGCCAATCCTAAAGCCAAATTTACAGCTACTGTCGATTTACCAACGCCACCTTTACCCGACGCTACGGCTATAATATTTTTAACCCCCGGCACCCCGGTATTTTTTTGCGAAGTAACGCGCGAGGTCATATTAATCGTTACCTGTATATCCTTGCTGATAAAATAACCAATGGCATTGCGGCAGGCATTTTCTATCAGCGCCTTTAGCGGGCAGGCCGGCGTAGTTAAAATAACCGAAAAACTAAGGTTGTTGCCCTCAATATGAATATCCTGTATCATATTTAAGGTAACCAGATCCTTTTTAAGATCCGGCTCTTCCACATTGCCCAGCGCTTGTAAAACTTGTTCTTTGGTGATTATCGTCATAGCAAACGCAAATTTACTAAAACAGGCGGAAGTAGTGTCATGTGAATGATAAAAGAAGCGGGAGAAAAAAGACAAGCAAACTAATGATCCGGCTTTATTTAAGTATATTAGAGGCTCCTATCAATTATTCTCATGACCATAACCGAATACATCAGCAGCGCACCGGCCGAGTGGCAGGCCACCTTAACCAACATCCATGAAGCCATAATGGCTAATGACTCCTCCGTTGTCCCCGTTATAAAGCCGATGATGGGCAAGGAAATGATATTGTATGAAGAGCGCTGTTACATGAAGTACGGGCTGGCCATAACCAGCAAATATATGTCGCTGCATTGCCTGCCCATGTATATGAACCCGGCCATGCACGCCAAATACCCCGCGCTGTTACCTAATGCCAAATTCCAGAAAGGCTGCATTAATTTTACAGGTGGCGACCAGATGCCAACCGAGATTGTAACCGCCCTGATAGTTGAATGTGCGGCTATTAGTATAGCGGATATGCTGGAAAAGAGGAAGAAGAAATAGGGTTGATACGCCAACCAATGCCCGGCAGGGTTAACATAATTAACCCTATTGTAGAGTTTCTTACGGACGGGTACAGGTACCTTGCTAACACCGGCCGAGTCAAAAATTAAATCAAAAGCGAACAGCCGGCTGTTCGCTTTTATTACACCAATAGTTTCAATTTTAACATAGCTTGCTGGCAATCAAATAAATGCCTAATTTGGAATAATGATTGAGAATACTAACTATAATTGAGACCCGATTTTTTTCATATCAGCCTGTATGACATAACGGCAATGGCAACCCTGTTCGCGGGGCTGACGCTTGCGTTGTTGTTAGGTTTGGCAAAAAAGGGAGACCGAACAGCCAACTTGTTTTTAAGTGCAGCCCTCGCTGTTGTTGTATTAAAGACCGGCGGGCTTACGTCATTTTTTTTTTCGGCGCTGGGTCCGTTGTTGTATTTTTATGTGCGGCGGCTAACCAGCCCCGATCAGAAGTTTCGCCGTAAAGAGATGCTTCACTTTAGCTGGCTGCTGGTGGCCTGGTGGATGCCGGGCTGGCTGGCCTTAGTTTTGGTGATTAGTTATTTGTACTTGTCGCACCGGCTGATACAGGATTTTTACAACCGCCTGCGCCCGGTAATGATGGACCGGCCGCGTTTTGCTTTCAGGCGGTTGGAAAGGATACTATTCCTGCTCGGCTTCTTTTGCGTGTTAGCGCTGTTTAACGATACTTTCTGTTTCGCTATTGCTTTTGTACTGATTGTAATGTCGGCGGAAGCGCTGTTGAAATTGGATAATGATGCCCAGCTGGCCATGCCTATAACCGACAGATCGGATGCAAGGGAGAAGAGTCGCAGGTTAAAGGAAGCGGTGGCGGCAAACCGTCTTTACGAGGATGCGGAACTGACATTGAACACACTCGCGGTTAAACTGAATATTCATCCACATGATCTTTCCCGGATCATTAATATGGGAATGCAAAAAAACTTCAGCGATTTTATTAATGAATTTCGCGTGCGTGAAGTTGCCCGCAAAATGCATGACCCAACCTACGATCGGCTCACCTTACTGGGCATTGCCTACGAATCCGGGTTTAATTCCAAAACAACCTTCAACCGCGTTTTCAAAGAGATGACCGGCAAAACCCCGGTTGAATATAAAAAAGAAGTACCAATTGATAAGTTGGCACTTCCATCACGAATGCGGCCATTAATATTGCACCAGGAAAGCCCGGCAAATTGGGTCGATGTAAAATTAAACCGCATTTATATGTTTCGCAATTATTTAAAGATCGCCTGGCGAAATTTGATCAGGAATAAGACCTCATCCATCATTAACATTGGCGGGCTGGCCATGGGTATGGCCGTAGCCATTATGATTGGTTTATGGATATGGGACGAACTGTCGTATGACAGATCTTTTCAAAACTATGACCGTATTGCACAGGTGATGCAAAACCAAACTTTTAACGGCAAGGTTGGTACAAACTCTTCAATGCCGTTCCCGATGGCGGAGGAATTGCGAAAAAGCTATGGCGGCGATTTTAAGTATGTAGTTACGTCGTCATTTGTAAACGGGCACGTCATAACTGTTGGCGATAAAACAGTTGGCTTTAACGGCAGTTACATGACCCCGGAAGCGCCTGATATGTTTACGCTTAAGATGCTTGAAGGCCGTCGGGATGCGTTAAAAGATCCTTCATCCCTATTAATTTCTGAAACCATGGCAAGGGCGTTATTTGGAAATAAAGAAGCAATAGGAAAGATCATAAAAATAGATAGTAAGGGCAGCCTTAAAGTTGCGGGGGTCTATGCGCCATTGCCTGCTAATACCAGCTTTGCCAGTATGGATTTTATGGGCCCGTGGGATTACTATATAACATCCGAAAGCTGGATAAAACCGTTGGCAACCAATTGGGATGCCAATTCATTCCAGGTGTTGGTGCAACTGGCAGACCATGCCGATATCGCAAAAGTGTCTGAAAAAATAAAAAATGTCAGGCTCCATAACATGAGTAAGGACCAGGCAAATATTAAACCGCAAATTTTTCTGCACCCAATGAGCCTATGGCACCTGCATTCAAATTTTGTAAACGGCGTAGTTTCGGGCGGCAACATCCAGTACGTAAAATTGGTGGCAACTATAGGCCTGTTTGTGTTATTATTGGCCTGTATCAATTTCATGAACCTAAGCACTGCTCGGAGCGAAAAACGGGCAAAAGAAGTGGGCATCCGCAAAACGGTAGGTTCGCTTCGGGGTCAGTTGATCGGTCAGTTTTATAGCGAATCGTTGTTGATCGCCATGCTTTCATTTGTCGTGGCACTCGTGTTGGTGTTGCTAATGATGTCGTTTTTTAATGATGTAGCCGGTAAAAATTTATCCATATTATGGGGTAGCCCGGTATTTTGGTTAAGCTGCCTGGGTTTTACGGTGTTTACAGGTATCATTGCCGGCAGTTACCCTGCTTTATATTTATCATCTTTCCAGCCGGTTAAGGTGTTAAAGGGCACTTTTAAAGCAGGCGCGGCAGCGTCTATACCGCGTAAAATTTTGGTTATCATGCAGTTCACGGTATCGGTTGTTTTAATTATCGGCACCATCGTTGTTTTTAAACAGGTGCAGTTTGCAAAGGAGCGACCGGTAGGTTATAGCCGCGAAGGTTTGATAAATGTGGCCGAGACCAGCAACGATTTTCAAACCCATTTTTATGCGATACGGGCCGAACTGCAAAAAGCGGGCGTTGTATCAGAAATAGCAGAATCATCAAGCCCGGCTACAAACGTAAATAACAGCCGGTCTGATATTTCGTGGCAAGGGAAGGACCCATCGGTTGCAGCCTTTGTAAATAACATCCGCGTAACAACAGAATACGGCAAAACTATTGGCTGGAAGTTTATAGAAGGGCGCGATTTTTCGACTCAATATCTTTCAGATTCATTAGCCGTGGTGCTTAACGAAACTGCGGTAAAATACATGGGACTTAAAAACCCCGTTGGGCAGATCATAAAAGTGGGGCCTCGAAACCTTACTGTTATTGGTGTTATAAAAGACATGGTAATGCAATCGCCATACGAACCTGCAATACAAACCATTTTTTACATCACCCGCGACGGCTATGGCAATATCAATATGCGCATAAACCCCAATGTTAGCATGCACCGGGCCATCAGTAAAATTGAAGCGGTTTGCAAGCAGTATGCCCCTTCAACACTGTTTTATTATGTTTTTGATGATGCCCAATATGCAACAAAATTTGCTACCGAAGAACGCATTGGCAAGCTGGCGGGTTTCTTTGCATTGCTGGCTATCTTTATTAGTTGCATAGGCCTGTTTGGCATGGCATCATTCATGGCCGAGCAGCGCACCAAAGAGATAGGCGTACGCAAAATACTGGGCGCAACCGTTTTTGGCTTATGGCAGCTAATGTCGACAGATTTTGTAAAGCTGACATTAATTTCGTTAGGCATTGCTACACCCGTTGCCTGGTATTTTATGCATAACTGGTTAAAAAACTTCACCTATCGTGCCGATCTTTCCTGGTGGATATTTGCTTCAACTGCAATTGGCACCATAACGATCACCCTGCTTACCGTAGGTTATCAGAGCATTAAAACAGCGCTGTCAAACCCGGTGAAAAGTCTTCGCTCCGAATAGTCATAATAATAAGATCTTATCCTGGTTTTTCCATAACTGGTTTATTGATGGCTGTCCGGAAGCAATTCCGGGCAGTTTTTTTTTAAATAATTTGTAACCAACCCCACCTGACCGCCGCGTTATTTCGATCCGCCCCTTCGCGGAGTGGCAATCTCTGCGCGATAGGTAATCCGTGCATAGTTTGCCGTACGGCCTGTAGTTAAATCTATAGGGTTGGCAAATTTAGATTTGGCTTCTCTTCATTTCTTTATTAATTTACAGGTCTTGTTTATGAAGCGTATAGCAATCTAAATAATCAATGGAATCATTACCAATCAAATATCAACAACTTATTAGCGAAATAGGTAATTTATTGGCGTTGGGCCGGGAAAACGCCGCCCGGCAAGTAAATACCATTTTGGTACATACCTATTGGGAAATTGGAAAATATATTGTTGATTTTGAACAAAAAGGGAATGAAAAAGCGGAATACGGCAGCCAATTGTTTGAAAGGCTTTCGAAAGACCTGACATTGACTTATGGTAAGGGCTTTAGCCGGTCGAATTTAATTTATATGCGGAAAATGTATCTCTCGTTTCAAAAACGTGAGACACTGTCTCACGAATTGACGTGGAGTCATTATTTTGAAATATTAAAAACCGACTCTGAACTTGAAATAGGTTTTTATACTAAACAAACTGAAAAAGAACGCTGGAGCGTACGGGAGTTAAAACGACAAATGAAAAGTATGCTTTTTCATCGCCTGGCATTAAGTACCGATAAAGAAGGGGTATTAAAATTAGCTAACGATGGGCACGAAGTGCAACAACCCGAAGATTTGTTGAAAGATCCGTTTGTGCTGGAGTTTTTAAATATACCCCAACAGCAACAATACCTTGAAAGCGAATTGGAAGAAAAATTGATAAATAACCTGCAACAATTTTTATTAGAATTGGGTAAAGGCTTTGCTTTTATAGGCAGGCAATACCGCATGAGTATTGGGGGTAAGCATTTTAAAATAGACCTGCTGTTTTATCACCGAATATTGAAATGTTTTGTCCTGATAGACTTGAAACGTGGAGAAATTGACCACCAGGATATTGGGCAAATGAACCTTTACCTGAATTATTTTAAAAAGGAAGAGGCCACCGAGGGAGACAATCAACCGGTAGGTATTATTTTGGGCGCCTACAAAAACCATATTTTAGTAGAGTACGCTACAGATAGCATTACCAATAAAATATTGCTTGCCAAATATCAATTATACCTGCCCGATAAGGCCCAATTAGAAAAAGCTTTAAACAAACTACTTGATGTGTAAAGTAAAGCAGGCCCATAATAAAACATCTGCCTCACCAGGCCACGTCATTGCGATCCGCCCCTTCGCATTGTAGCTATCGCTACACGATAGTAACCACTTGCATAGTTCATCGCCCGGAGTGGACGCGAGTTTATTTAGCGTAATTAAAAAAGCCCTCGAAACTTAGATCTTCGTCCAATTGTTCCCAATGAATGCCAAAAGGCGATAAGGTAAAATTTTCTAAAACTGCTTTTGTCGCATTTTGCAGTTTCGGAAACCAGCTTAATGGGTGGTTTTTTTCCTCTCCCTCGGCAGTTCTTATAAATATTCGCCCATTATCAAACCAAACCTTAACAACTTTATTTTCCATGATACTCCTTCCATTTTGCAATAATGATCTCCCTGTTTTCTTCGATGATCGAAATTGCAAGTGCTATATCTTTGTTCTTTAACCCCTTATTGTCTATAAGCTTTACATCTTCAACTTCAAACTTGGCCTCACCGTCTGCATTTCTAACGTGAACGTGTATAGGCAGGTGCTCGTTCGAATAAAAGAAAAACCGTAGTCCAAATACAATAAATAATGTAGGCATAATATTGTAAATATATATAATTCGACCAATGAAAGCAAATCACAACGAAAATAGATAACTAATTTACACCTGCGACTCCCCGCCACGTCATTGCGAACGTAGTGGGGCAATTTATGCGATAGGTAACTCAGTTGCTTATGGTGCCAGGTTTATGTCACGAGAAGCCTTCGCTAACACCGGCCCGTCATTCTCGCGCCAGAGGGGGAGGGGAGCTACTCCCCACCACCTCATTGCGAACGAAGTGTGGCAATTTCTGCGCGATAGGTGATTAATAAGAATGCCTTTAGCTACATGATTCAGGTATTTAGCGTTCGTTAAAAACTATTTTCAATACAGGTTCAAGCTCTAACATTAAATACAAATAAGTAAACAATTTTATAGCATTCGTTTTAGTACCATAATCATTTATAGAGCCATGTAAAATGGCATGTCTATTTAAATGATTGGTTTGAGTCGAGTCTGTTCTATGATATTGATAATATTGAAAGCTAAAATGCAAAAAGGAGCTTAATGCAACACCGGGAAATCCTAAATAAAATTCATTTTTTAAAGATAATTCATTTGCTTGCTGCCAGGTTATTTTTTTTTCGCGCACTAATTCAAAAAATTTCGCCGTTGCCGCTCCTGGTTTTAAGTTGTCAATATCCATCAATGTAAACCCTGCCGATTTAAACATAGCATTTACAGAGGAAATATCCTTATCGAATTTTGTAGTGTCAAAATATTTTCTCGTAAGAAAGTCTATAATAGGATACATAGTACAGATGCAGGAAGAATAATTACCCCTACTATAATTATCAAGTATTTCAACCATGACATCTTTTTTATCTTCAAGTAATTTATTATTAAGAATCTTATGTCGGAAGAATTTATAATTAACTTCGAATAATTGAATATTAAAATCTTCAATATTGGTTACCTGAAAGAAACGGCATAAAATCGGAACAATCAACCAATCGTAATATTCCAATTTTTTTCTCTTGTTATATCTTAGAATCCACATTATTCGCAACAAAAATCTTGGTTTCATCGTGTAGGGGCCATACTTGTTATTTTGGAGCCCAAAAAATAAATCAAAATATCGAAAGGAATTCATGCCCAATTTGGTGAACATAAACTCTCCCATATATCCTATTTTAATATCTTTTGGGTCAACAAATAATGGTAAGGGCCAATTGTGGGCATCATACATCCAACAAGCTCCACGCATGATAGAAATTGTTCTGTTGCGAAGATATTTTTGTAAACTTTCCTCTACGCTCTTAGGATATTCAGTAGTGTGAACGCTTGGCTTTTTAGGTATGCCTTGTTTTAGTTTCTCAAGATTCTTCTTCAATTTTTTTGCATCCATTATTTAGCATATGAGTTTTTCTTGTTTCAACTAATATACTAAATACTTTGCCTTGTACATCAATAAGTCTGGCCTTGTCTTTAATGATTTAATTATACATTTGATTAATTTCAAATATATCCACTAAGTATAAATACGAAGCATTTTTAAGTCAAACGAATGGCAAGAGATAATTTTTCAGCCAATACAACGCGTATTCTTGCCGAACGAGTAGGTTACTTATGCAGCAATCCCAAATGTCGCGCTCATACAGTCGGCCCTAATAAAAATTCTGAAAAATCTACAAAGATTGGAGAAGCCGCTCATATTACGGCGGCATCCGAAGGTGGGCCGCGTTATGATTCCTACCTTAAGCCGGGCCAAAGAACTAATATAGAAAATGGCATATGGCTTTGTAGTAACTGCGCTGATTTGATTGATAAAGACGCTGGCAATTATTCGTTAGCTCTTTTAAAAAAATGGAAAGCCGATTCGGAATTGGAAATGTATGAAAAAATTAATGGAAGCGTCATGATGCCCATTGATCAATTAAAAGAAAAGATTAATGCACCTTTCTTAGAGGTTGATCTTCGTTATAATAGTAGCGGACGGTGGAATCGAGGTTACAGTGATAAAAATCCAATAGAAAAAGATGAGTACGGTAATTTAGTCAGAGTACTTGGATTTGCAAATTCTCCCATCATTTTTTGGAAAATAGATTGGGAGTTTTCTTTGTTGATTTACAACAATTCAACTCAACCAGTTTTTAACGTTCAGATCAAGCCTATAACCGCGGCGAGTTTCACGAAACTGCAAAAACTTCCAAAAATTAATAATTTGCATGCAATGGGTATGTTAGAGTTATCTGCGGAATATGCTACTGGAATTGAAAGTAATCATATCGACGCTGATAAATTACTGTCAAAAAGAATTCCAGAGGCGTTGGACGGATCTCAATTTGAGATTACCTATCAAGACGAAAACCGTAGTCAATACAAAACGATCGTTTCGATTAAAGGTTTAGAAATAATTAATGAAAGAGGTTAACAATAATCTCGCAACTCCACCAAGAAGGTGAGACTAATGCATCTCCAAGTATTCGTTTAGCACTTCAAAAGTGTTTTTGTAATCGCCGTAGTAATTGTTGATTAACGAATAACGCACATAAACTGTTTTTCCGTTTCGATTAATTACGTGTTGAGTCAATTCGCCAAGTTTTTCTGAAGGAATCAACCAAATATCCGCAGTAAAAGTAAGTTCGCTGATCCTGCCATGAAAACAAACAAACGCATAAAAAAGGTTTGAGGCGGTAGGCAGTTTGCCATTATTACCGATCATCCAGTCATTACGTTTATTGACACCTTTCACCTCAACAACAGCGATTGCATTTGCTTGTGTTTTGACGATAATATCGACACCTTTTTTGTTACCAAAGAAAGATACGCGTCCTTTCCAGCGCGACTTAGAAGGCTCATTAACAGATATTCTGAGGCTAAATTCGTATTGTAATTTGCATCTCCGCTTCTCGATGGCATTATCTTGTGTATTTAAGGTTAACGTGTTCAATTTACATATAATCTTTCATATCTTCCAACGGCTCATTAAAATCATCGGGCAAATTAACTTTGCCCTCCAATCCGCCTAATTTCCTTTTGGATGCTGTTTCACTATATTCTTCAGAAAGAACGTCGATCCCCATCTCCCCATCCACCAACCCCACCAACTCCTCGCCATTATGGCTCACAATTAAAACCGTCATCCCCAATTCTTCAAACAACAATTTCAACTCGCCAATCAATGCCGTTTTCATTTCCGGGTCCAATGCCGAGAACGGCTCATCCATCAGCAATAACTTTGGTTTAATAGCCAAGGCGCGTAAAATGGCCAGGCGCTGCTGCTGCCCGCCGCTTAGGTACTCGGGTTTATGGGTGGTTAAGGTTTCCAGCTTACCTATATGCAGCAATTGGTTTATCCATTCCCTATCGTTGGTGGCGTATTCCAAATGCTGTAGCACCGTCATATTGGGGAACAGCGCGTAATCCTGGAAAACAAAGCCCACCTTCCGTTTTTGCGGCGACAGGTTAATGCCGCTTAACGGCTCGAACCAATGTTCCTCGTTCACCCTGATGCTGCCTCGTTCGGGCGTAACCAGCCCGGCAATGCATTTTAAAAACGTGGTTTTGCCGCAGCCGGAAGGTCCGTAAATTTGGGTGATGCTGCCCATGGGAAAGTGGCGGTCCACTTTTAGCGTCCGTTGCCCGGCGTAGGCCTTCAGGCTTTTTTCTATAGCGATGCTGATCATTCCAACGGGCTTTTAGCCTGGTACTTATTATATAAAAACACGGTTATCACCATTACAAACGTAATGGAAAACAAAATGAGCGAATAGGTATTGGCCGATGCATAATCCATCCGCTCTACAGAGTCATACACCGCGATGGAGGCCACCCGTGTAACGTTCGGGATGTTCCCGCCGATCATCAGCACCACGCCAAACTCGCCCAGCGTATGTGCAAAGGTGAGCACCATTGCCGTTAATAACGAAGGTTTGATATTGGGCAGCAGCACCTTTAAAAAGGTTTCGCGCTTGCCTTTGCCGAGGGTATAAGATGCCTGCGCCAGCGATGCCGGTAATTGCTGCAAGGCCGATTTTATGGGGCCGATCATAAACGGCATACTATAAATAAACGAGGCCAGCACCAATCCCTGGAACGAGAATACGAAGCGCAACCCAAACACATCATTCAGCCATTTCCCAACCCCGCGCTGCGGACTAAACGCCAGCAGCAAATAAAACCCCAGTACCGATGGCGGCAAAACCAGCGGCATGGTGATAACAGCCTCAATAATCGTTTTAAAAACCGACCGCCCTTTAGACAGCCACCACGCCACCGGTAAGCCGGCTATGAGCAGCAGCAAAGTAGTAATACCTGCCAGTTTTAAAGTGAGCCAAATGGGCGAAAGGTCCGTCATTTATTGGATATGATAGCCGTATTCTTGCAATATTTTCTTTGCATCCGCGCTTTGTATGTATTTAAAAAATTTGTCGGCGGCGGCTTTATTGGCGCTGCTTTTTAAAACCACCATGCCTTGCTCAATAGGCGCATAGATTTTAGGATCAATAGCTTTCCAGTACAATTTGGTTTTATTGGCCGGGTCCTTCACCAGCGATTGCGTGGTAAACCCAACCTCCACCTCGCCGGTAGTGATATAGGTATTTACCTGCGATATATTTTCGCCCGTAACAATTTTGCCTTTTATATCGGCGTAAATACCCTTATGCTGCAACGCTTCCTGCGCGGCTAACCCATAAGGCGCAATGGCCGGGTTACCGATGGCTATCTTCTTAATTTTTGGCGTAAGTAATAACCGTTCCCAATTCTCGAACCCTAAATCCTGCGTACTGCAAATAACCAGGCTGCCAAAGGCGTAAACCACCGGGGCGCTTACTGTAAGGCCATCATCATACAGCTTTTTTGGGAAACTCATGTCGGCCGATAAAAAAACATCAAACGGCGCGCCGTTATGCATTTGCGCCACCAATCCACCCGATGCACCGATGATAGGCTCTATTTCGACACCTGTTTTTTGTTTAAAATCCTTTTGCAAAACCATTATCACCGACTGCAAATTTGCCGCGGCTGCTACTTTTAAGGTTTGGGCAAATAATACATCAGTAAATAATATGCCGCATAACGCTAAAAAAAATATCCGCCGCAATTGCCTGTTATTTTTCATAATGGGGTATTGGTTAAACCTTTTAGATAATATTTATTCAATACAATCAAGAAACGTCATTGCTTCGCACCTTGTTTACTCGTGGCGCGTTGGATGTCACCCTGAGGCACTCGAAGGGTGAGCGTAAAGGCCTTTGCCCGCTTGTCTTCGAGTGCCTCAGACTGACAACGCTCGTTGGATCATTTCAAGTTTACGACCCAGTGGGGTTTTTAACTTACAATGACGCGTTGACGTTTTGTTTGTAAACACAAATTTACAAAAACTATGCTAACCTGATTAAAATTAAACGGCTAAGAAAAAATGATTAAATTTGCACCAGCAAACAATAACAACAATAAACGCTTGTATAAGTTGTTTATTAAATAGTTAACATAAAAAATGACACGCATCCAAACAGCTAAGATAGTTTTATGCATTGCAGCGTTGCTTTTTGCCGCAAAACCATTTGTTGGTTTTGGGTTAGCCGGTCATTTAAAATCAACTGTTAAAACAAACATTTTTGCCAAAATTTTCAGCAAACGTAAGGTAGAAGATGGTCGCTCATCAATGAACGCCATCCAAAAACAGCTTTCAAACCCGGTGTCCAATTTGGTTTTACGTTTCACATTTTTACTGGCGATACTTTTTCCGTTGGCTTTTAAAGTTAATGAGGAAATTTCTGCCCGGTATTTGCAACAACTACAACTCCGCTTGCAGCCGCTACAGCTAACGCTGTTTACCGGCCAGCTGCTCATCTGATCTTCCCGGAATTAACCGCCACCTGCGGTAATTATTGAACAGGAAGGGCTTATTGCCCAACTATTTACCTGTTCATTTGTTATTTTGTTTCATAAATTAATTCTTATTCAAATGTTAATTTTAAAAAGATGCTGGTGCATAGCGTTAT
>Ga0206816_1172_pt1 | contig 15324 bp, 16 predicted proteins | sample Alteio_BWOrgCont_88_FD_152866 | JGI IMG/M metagenome (GOLD analysis project Ga0206816, IMG submission 152866) | Enriched cells from forest soil in Barre Woods Harvard Forest LTER site, Petersham, Massachusetts, United States -... | ecosystem: Environmental > Terrestrial > Soil > Temperate forest >... | reverse complement strand
GGATACCATCTATATCAGGATTTCAAAGACCTTCGGCACTACGGGCATGGGCATTGTAGGCAATTCAAATATTACTTATGAAGGGAGTTCTGCAGTTAATTGCGTGGCTGGTGGAGCAGCCTGGAGAGAGGCAAAGGGGGATGCTGAAGGTGGCAATGAAATGCAAATTAAGTTGGCTGAAACAACATTAATTACCTTTAAAGGATTGGTAAGAGGTATCGCTCTTCAATCAAATGTTTTGCTTGGTGGCAATTTACTTGGTTTGACAAGCACCGGCTTGACAATGGCTAAGCCAGGTGAAGAAGTTGGTGAGATGGATCAACCGACTATCAGCAGCATCGAGGCTGTGCATGGAGTACCTGAAAATGCCGATGTTACTTTTGATACATCAGAAAAAACTTGTTATGGAACGCATATCAATGTTAAAAATGTAGCTACAGGAATAATTGTTTATTCACATTCTAAACACAAACATATTGTTCGTGTTTCAGGCTTTCTTCATGCAGTGGATTACATGGTTCAGGTGGCTTATGACGGTACTGATGAGACTATTGTTTGGTCGAATTGGTTTCCTTTCCTCGGGCAATAAAACGTTCTGAAATAGTCCAATTTATAAGAGCCTTTCGATGCTGAATCGGAAGGCTTTTTCTTTAGAAAAAAGATTCAAAACTTGGACTTACTACTTTTTTTATAATATTTGCGGTGCGAAAAAAAGGGAAAATGCCCGAGAAGGAATAGAGAAGTATGAGTAAAGTTCAGCAGAATAAAAGACCGCAAGCCACAGCGCAGAGAGGTGCAAAAGCCCATTCAATGGGCACTTTGGAGCCTGTCAAGTGGTATCAGAATCGTTTATATTGGTTGATATTTATCGTTACATTTTTGGTATATGGCAATACCATTTTGAATGATTATACGGTGGATGATGCCATCGTAATCACGAATAATGACTTCACATTGCAAGGATTCAAGGGCATCCCAAAGATATTTACTACCGATCTTTTCGTAGGATTCTTCAAGGGAAATACCAACAATGTGGCAGGCGGAAGATACCGTCCTTTGTCGCTCATGACCTTCGCCATGGAAGTGCAATTCTTCGGACAGAATCCTCATATCAGCCACTTCTTTAATGCCTTATTCTTTGCTCTTTGCGGCATCGGGGTCTATCTTTTTATTAAGAAAATATTGGCGGCACCACACCTCAAATACCTTGAGCATTCAGCCATCCCGCTCATCACGACATTACTCTACATCACGCATCCGGTGCACACCGAAGTAACCGCCAGCATCAAGGGACGCGATGAAATATTCTCGCTGCTCTTTTCCATCTTCTCCGCCATTTATTTCTTGAAATATGTGGATGAAGGAAGGAAGATAAAAGATTTAATTATCGGTACAGGGCTGTTCTTTCTTGGGTTAATATCCAAGGAGAATTCGATCATGTTTATCATCATTATCCCACTCACCCTTTACTTCTTCCGCAACATCAAATTGAAGGACTATGGAATGATTATGATTCCGACCTTTATCGTAACCGTGATATTCGTTGCTATCCGCGCCAAATATACCCCCAGCGGCATCAATGCACCCATCGCCGAGATCATGAATAATCCATTCGTAGGAGCCAGCGAGTTGCAAAGATATTGCACCATAATTTATACAGTCGGGAGGTATTTCCTGCTCATGGTTTTCCCGCATCCATTGACGAGTGATTATTATTTTAATCAAGTCCCCCTAACCAATCCATCCGACATCTGGACGATACTCTCCGGCTTGTTAATCGTGGCTCTGGCGGTCATCGCTCTTGTTCAATTCAGGAAGAAAACCATCGTATCTTATTCCATTATTTTCTTCTTTGTGATGTTCACTTTGGTATCGAATGTCATGTTCCCGATAGGTACCACGATGAGCGAACGATTTGTTTTTATACCATCGTTAGGCTTCTGTTTTGTAATAGCCTATTATCTCAATATGCTTGCCACACAAGGCATTCCGAAACCAATCATCAATAAAAAATACCAGGACATCCTGCCCGATTGGACGATCATTCAAAACAAAACCACCTTCTATGTTTTGGTTGTAGTGCTATGTCTTTATTCCATAAAAACCTTCTCAAGAAACATGGACTGGAAGGATAATACCACCCTCTTCTTCACCGATGTAAAGGTCTCAACGAATAGCGCAAAAATCAATAATGCCTGTGGCGGAACTTTGGTTGATGCAGGGAAGGTTTTGAAAGATCCGCAGCATCGCCTCGACACCATCAACATGGCAAAACCCTATCTCAAGAAAGCAATAAAAGTAAATCCAAAATACACAGAAGCATGGCTATTGCTGGGGAATGCGTACTTGTTGGGCGATAAGAATTATGATTCAGCATTGATATGTCTTGATAATTGCCTAGCATTAAATCCTCATTATGGCAATGCTGCGAATAACTTAAAAGTTCTTTTTAACGAATGGAAAAACTATCCAAAGGAAGCAGAATTCTATGAGAAACTTGCCGGCAGAACTGATGATAACTCAGAGGATTATTACTTAGAGGCAGAAGCTTACATAAAGTTGAATTATATAGAAAAAGCTCTCGAATCTATTCGTAAGGCAGTTGCCTCAAAGCCTGATTACAGTGCAGGTTATGCATTGATGGGAATGATTTATGGCAAGCATTTAGGCCAGATGGATTCATCGGTATTTTATCTCAATAAAGCTATTCAGGTTGACCCAAAGAATTGGGAAGCTTATGAAAACTTAGGCGTTTGTTATGGGCAGCAAGGAAAGTTTGATGATGCCCTTGCCATTCTTCAAAAAGGTGTTCAGATGAATCCAACTTATGCCAAGTTTTATTTGAATATCGGGGTTACCTACAATGTCATGCGTAAGCCTGAAGAAGGGAAAAAATATTTTGACAAAGCATTTCAATTAGATCCAAGCCTCAACAAACAAAAATAATAATGATAAACGGAAAGAAATTAATAATCGTCCTTCCCGCCTACAATGCGGAGTTGACGCTACGTAAAACATATTCAGAGATTCCTTTTGACATTGTTGATGAGGTAGTTTTGGTAGATGATCACAGCCGCGACAGAACTACTGAAGTAGGTAGGGAAATCGGCATTAAACATATTATCCGCCATGAAAAAAACAAAGGCTATGGAGGTAATCAAAAGACCTGTTATGACAAGGCTTTGGAGTTGGGTGGAGACATCATTATCATGCTTCATCCAGACTATCAATACACCCCTAAATTAATCCCTGCGATGGCGAGTATTATTGCACAAGATTTATATCCAGTGGTCTTGGGTTCAAGGATTCTTGGAAAGGGTGCATTGAAGGGCGGAATGCCTTACTACAAGTATGTTTTCAATCGAATGTTGACCCTGACACAAAACATTCTTATCGGTCAAAAACTTTCGGAATATCATACCGGGTATCGTGCCTTCTCAAAAGAGGTTTTGCTGAATGTGAATTACCATGCCAATTCAGATAATTTTGTTTTCGATAATCAATTTCTTTCACAAGTATTCATGGCAGGTTTTGAGATAGCTGAGGTTACCTGTCCTACCAAATATTTCGAGGAAGCTTCTTCGATAAGTTTTAGAAGAAGCAGTGTCTATGGAATGGGTGTTCTAAAGACGTCTTTGATACATTTCATTCAAAGAATTGGCCTGGGGAAGTTCAAGATTTATGAAAAACCTACAAATAAAAGTTTATAGTTAACTAAAAGAATTTATATATTTGCACTTTAATATTTCAATAATTTAATAAATAACACTATGGAAAATCAAGGAAGAAGAAGCTTTGGGGATCGCGACAACAGTAATGAGATCTTCAGCAAGTCAATCAAAGCGGGGAAAAGAACATATTTCTTCGATGTTAAACTTACGAGGTCGGGCGACCATTTATTGGTAGTTACCGAAAGCAGAAAAGTGATGGATGACAGAGGGAATTTTGTTTTCCAAAAAAATCGGATGCATGTTCATGCTGAAGACTTTGACAAGTTTTTGGAAGGGTTTAATGAAGCTGTGAACTTCAGCAAAACCACGAAGCCTTTTGATCCTGAAAGATATACAAAGTCAAGGGAAGAGCGCAATGAACGTAGCAATGAATCTATTGCAGAACCAAGTTCTGAATCAATAGAAAGCCCTAATGAAGCATCAAAGCCATCAAGCTTTACTGATGTTAATTTTGAGGACTTGGGTTCGGATCATTCTTAGTATTCAATTTTAATAATTTGTTTAAATATGCATTGAAGATTAAAGCCTTCAATGATGTCATTTTTTATTAAATAAGGAATCTTAGTATTGAAGGAGATAATCTCTCAGATTTACTAAGATTTTTTTACTTTTGCGCCTCTATTAAAAATAAGGTTATGCAAGCACTAACAAACAGGTCGGTACAGGTTAAAAAGAGGGAAATGTCACTCGTGGAAAGATTGTATCTTCCTGCGATTTTCAATGGGCTGGTAATAACCTTCAAGCACATGTTCAAGAAATCTCCTACCATTCGTTATCCTGAAGTTCAAAGAGAATTCGCTCCTGTTTATAGAGGATTACATGTCCTTAAACGCGATGATAAAGGTGCTGAAAGATGCACTGCCTGCGGACTTTGTGCCGTTGCTTGTCCGGCAGAAGCTATTACTATGATTGCTGAAGAACGCAAACCAGGTGAAGAAAAATTATTCCGTGAAGAGAAGTATGCAAAGGTTTATGAAATAAATATGCTGCGATGTATTTTTTGTGGATTATGCGAGGAAGCCTGCCCAAAGGAAGCGATATTTCTCACTACAGAAACCGTCCCTTCAATGTATAACCGTAAAGACTTTATCTATGGCAAAGATAAATTGGTTGAATCAATGGATAAAAGAATTGATGTCTCAAAGCGTCAGGATACAAATGTACATCTTAATTCGTAATTGACTTATGGCGCAATACTTTTTTTATTTCCTTGCATTCCTCGCAATATTCAGTGCCTTGATGGTGGTGTTCAGCAAGAATCCGGTTTATAGTGTTTTATTCCTTGTGATGACTTTCTTTGCTATTGCAGGGCAATATATTTTATTGAATGCACAGTTTCTTGCGGTGGTTCATATTATAGTATATGCCGGTGCTATCATGGTGCTGTTTTTATTTGTGGTGATGCTTTTGAATTTGAATAAAGAATTAGAGCCACATAAATCTTCCATTCTAAAACTCGCAGGGGTAATTGCCTCTGGGATATTAATGCTCACCTTAATCGGGACATTCAAAGGAGCCACCGACCAAGTTGTTGGGGCAGGATTATCTGATAGCTTGACTTATAATAATCAGGTTGGATTGGTAAAGAACTTAGGGAAAGTATTATTTGGAGATTTTTTATTGCCATTTGAAATATCATCTGTATTATTTCTTTCGGCAATGGTGGGTGTCGTGATGTTAGGGAAAAAAGATAAAGCAATTTAATCATGACCGAACAAATAATTACACATACAATTAAAACCATTCCCATTGAACACTATATTTATCTTAGTGCTGTTTTGTTTTCTATTGGAGTTCTTGGCGTTTTGATTCGCAGAAATGCTATTATTATTTTCATGTCTATCGAATTGATGCTGAATGCTGCGACACTTCTCTTGACGGCATTTTCTACATACAGGTCTGATGCGGCTGGGCAGGTTTTTGTATTCTTCATTATGGTTGTGGCGGCGGCGGAGGTGGCTGTGGGATTAGCAATTATTGTGATGATATTCCGGAATATTAAAACCATTGATATTAATTTCTTAAATAAATTGAAATGGTAGGGTATCAAGATATTAGTCCTTATATTCCGGGAGAGAATCATTCGGTTCGGGTGAACTTTAAGAGGCTCTCGCAAGAAAGTTTTAGGGTTGCTGTTGCTCGCGAGAGGGTCTCGGTTGCGCGCGAGAGGGTTGCGATTACTCGCGGGAGGGTCTCGGTTGCTTGCGAGAGGGTTGCGATTGCTCGCGAGAGGGTTGCTGTTACTTGCGGGAGAGTATCGGTTGGTCGCGGGAGGGTTGCTGTTACTTGCGAGAGGGTTGCGATTGGTCGCGGGAGGGTATCGGTTGCTTGCGGGAGGGTTGCTATTGCTCCAGATAGGGTATTTTATACTTATGGGAACTTAAATGTCATTAATTAAAACTGATCATTTAATAATTATGGGTAAGAAAAGAACAGAGATAATTAGATGGTTCGGTCCAATTTTGGATGCACTTAGGGAACTTGGAGGATCTGGTAAGCCAAAAGAAGTTACTGAAATTGTTGCCAAAAAAGAAAAACTTTCAAATTCTGAATTAGAAGCAACTCTTCCTTCTGGTGCATTGAAATTTAAAAATCAAGTTGCTTGGGCAAGACAATATATGGTTTGGGAAGGTTATTTAGATTCAACAATAAGAGGTACTTGGAAATTAACCCCAAAAGGTCAAAATGCAAAAATTTCTCAAGATGCCGCCCATAAAATCTTTTTAAAGTGGGTTGAAATTAACCAAAAAGGAAGTTCAAATATTTCCACTGAAGATATATTAGAAGATATTGATAAAAATGAACCGGAGAATTCTAATATAATTAATAAAGAAAATCTATTAGAAATTTTACAAAATCTAACCCCATTTGGTTTTGAAAAAATTTGCTTAGAGCTATTAAGAGAATCTGGATTTGATAATCTTATTCATACAGCGGCAACAAGAGACGGTGGATTTGATGGATATGGAACTCTGGAATTGAATCAATTTATTTCGATAAAAGTTTTATTCCAATTCAAAAGATATAAAGGTACTGTTTCAAGAGCCCAAGTTGGTGATTTTAGAAATGCCATGATGGGGAGGGCAGAAAAAGGTATTATGCTGACAACGGGTATATTTTCACAAGATGCATGGGAAGAGGCAGATAGAGTAAGTGAATATAAAATTGAATTGGTTGATGGTATCAAATTAGTAAAAATGTTTCAAAAGGCTGGAGTAGGTGTCAAGCCCGAGACAATTTATAAAGTTGATATATCTTTTTTTGAACCATATATGGAGAAAAAATAGCAGAATGAAACAATGATGACCAAAGAGGAACATATAAACCACTGGCTAAAATCTGCGGATGAGGATATGAAGGATGTAAGAGTTTTATTTCAAAATGAGCGTTACGTTAAAGCTCTTTACTTTGGGCATTTGTATTTAGAGAAGGTTTGTAAGGCTGTTTGGGTAAAATATAATGATGAGAATATTGCGCCTTATATCCATAACCTGAATAAATTATTAGCAGGAATTGATACTGGTTTATCGGAAGACGATTTGGATTTTTTGAATAAGGTTAACGATTATCACCTTGAAGCAAGATATTCTGAATACCTTGAAAATCTAATAGAAACAACTACAAAGGAATTGGCGGAGGAATATCTTAACAGAATTAAATTTATTGACCAATGTTTACGCAAGAAGCTTTAATGCAATACATTTATGACTTCATCAAAGCTTGTGATGAATTAGGAATTAAATATAAAAGGGTAATCCTTTTTGGGTCTTATGCCCGAAATCAAGCGCACAAATGGAGCGATATTGATTTGGCTTTGGTTTCGGATGATTTTTCAAAACACCGGCTTAATAATACTGAAAAAATTTCACGCGCCTTAACAAAGTTTTGTGATATTGAACCGCATACATACAATGCCACTTATTTTGAGGATGGGGATCCTTTTACTGAAACGATTAAGAAAACGGGGATTGAAATTCCATTAAATTAATATCACGATGATTCAAAACGCCTGGCTAATTCCATTATTACCTTTGATAGGGTTTCTGATTTTAGGGTTGGGGAATAAATTCCTTTCTAAATCTTTGGCAGGGATTATTGCGAGTGCTACTGTTCTTGGGTCATTCGTTATCGCGGTAACTATCTTCATGGATTTTATTAATGGTAATGCGCAGGCAACTACCATTAATTTATTCGATTGGATTAATGCCGGGAAAATGCATATTTCATTCTCACTGTTGATTGATCAATTGTCTTTGTTGATGGTATTGATTATTACCGGAGTTGGGTTCCTGATTCATGTTTATTCCATTGGATACATGCACGATGATGAAGGCTTCAACAGGTTCTTTGCATACATGAATTTGTTTGTATTCTCCATGCTTGTTTTGGTATTGGGGTCGAATTATGTAATCATGTTTATCGGATGGGAAGGTGTGGGATTATGTTCTTATTTATTGATAGGCTTTTGGTTTAAAAATCAAGATTATAACGATGCCGCTAAGAAAGCTTTCATCATGAATCGCATTGGAGACTTAGGTTTCTTGCTTGGAATATTCTTAATCTTCATGACATTTGGAAGTACCAATTATGCAGAGGTTTTTGAAGGGGCGAAAGGAATTGCTTCCGGTGATACAGTATTAGTTGCAATAACTTTATTGCTGTTTGTTGGGGCGATGGGGAAGAGCGCACAGATACCATTATACACCTGGTTGCCGGATGCAATGGCAGGTCCTACGCCGGTTTCGGCATTGATTCATGCTGCTACTATGGTAACGGCAGGAATCTATATGATTGTCCGAAGCAATGTGCTTTTTACATTGGCACCTATCACTCAAACAGTCGTTTTATTTGTTGGATTATCAACTGCCTTTTTTGCGGCTACTATCGGATTATTTCAAAATGATATAAAGAAAATTTTGGCATATTCCACAGTCAGTCAGTTGGGATATATGTTCGTTGCATTGGGAGTCGGAGGGTATAGTTCAGCGATGTTTCATCTCACTACACATGCCTTTTTCAAAGCCCTGTTATTCCTTTGTGCAGGAAGTGTAATCCACGCTATGAGCGGCGAACAAGACATTAGGAAGATGGGAGGATTAAAGAAATACTTACCCATTACTTATATCACATTCCTCATCGGGACCCTTGCTATTTCTGGAGTGCCACCATTCGCAGGATTCTTTTCCAAAGATGAGATTCTTGCCTTGACTATCGGACCTTATTCCAATGCCATATTCATCATATTAAGTTTCACATCGGTCTTGACGGCGGTGTATATGTTCAGGGTGTTCTTCCTCACCTTCCACAGTACCTTCCGAGGTACTGAAGAACAGAAACATCATCTTCATGAAAGCCCAAAAACGATTACTATTCCATTAATCATTCTTGCCATTTTATCAACTGTGGGAGGCTTTCTTGGTATGCCGAAGATCATGAGCGAGAATCATTTTATGAGTAAGTATCTATACCCCATTCTTGAACCTTCTTACATCCTTAGCAAGCCACAGGAAGGTGCTTCCGAATTTGCGGAATACACCATAATTATTGTTGCGGTAGTAGTTCTTGCTATGATTATTTTGTGGGGAATTAACCGATACATCAAGAAGGCTTCTGTGCCTCCTGCCGATGATGCCCAAGTGCCTGCGTTAAGAAATCTTATCTACCATAAATATTACATTGATGAACTTTATGATGCCATCATCGTGAAGCCATTCAACTGGATTGGTGGGCAATTCAATACGGTTGTTGAATCTGATTTGATTGATGGCTTTGTGAATTCCATTGGCAAAACTGTCATCTGGGGAGGCAAGACATTACGCCTGGTGCAGACAGGAGCGATAGGTTTTTATATCTTCGCTATGGTGGCTGGCATTATTGTTATTTTAATTTATAATTTTATTCGATAGGCAATGGGAAGCATTCTAATTTATTTACTTCTATTGCCTCTGGTTGCGGGGCTTTTAGCTTTTTCTATTAAATCAGATAAGGTAAAATATCTTGCTCTTGGATTTTCAATAATAGAATTTATTCTCACGCTGACTATCTTATTTCAATTCGATAAGAACGGTGGTATGCAATTCAAAATAAACTATCCCTGGATACATTCTCTGGGTATTAATTTCGCAGTTGGGGTGGATGGAATCAGCCTGATGATGGTGCTTTTGACTACTTTCCTTACGCCATTAATCATCTTTACTTCCTTTACTGATAAGATTAAAAATCCAAGTGCTTTCTATGGATTATTATTGCTGATGGAGATGGCTTTGATAGGCGTTTTCATCTCTTTGGATGGCTTCCTTTTCTATGTATTCTGGGAGTTGGCTTTGATACCTATTTACTTCATTGCAGCCTTGTGGGGCGGCGAAAACCGAATCCGTATTACCTTCAAATTCTTCATCTATACTTTGTTTGGAAGTTTGCTGATGCTGGTGGGATTAATCTATTTATATTCCCAAACGCCAGACCATTCTTTCAGCCTTTCATCCATGACCGGATTGACGATGACCAGGGGTGCCGAAGCCTGGATATTCTGGGCATTCTTCATAGCCTTCGCCATCAAGATTCCAATATTTCCATTCCACACATGGCAGCCCGATACTTATACCAATGCACCAACTTCCGGCACTATGATGCTGTCTGGAATCATGCTAAAAATGGGATTGTTCGGAATGCTTCGCTGGTTATTACCGGTAGTTCCGAATGCTGTGGAAGATTACGGTTATTATGCCCTTTTATTAGCAGTAATCGGAGTGATATATGCCTCCTGCATTGCCTTGGTTCAATCCGATTTGAAACGATTATTCGCTTATGTTTCCATAGCTCATGTTGGGTTAATAGCAGCCGGATTGCTCTCACAAAAACACCAGGGAGTAGCGGGTGGTGTCTTGCAAATGCTCACTCATGGCATCAATGCAGTCGGTTTATTCTTCTTAGTTGATATCATTGAAAGAAGAACAAAAACAAGAACCATTTCATCCTTGGGAGGCATCGCAAATGTGAATTCTTTATTCGCCATATTCTTCATGATAATTCTTCTTGGAAGCGTGGCTTTGCCCTTGACGAATGGCTTCCCGGGCGAGTTTTTGATCCTTACCGGATTATTCCAATATGGTCCTGTAATAGCCGGATTCGCTGGCTTAACCATCATCTTGGGAGCCTACTACATGCTCAAATCTTACCAGAGAGTGATGCTCGGAAATACCAATACCATCACCGAAACCTTCGCTCCATTAACAGGGGTCGAAACCACTGCATTAGTCATCATCTGTGCTATGGTATTCCTCATCGGAATCTATCCGAATCTGTTCCTCGATTTCATTAATCCCGTCGTTCCAAATTTCCTTAGCCGTTAAATTCCAATGAAAGCAATCATCATATTATCAGCATTAGGTCTTGCAACGATGTTTGTAGGGGTTTATAATTTCAAGAAGGCGTTGTTGCCGATGATATTGCTGGGCTTGCTGGCGATAATCGGAGTGAACACAATGGAGTGGAATACCAACCTGCGCTACTACAACGACATGCTCTACATTGACAATTGGGCGGTGGTTTTCACCAATCTCATTCTGGGCGTTTCCATCCTGATATTCCTGCTTTCGGGCAAGTATTTCAAGAGCAGCCCCGAGCATCTCGAAGATAATTACGCCATCATTTTATTCACCATAGTCGGGGCGATATTGATGGTTTCTTATTCGAATATCGTCATGCTATTCATCGGCATAGAAACCCTTTCCATTTCCTTATACATCCTCGCCGGAAGCAAGAAAAACAGTCTTGCATCGAATGAAGCCAGCTTGAAATATTTCCTCATGGGTTCCTTCGCAACAGGCTTCCTGTTATTCGGAATCGTGCTGCTATACGGGGCTTCAGGGACATTCGATTTAAAAATATTAGCGAATTACGTAGCCGGAAATCATGATTCCTTACCCGCAATATTCTATGTCGGAGTCCTTTTGATGATGATAGGATTAGCCTTCAAAGTCTCCATCGTACCATTCCATTTCTGGACGGCAGATGTCTATGAAGGCAGCCCCACTTTAATCACCGCATTCATGGCAACAGTGGTCAAAATAGCGGGTTTCGCAGCCTTCCTTCGCCTCTTCTTCACCTGCTTTTCAGGCATCTCCGAACACTTCATTCCAATACTTACCATCCTCGCAGTATTGACGATGTTTTTGGGGAATATCACGGCGGTCTATCAGAACAATTTCAAGCGCATGTTAGCCTTCTCAAGCATTGCCCATGCAGGTTACATGCTCCTCGCCATCATCGCCCTCAAAGAAGCGTCATTCATCGTGATATTACTCTACACGGCGGCATATTCGGTAGCCACCATCACTGCATTTGCGGTATTATTAATGATCAAAGAAGCACACGCAGGCAACGATTCCATAGAGACCTTCAACGGCTTGGCAAAACGCAGTCCCTTCATAGCATTTGCCCTCCTGCTCGCGATGCTTTCCTTAGCCGGAATCCCAATAACGGGGGGCTTCTTCGCAAAATATTATCTCTTCGCAAACACCATCAGTGCGGGCTATACATGGCTTGTCGTTGTGGCGGTATTCAATTCAGCCATCGGCGTATTTTACTATTTCAAAGTCATTATCGCCTCCTATTTCAAAGAAGGCATCGAAGAAAAACTGACCATCTATCCCGCCTACAAATTAGTCCTCATCATCACGACCATAGCCACGTTATTACTCGGGATATTACCGGGATTAATAACAGAGATGATGTGATTCATCGTCTTGTTGCAGCACCTCGAAAAAGGTGCTGCAACAAGACGAAAGGAAATCTTCCCCGATAATTTACTTTTTACGATACTTTAATCGGTATTCGCTATTCCCAAGCAAAGAATAGCTATTTCCACGCAAAGATTCGCTATTCCCACGCAAAGATTCGCTATTCCCACGCAAAGATTCGCTATTCCCACTCATCTATTTTGAATTAACAATTACCTGTTAATCCGCTTTAACAGGCATCTGTGAATAAAAACAGAAATGTTAATGTTCAAGGAGAAAATTATTGCCCTAATTTTGCAAAAAGTTTTATTCACCAAAATAGCAAAGATCATATTGACAGAATTTAATCAAATAAAAATCCCAATAGCCGAATTCAAACCGGACGCCTTCCTGATAGAAGAAATATGCGGGTTCCTTCTATTGGCAGGAATACTGACCACCCATTTTATTCTATAATATAATCAACCCATCCATCAAAATGAAACCACTGAAAATAGTATTAAGCACAACTACAATGATAGTTTTCCTGAATACATCATTGTTTTCACAAAATGTAGGCATAGGCACCACATCTTTTACTCCGAATACTTCGGCAGGATTGGATATTAATTTCTCTGACAAAGGCTTGTTGATTCCCCGCGTAGCCCTGACCTCCATTATTTCAAACACCCCCATCGGCAATAATGTAGCTACCGGATTAATGGTATTTAATACAGATACCTCAGGCACTTTTCCTAATGAAGTCATGCCCGGATTTTATTATTGGAATGGTGTGAAATGGGTAAATCTTGGAAACAACTGGCATCGGGCAGGGAATTCAGGAACCAATCCAGGCACAGATTTCATTGGAACTACGGATTCTAATAACCTGGTTTTTAAAGTCAATAATCAGATGGCAGGCTTGATAGATCAAACCAGCGGAAACAATACTTTCTTCGGCTTTCTGGCTGGAAGTTCTATTAATAGTAATGCACAATCGAATGCTTTCTTTGGATTTCAATCAGGCATGGAAACAGGTAGCGGGGTGAGCAATACCGCCTATGGATCACTTTCATTGTATTCAAATGATTCGGGAAATTATAATAATGCCATCGGGAATTATGCCTTATATTATAACCAGGGAAGTGAAAATGTTGCCAATGGGTATGCCGCCCTCTATCTCAATACCTCCGGAAATCAAAATATCGCAACCGGAGCATACTCAATGAATAATAACAGCTCCGGGAATGACAATATTGCAGTGGGATATGAAGCCGCCGCCTCGAATAGTTCAGGAAATTTCAATACAGCTATTGGGAATTTTTCTCTTATTTCCAATCAGACAGGCTCGCATAATGTAGCTGTCGGGAATAATGCCCTCTACCATTATTTATTCAATGGGAATACTGCCATTGGCGATAGTGCTCTTGCGATGAATACCGATGATGGGTCGGGAAGGGATGCCTATAATACTGCTGTCGGATTCCAAGCCCTAACCTCCACCACCAACGGGATTAATAATACCGGCAACGGCTATCAGGTGCTGTTTTTGAACACTATGGGGAATAGCAATACTGCTCATGGAGAGCAGGCATTATATTCGAATACCACCGGAAATAACAACGTAGGAATAGGTGCCAATGCAGGAAATAACAACACGACAGGCAGTGGGAATATCTTCATAGGTTACCAGGCAGGTTATAACGAAACAGGCTCTGACAAACTTTATATTTCAAATTCAAATACTTCATCGCCACTCATAGGCGGGGATTTTTCAGCGGGAATGGTTACTGTAAACTCCATTCTGAAATTACCTCCCACCACCACACCTTCAAATCCCGTGGCAGGCATGATTTACTTCGATAATTCAATACATAAACTCAAATGCTTTGACGGAACTACATGGCAAAATCTATGGTAACCCTTTAGAATCATTATCCCAACAATTATATTTCAAAACCATTATCCCATTCATCAGGAAAAGCGGCAGTCCAATGCCGCTTTTTCAATTTCATTAAATAACCAATATGCCATTTAATTCTCAACTTTTCCTCATCTTTGCAGCATGAAAATATCAAGACAAATTATCCTGTTAATGTTCATCATTAACGCTATCCTTCCGAATGAAAGCAAGGCGCAATTTATTCAAGGTTATGGCATCGCGATTGGAGTTACGGACTGCAATGAAACATGGCAATTCAAGTCGCCCGCTGAAACAGAGACCAAGCGGTTTCATCTTGGCACCAATGCCGCAATTTTCTTTGAAATGGGAGATTATTATAACATTCGATGGATCTCTGAAATCATGTACAATCGAAAGGGTGCTAAGGAAGAATTTCCATATCCGGATAATACTTTGACAAATAATGAGGTCACTTATCTCTCCTGGAATAACTACGCCAAATTCAGGAAGGAGCTGGAAAATACCACCCCCTATCTCATTCTTGGGGGCAGGCTGGAATATAAATTCTCTACCATTGCCGGAGGCTTCCGGGATACGATGGTTAATACACCGCAATTTGCCACGATTCATGCTTGCATTTCGGGTGGTGGCGGCATAGAATTTTTTACTAAAGCCTCTGTCATTCCATTTATTGAAGCCCAGTATTTCACCGATTTGCCCCTTCCATTTTGCGAGGCTTATGTGAATACCAGCCCTGCTTATGGCAACCTGCATATCAGGAATTTGGGGTTTGAATTAAGGATAGGTTTTAAATTTTTATTCCATGGCAGCAATACCGATAAATGCCCTCCGGTATATGTAAGCCCTGGTGCGATATAGCTGGGAATTATGAGTTATAAGTCATGAGTTATGATTTTTTTGGACAATTAATAACTCTTGAAATATTCCCCAAAAAAGCCAATTTATAACG
>Ga0206816_1169_pt2 | contig 15442 bp, 23 predicted proteins | sample Alteio_BWOrgCont_88_FD_152866 | JGI IMG/M metagenome (GOLD analysis project Ga0206816, IMG submission 152866) | Enriched cells from forest soil in Barre Woods Harvard Forest LTER site, Petersham, Massachusetts, United States -... | ecosystem: Environmental > Terrestrial > Soil > Temperate forest >... | reverse complement strand
TGCGGCAGGCTGACACGCCCTACCTTAGTCAGTGCGGACTGTCGTCCGCGATAAATTAGCTCGCCCTCATCCCTGCGTTGACTCGCTCGCGCCCGCGTGCTCGGTCGCCATGCGACCTTTGGCTCCGTCAAATTCCTTTCGCCGCTTCCCAAGCGGCTCAAGTCTCCCCCAGGAGAAGGGGAATGGCAGGGCCGATGGCTTGCGCTTTTGGCGATGGCCGATGATTGAAAATCAATCATGCGGGCAGTTTAGCTGAAGGCGACGAAATTCCTTAGTTCGTCACTACCCCTATTTTTAGCCGACGATGCTACCACTCGATTTGAGCTTTGGATTCAGGATCATCATCCCAGGCTTTAGCTTTAAGTTCCGGCGTTAATAGCTTCGTTGGCTGGTGGTTTGGCCGGTTCAAATACTGAATCCATATTGGGGGCAGATTGGAGTCTTCTCGAAAATTCTGGCCATCCCATTCGAAAAAACGATGCACCCAAAAACTATGATATGTCCCGTCGGTTGCCAGCCCTTGGCGAAAGGATGTATGGATTAAACGAAATTCTTTTGTAGCAGGATCGAGCACAAGGTCATGTGGTCCCAAACCCATCGTATTAATCCTGGTGAATGAATAACTGCCTTGGTTGGAAAACGCGAAAATTCCAAAGCAACATTCCCCTGCAAGACCATTTCCTGCTCCGGGCTTGATGGCCATGAAATCCGGCTTTCCGTCATGATTAAAATCGCCCGAATAAACAGCCGATAAATATGGGCCAAGAACAAAAGCATTATAGGTTTTGTAAACCGTACCATCGGGAAGCCGCAAAATAATCGTGGTGAAATCCGCATCCGGATCAGAAGTTTCCTGGATGGTTGGGAAATGGCTGGGGTCAGTAGGATGCACCCAGAGGTTCGACGCTTTTTCGACATAGGCAATGACGGGTACTTGAGGCCAAGGCTTGCCATTCAGGTAGGGCGTATAGTCCGCAACGATGGTTTCATTGGTTTGTGCCCAAACTCTTACGGTCAGAAATATTAAAATAAATAAGCAAAAGAATCGCATACTTATAATGAGCAGCTAGGGCGTTGAATCCGGGATGGGTTTGACCGTCAGGGATCTTACCGTGACGGTGGAACCGTTGGCGGGAAAGACGGAAACCTGGCGGACAATTTGGGAATAGTCGCCATCGTGCCGATAGCGAAGCTGGCCGTTCACATAGATGGATTGATGCGTGGTGGTGACGACCCATTTGATGGTCACGTATTTTCCTGCGGGGATATTACCGGCGCCGTCTTTGTGCAGGCCGTTGGCCGGGCCGCCGTCCACGCGCAATTGCAGGGGATTCATTTCCCAATTGAAGATAATCTGGTCGGCAGCATAGCCGAGGCGGAGGTTGGTGGAATCGGTTTTGGCAACAACGGTAATTTCGATTGGCGGCCGATAAGCCTGACGTGAATTGAAGTGCTGATCTCCGGTCAAAATCGTGACTTTATATATATGGGGAAAAGCAATGCATGCGACTACGGCTACGAGCAGGACGCAGAAAGAGATGAGGGCCGCTTTTTTCAGCGTGGAGACTTTGATGGCGACAACAGGTTCGCCGTATGACGGGATGGCAGACGCGGGACGCGGGACAATGATAGACCGCTGGCATGCGGGGCAATTGGTCTCCGAACCGACATAGGCCGTATCGCACGTGATATTTTGTCCACATGCCGGGCAGGAGAATTTGAATTCGGCCACGGTTCGTATGTTGGTTCAAGCGCGCGTCTGCGACAAGGCGGCCTTTAAAATCTTGATCCTTCTTTTATTATTATTGAATGCCAATGGGGATCAGAATGCTGGTGCCCAAGAACCTGTGAACCAAACCAGAACTTCCAAAACAGGACTCCAAAAAATATCAACCAGCCAATTATACCAAGCGGCAAAACAAATGGCTTGGGAATGATGCTGTATCCAATCATTCCAATTATGGCTACAAACATTACTATTGTCCAAAAAATGCATGCGAATGCAAAATCGCTAATATTGGGTTCGAAGTGATAAAGTATTTCTGCGGATACCATCATAATACACACTGGGACGCCGGCGAAAACCATCCGTCGTGCGCCACCACCGGGTTCGGGTGCTTTCCATTTTGTTTTTCCCATTCGGTTTTGATTAAAGATAATGTCGCTGGTAGGGTGTCGTGTAAAGTCCTTGAAATGACGGAATTTAGGCATTTCAGATGGTTTTACGCCTGCCCAAAAATCTTGAAAATACCCCTTGCGTTCCGACTTCCGTTTGATATGCTTTACGTTCCGTTTCTTCAAAAAAGCAACGGTTGGTTCACGGCAAATCCGTGACATGAATAAAATGAAAGCCAGACTTTACGATAAATACAAGAATGATGTGGTGCCGGCGCTTAAGGAAAAGCGCAAATACCAGAACGTCCACCAGATTCCCCGCCTCGAGAAGATCGTTGTGAACATGGGCGTGAGCGCGTCTCTCGAAAAAGGCGCCATCGACGACGCCTCCAAAGATTTGACCATGATCACGGGCCGCAAACCGGCCATCAGCAAGTCGCGCCACAGCATCGCCCAGTTCAAATTGCGCGAGAACCAGCCCATCGGCTGCCGCGTGACGTTGCGCAAGGACGCGATGTATGAATTTTTTGACCGCCTGGTCGCGACGGCGCTGCCGCGTATCCGTGACTTCCGCGGATTGTCGCCCCGCAAATTTGACGGTCGCGGCAATTATACCTTCGGTATCACCGACCAAACGATTTTTCCCGAGATCGAACTGGACAAGATTAAACGGACGCAGGGCATGGACGTGACGATTGTCACCAGCGCGCCGACGAATGAGGAAGCTCACGAGCTGCTCAAGCTGATGGGATTTCCGTTTGCCGAAAAATAATTTTTAAAATCTATGGCTAAAACAGCATGGTTGGAGCGCAATAAGCGCAAACAGGAAACGGTGAAAAAGTACGCCGCTCTCCGCGCCCAGTTAAAAGCGAAGCGCGATTACGCGGCCCTCTCAAAATTGCCGCGCAATGCCAGCCCAACGCGCGTCGTGAACCGTTGCGCCATGAGCGGCCGTCGCCACGGCTTCCTCCGCAAGTTCGGGGTCTCCCGCCTGACGTTCCGTGAAGCGGCGTTGAACGGGCTGATTCCCGGTGTCGTAAAAGCCAGCTGGTAAAATTTATTTATCGCAAATATGACTGACCCGATTTCAGATATGTTGACGCGTCTCCGCAACGGCGGACGCGCTTTGCAGCCGCACATTGAGTTGCCGCATTCGCGCCTCAAGGAAAGCATCGCCCACATTTTGAAGAGCGAAGGCTATGTGACCGACGTGGCGGTGGATGGCAAGACCATTAAGAAGATCAAGATCCGCCTCAAGTACAACGGCAAGAAGAATGTCATCGAAGGCCTGAAGCGCATCAGCAAGCCCGGTTTGCGCAAATATGTCGGTTCCACGGAAATCCCGCGCGTGCGCGGCGGTTTGGGCGTGGCGGTGATTTCGACGCCGGAAGGCGTCATGACGGATGTGCAGGCGCGCAAGAAAAACCTGGGCGGCGAACTGCTTTGCTACGTTTGGTAACTATTAAGATTTAAGGAAACGCCATGTCACGAATTGGAAAACAGCCGATAGCCATTCCTCCGAAGGTGAAAGTGGAGGTCAAGGGCCAGAAAGTTTTAGTGGAAGGCCCCAAGGGCAAGCTTAATTGGGAATTGCCCCGCCGCACGAGCCTGAAAGTGGCCGACGGCAAAGTGGTAATCAGCCGCGAGGGTGATGATTCTGAAGCCAAGGCGCTGCACGGCTTGAGCCGCGCACTCGTGAATAATATGGTCAAAGGCGTGGCCGAAGGCTTTGTCAAAAAGCTGGAAATCCAAGGGGTCGGTTTCAAGGCTGCCGTCCAGGGCAAGGTGGTAAACATGACCCTCGGCTATTCGCACCCGATCAATTATGATATTCCCGACCAGATCAAAGTGACCGTCGAGGAAAACACCAAGCTGACCATTGAAGGGCCGGACAAAAAGGTTGTTGGCCAGGTCGCCGCGGAACTCCGCAGTTTCTACCCACCGGAACCTTATAAGGGCAAGGGCGTGCGCTATGTGGGCGAACACGTCCAGCGCAAGGAAGGCAAAACCGTACAATAATTCCTGAGATGAGAACGCAGAAAAAACATCAATTACAGCAACTGCGCCGCTGGCGGATCCGTAAAAAAATCACCGGCAGCAAGGACCGTCCGCGCATGAGCGTTTGCTTCACGAGCGAAAACATCCACGTGCAGTTCATCGACGATGAAGCCGGCAAGACGATCACGGCGATTTCGACGGTAGGCAAATCGTCCGCGGCGAAGGATTTGTCCGCGAACGTGAGCGGCGCGAAGGCCATCGGCACGATGGCGGCTAAAAGCGCTATCGAAAAAGGCATCAAGCACGTCGTATTTGATCGCGGCGGCAAACTTTATCACGGCAAGGTCAAGGCGCTGGCAGACGCGGCGCGCGAAGCTGGATTACAATTTTAATTATTATGGCTGAAAACGAAAATCCCGAAGGCGCAGTTCCCAATCCAGCTCCGGCTCCCGCTCCGGCGGCCCCTGCTCAAAGTTTTGGCCGGGGAGACGAACAGCGCGGCCCGCGCCGCCGTCGTCGCCAGGACGTGCCAGAGAACGCTTTTGAAGGCGGCGAAGAATTGATGGAGAAGGTAGTGTATATCAACCGCTCGGCCAAAGTCGTCAAAGGCGGACGCCGTTTTAATTTTTCGGCGCTCGTGGTCGTCGGTGATAAGAAGGGTAAAGTGGGTTACGCCCTTGGCAAAGCGGGTGAAGTGGCCGATGCCATCAAGCGCGGCGGCGAACTCGCGCGCCACCAGATGCTGCCGGTCTCGCTCAAGGATGTCACCATCCCGCACGAAGTTTTTTCCGAATACGGCGGCGCGAAAATTTTGTTGCGTCCGGCTTCTCCCGGTACCGGCATCATCGCTGGAAAAACGGTCCGCGCGGTTTTGGAATCCGCCGGCATCAAGGACATTTTGAGCAAATCGCTCGGTTCGAAAAACGCGGCGAACGTGGTCAAGGCTACCCTTAAGGCGCTGTTGAGCCTGCGCACGCGCGAACAGATTTACAAGGCCCGCGGCATCCCATTGAGAAAAGCCGAACCAACCGCGGCAGCCAGCAACTAATTTAAGCATATGCGTTTACATGATTTAAAACCCCGTCCCGGTGCGAAACACCGCCGCAAACGGCTCGGCCAGGGCGAATCCAGCGGTCACGGCAAAACCTCCGGCCGCGGTGGCAAAGGCCAGACGGCCCGCTCAGGCAGCAGCATCCGCATCGGGTTTGAAGGCGGCCAGATGCCGCTCATCCGCCGCATCCCCAAGCGTGGTTTCAACAATACGCGCTTCACGACCTATTATCATGCGGTCAATGTCGGCGATTTAAATCAATTCGACGACGGCGCGCGCGTGGACGAAACGGCTTTGCGCTCCATCGGCCTGGCCAATGGCCGCGCCAGCGGGATCAAGATTCTCGGCAACGGTGAGCTTTCAAAAAAATTGACGGTGAGCGCGAGCGCGTTCAGCGCATCGGCCAAGTCCAAGATTGAAGCCAAGGGCGGCGCGTGCGAAGTGATCAGCCGCAAGCCGGAAGCAAAAGCCGCAGGCAAGCCTGCCGAAGCCCCGAAGTCTTAACGAGAAGTAAGAAGTCATGTTCAGCAATATCTTCAGCACGTTCGCCAACTGCTTTAAAATCCCGGAGCTGAAGTCGCGCATATTGTTCACGATGGCGCTGCTGGCGGTGGCGCGGGTGATTGCCTATGTGCCGCTTCCGGGGATCAATGGCCACGATTTGTCGATATGGGAAGGCCAGAACGCGCAAGGCATGGCCGGCATGATGGGTATTTATAACCGTTTTGCGGGCGGCGCCTACTCCAATTGCGCGATCGGCGCGCTGGGCATCATGCCCTATGTGAGCGCGTCCATCATCCTGACGCTGGTGCAGGCGGTTTTTCCCCGGTTAAGCAAGCTCGCACGCGAAGAAGGCGGGCGCGCGAAAATCATCCAGTATGGCCGTTACCTGACCATTCCGTTGTGCATCGGCCAGGGATGGTATTTTGCCAATAGCTATCTCCATCCCGGTAAAGCGTTTAATGGATTTCCCGGCAAGCTGGTAGTGATGGATAACATTTACCTGTATTATTTCCTGGCGGTGACCGTGATGACGACGGCGACGCTGCTGTTGATGTGGCTGGGCGAGCAAATCACCGAGCGCGGTATTGGCAATGGCGTTTCGCTTATCATCACCGTGGGTATCGTCGCGGGAATGCCGTATGCCGGTTACGACTTTATCAAGATGTTCGGGGCAAACACATCTTACCATTTCATGGGCACCGGTCTTCTATTGATTGGTTTGCTGATAGGTGTGATCGCGGGGATTATTGCGATTACCCAGGCCCAAAGGAAAGTCCCGGTCCAATACGCCAGCCGCATGGTGGGCCGCAAGATGTACCAGGGCGGGACGAATTACCTGCCATTGCAGGTCAACCAGTCCAACGTCATGCCCATCATTTTCGCTTCTTCGATCCTGATGTTCCCCGGCCCGCTTTGCAATTGGCTGGCCATGAACGCGGAACCGTCCTTTTTGCGGCAGCCTTTTCAGACGCTGGCGATTCAATTGAACTACGGTTCGCCGCTTTACCTGGCCGTGTTCGCGGTATTGATTTTGTTCTTCTCTTATTTCTGGGTGGCCACGACGTTTAACGAAATCCAGATTGCCGACGATTTAAAGAAGAACGGCGGCTATATCCCGGGCGTCCGTCCCGGGCAGAGCACCAGCGATTATTTGCACCGCGCGATGAGCCGGCTGACGCTCGCGGGCGCGATCTTTTTGACCATCATCGCCGTCATCCCGATCATTTTGAACAAGCAGGCGAATGTTTCGCCGAACATTTCGCAATTTTTCGGCGGCACCAGTATTTTGATCGCGGTTGGCGTCATGCTCAACACGATGCGGCAGGTCGAATCGCATTTGATGATGCGCCATTACGACGGCTTCCTGAAAAAGGGAAAGATCCGCGGACGCGGTTTCTGATTTGTGCCGGCGATAAAGATCAAAACCCCGGACGAGCTGAAGTTGATGCGTTCGTCCTGTGCGGTGGCGGCGGAAGTACTTGAAGAGATCGGCGCGTTTATCAAGCCGGGCCTGACGACGAAGCAGGTGGATGATTTTGCGGCGGAGCAGATCAAGGCGCGCGGCGGAAAAAGCGCGTTTCTGGGTTACCGGAAATATCCGCGGCACGTTTGCCTTTCCGTGAACGAAGAAGTCGTGCACGGGATAGCAGGGGAGCGCGAGTTGCGGTTTGGCGACATTGTGAGCGTGGACGTGGGTGTCACCTATAAAGGTTTTATCGGCGATAACGCCAAAACGTTCGCGGTGGGCGGATGTGGCGTCCAGGCGCAGCGCCTTTTGGACGTGACGGAGCAGGCCCTGTATCTGGGCATTGCCGCAGCGCGGCCGGCCAATCGCGTGACCGATATTTCGCGGGCCGTGCAGGAATTTGTCGAGGGCAACGGTTTTAGCGTGGTGCGGGAATTTGTGGGCCATGGCGTGGGCCGGGCGATGCATGAAGAGCCGCAAGTGCCCAATTTTGTGGACCGGAAAATGAACGAGAAACTGCGGGCGGGCATGACGATCGCCATTGAGCCGATGGTCAATGCGGGCCGGCCTGAAGTAAAAATATTAAAAGATGGCTGGACAGTGGTCACGCAAGATGGTTCATTATCCGCTCATTTTGAGCATACCGTCCTTATCACGGACGGGGAACCGGAGATTTTGACATGCCCGGCGACGACGCTTTCAAAGTTGAAGGTCGCGTAGTGGAAGCGTCCCCGAACGGGACGTTCCGGGTGGAATTGAAAAATGGCCATCAATTGACGGCATTTTTCGCCGGAAGAGATAATTTGGCCGGGTTAAAAGCCGGCGGCAGTGTGAAGCTGCAATTGACGCCTTACGATTTAAGCGTGGGGCGAATTTTAGTCGAAACGAAGATTTAAAAATGAAAGTTAGAGCATCAGTCAAAAAAATGTGCGAGCACTGCAAGATTGTGCGTCGCCGGGGTGTGATTCGTGTCATCTGCACGAACAAACGCCACAAACAACGGCAAGGTTAATCTAAGAATTTATGGCACGCATTATCGGAGTAGAAGTTCCGCCGAACAAGCGCATCGACATCGCGTTGCGCTACATCTACGGCATCGGCCCCGTCAACGCGAAGGAGATCCTCGAGCGCGCGAACATTGACCCGGCCATCCGCGCCAAGGATTTATCCGAGCAGCAGCTCTCGCAGATTGTCCATGCCATCCAGGAAGGCAAATATGTCATCGAAGGCGATTTGCGCCGCGAAATCGGTATGAACCTGAAACGGTTGCAGGGCATCAAATGCTACCGCGGCGTCCGCCACATGCGCGGATTGCCCGTGCGCGGCCAGCGCACCCAGACGAACGCCCGCACGCGCAAAGGTCCGCGCAAGACGGTCGGCGTCCAACGCAATCCGAACGCGAAGACCGGCATCCACTAATTTTATTAACCATCAATCACTGACTTAAATGGCTGACGAAACAAAAAAGAAAGCGCCTGCAAAGAAAGAGGCGAAACCGGCCGCTGAAAAAGAAGCGAAGCCGGCTGAAAAGGCTGCCACCAAAGAAGGCGCAGCAGAAAAACCCGCTACACCCGCGGCCGCCGCTGCTCCGGGAGAAACTCCCGTTGTGGCCGCGCCTACCGCTGCCGAACTTTTGGGTGAAGACGCGAACGCCAAGAAAATCGTCAAGGCCAAGCACGCGAAGAACGTCGTTTCTGGTGTCGCCAATATTTTGGCCACGTTTAACAACACTTTGGTCAGCATCACCGATATGCACGGCAACATCATCGGCTGGTCCAGCGCCGGTCGTGTCGGCTTCAAAGGCTCGCGCAAGAGCACCGCTTACGCCGCCCAACAGGTGGCGCAGGACGCCGCCCGCCAGGCGATGGCTCACGGCATGAAGGAAGTGGAAATCCGCGTCAAGGGTCCCGGCTCGGGCCGTGAATCTGCCATCCGCGCGTTGCAGGCGATTGGTTTGGAAATTTCCGCGATCAAAGACGTGACCCCTGTCCCGCACAACGGCTGCCGCCCGCGCAAAAAACGCCGCGTCTAACCCTAATCACTTTTAGAAATTATATGGCTCGTTACACAGGTCCTCGCGTTCGCATCAGCCGTCGTTTCGGCATCCCGATTTTTGGCCCCACGAAGTATTTGGAGCGCCGCAATTACGGTCCCGGTGTTCATGGCCCCAAATCACGCCGCAAAACCACCGATTACGGCCTGGGCCTGATTGAGAAGCAGAAGCTCAAATATTATTACGGGCTGCTCGAGCGGCAGTTTCGTGGTGTCTATGAAAAGGCCCTGAAACGCCGCGGCGTCACCGGCGAGCAGATGCTGCAAATTTTGGAGACGCGCCTGGACAACGTGGTGTTCCACCTCGGTTTCGCGAGCACCCGCGCCGCTGCGCGCCAGATGGTTTCGCACGGCCACGTCGCGGTGAATGGCCGCAAGGTCAACGTGCCGTCCTTCGCGCTGAAAGTGAACAACGTTGTGGAAGTGAAGAACAACAACGTTTCGCGCCAGCTCGCCACCAAGAATATGGAACTCTCCACCAGCCGCTCAGTGCCGGATTGGTTGCTCCTCAGCAAAGAGGAATTCAAAGGCACGGTCCTGCGCGTCCCGACGCGCGAGGAGATCCAGCCCATCGCCAATGAACAGGCCGTGGTCGAATTTTATTCCCGATAAACAGAACAACACAGTAAAAACAATTATACGGATTTTTCCGGCAAGGGAATAAATCAGCCGGAAAATCAGATTAAAATTGTTGAAAGGAAAATATGCCAGTTAGACTCGGTCGTTTCGAAATGCCCAAGCGGTTGCAGAAGGAGGAATCTACTTCCACGCCCACTTACGCAAAATTTATTGCCGACCCTTTTGAAACGGGTTACGGCCATACCGTCGGCAACTCGCTCCGCCGCGTGCTGCTTTCATCGCTCGAAGGCGCGGCCATCACCTCCATCAAAGTGGACGGCGCGATGCATGAATTTACCACGATCGACGGCGTCGTCGAAGACGTGACGGACGTGGTTCTGAATTTGAAGAAAATCAAATTCAAAGCCCATACGCGCGATGAACAGGTCCTCCTGCTTTCGGCCAACAAAGACGGCGCAGTGACCGCCGCGGACATCCAGCTCAACCAGAACGTCGAGTTGGTGAATCCCGACCAGCACATCTGCACGCTCGATAAAAAGAAAAAATTCGAGATGGAACTGACGATCAAGATCGGCCGCGGTTTTTGCCCGAGCGATGAAAACAAGAAGCCCGGACAGGCCATCGGCGTCATCGCGATTGATTCCATTTTCTCGCCCGTGACCCGCGTCCGCTACAATGTGGAAGCTGCCCGCGTCGGCAACCGCACGGACTATGACAAGTTGGTCATTGAAATCTGGACGGACGGCCGCCTGACGCCCGATGACGCGCTCACGCAATCGTCGGCCATCCTGGCGCATCATTTGGACGTGTTCGTCGGCTACGACAAGAACGCCGTCGAATTTGAAGAGGCCGCTGACAAGCAGGACGAAGAAAAGGTCAAACTCAAGAAGCAGCTCAACATGAGCGTCAACGAGATTGAACTTAGCGTTCGCGCGGCGAACTGCCTGAACAATGCCAACATCACCACCGTCGGCCAGTTGGCGATGAAGACCGAGCAGGAAATGCTCAAGTACCGCAACTTCGGCAAGAAGTCGCTCAACGAAATCAAAGACAAACTTCAGTCGCTGGGCCTCTCGCTCGGGATGAATTTCGAGCCGGGGCTGATCGAGCCGCCAAAGGAAGAACCCAAACCGGAATAAATAAACCGGAAATAATTTATGCGACATTTGAAACGCACGGCCAAGCTGGGCCGCACTTCTGAGCACCGCAATGCGATGCTCGCCAACCTCGTGTGCAGTCTGATCGAACACAGACGCGTGACCACGACGCTCGCCAAGGCCAAAGCCGCGCGCTCCGTCGCCGAAAAGATGGTCACGCTCGGCAAACAAGGCACGGTTCATTCCCGCCGCCTGGCCGTCGCGCGCCTGCACCAGGAGGCCGCTGCGAAAATCCTGTTCAAGGAAATCGCGCCCGCGTTCAAGGACCGCAACGGCGGTTACACGCGCATCATCAAGATGAACCAGCGCAACGGTGATTCGGCGCAAAAGGCCATCCTCGAATGGGTGGACGAAATCGCGTCGCAAACCCCGGCTGCGCCGGAGGCACCGGCCAAGGAAACCAAGCCGGCGGAAACGAAAACGGAAGGCGCGAAAGCCTGACCGTTTTTATCCAAAAAACTTCTTGCACAAGGGCATTAAGCTGATAAGCTTATTGCCCGCTTTGAGAAATCGAAGCGAATGGAATTAACCATTAACAGATAATTGTTCTTTGTATGGCTGCACAACGCATAAGAATTCGGCTTAAGGCTTTTGACCATCGGGTCATTGACCAGTCCGCCCGCGAAATCGCGGATACCGTCAAACGCACCGGCGCGCGCGTCGCCGGGCCCATCCCGCTCCCGACCCGTGTCGAGCGCTTCACCGTGCTGCGCTCGCCCCACTCGGATAAAAAATCCCAGGAGACCTTCGAGCAACGCACGCACAAACGGCTCATTGATATCCTCGACCCCACCGCCAAGACCGTGGACGAATTGAAGAAGCTCAATCTTCCCGCCGGCGTGGACATCACCATCAAAATCTAAAGCGATTTAAATTTATGCCTCTCGGACTTTTAGGAAAAAAACTCGGGCACACGCGCGTGTACAATGCGCAGGGTGTCGTCACGGCCGTCACGGTCGTGCTGGCTGGCCCCAACCGCGTGTTGCAGGTCAAAACTCAGGCGGGCAAAGATGGCTACAATGCCGTGCAGCTCGGCTTTGACGACCAAAAGGAACAGCGCCTGACCAAGCCGCTTCTCGGCCATATCAAGAAGCAAAATGGCGCGGCGGTCAAACGCATCAAGGAATTTCGTAATTTCTCCAAAGACGTGAAACCCGGCGATGTCGTCGGCGTTACGTTGTTCGCCCCCGGCGATTTTGTGGACGCCATCGGCGTGGTGAAGGGCCGTGGTTTTGAAGGTGTTGTGAAGCGCCATCGTTTTGCCGGTGGTGATTCGACGCACGGCGCGAAAGGCTGGCACCGCCGCAGCGGCGCCATCGGCCAGCGCCTGTTCCCCGGTACGGTGCAGCGCGGCCTGCGCATGCCCGGTCACATGGGCCAGGTGCAGCGCACCACCCAAAACCTGGAAGTCATCCAGGTGCGCGAGGCGGAAAATATTTTGTTGATCAAAGGCTCCATTCCAGGACCGGAAGGCGATTACATCGTCATCCGCGAATCCAAGAAACGTCCGAAGGGCTGGAAACCGCCGGTCAGCCTGGCCCCGATGAAGAAGAAGGCCGCCACGGAAAAGAAACCCGAGGCCAAACCCGCCGCCGCGGCAAAGAAATAACGCTTTAAATGAAAATTGCGATTAAAAATCTCGAAGGCAAAGACCAGGGCGAACATGAAGTAAAGTTCGAACTGATCGAAGACGGCCGCGGTACGCAGGCTGTGCATGATGCGGTTGTGGCCTATCGCGCAGCGCAGCGCAGCGGCACCGCCAGCACCAAAAACGTCGGCGAAGTCGCCGGCTCGAACAAGAAACCGTGGCGGCAAAAAGGCACTGGCCGCGCCCGCGCCGGTTCATTCCAATCGCCTTTGTGGGTCGGTGGTGGTGTGGTCTTCGGACCCAGGCCCCGCGATTTCAGCAAGAAAATTTCGAAGAAGACCAGGCAGCTTGCGTTGCGCAAAGCCCTGAGCGAACGCCTCAAGGCTGGCGACGTGGTGGTGGTGGACGGTTTGAAGCTCTCCTCGCCCAAGACCAAGGACTTTGTCGGCATGGTCGGCAAGTTGAATCTGACCGGCTCAATGCTCGTCGTTTCCGATGGCGTTGATAAAAATCTGACGCTCGCCTCCCGCAACGTTCCCAACGTGGCACTGGCCACGAGCGATTCCCTGAACACTTACGACGTGCTGCGCCCGGCCAAACTGCTCTTCACGAAGAGCGCGTTTGAAAAAGTCGAATCCCGCCTCGTCAAAGAATAATATGAACGCTTTTGAAATCATAAAAACGGTCCGCCTCACGGAAAAGGGCACGCGCCAGGGCGAGAAATACAACCAGTACACCATTGTGGCTGATCCCCGCGCCAACAAAACGCAGATCCGCCAGGCCGTGCAGGAGCTTTTCAAGGTCAAGGTGACCCGCGTTAACACGCTGAACGTGCGTGGCAAAGAGCGCCGCAAGCGCACCCTTCAGGCTGGCCAGGCCCCCAGTTGGAAAAAAGCCATCGTCACCCTGAAAGACGGCGACAAGATTGTTTTGACCTAATTACGTTGGAGTTCAAGCTTTAGCTTGTTCTCTTCCAACCTCATTTTGCAAAGCGGTCCCGATTCATCGGGACCGCTTTTTCATTCGAAAAATTGGTGGGGCGAGCGTACTCGCGAGCCGGTAGGGCTGCGCAGCAGAAAATAGCCCGGCATCACGCGCGCGTGCTTTAGTGCTGGGTTTTTTGTTTAGTGCGATATCAAGTCCCAAAGGGACGGCAGAATCCGTAGCCGACTTGACACCCGGAATGTGAAGTCTGACACTTCATAAAAAGCACGGCGTAAATCCAAGTCCAGAGACAAGGGTTCGATTTGGCTTTGCCGTTCCATTGAAGAACAAACATGAATGGTGAAGAATTCTGGAATTTAGTTGCCACGGTGCATGAGGGTTCCGGTGGTGACATGGATGTCAAGTGCAAGCTCCTTGCTGATGAACTCCGCAGGCTTGGTCCCGATGGCGCCCATTCCTTTGCGCGCCATTTCTACGAATCCTTCAACCGTGCCTGCGCTTGGACGCTTTGGGATGCCGCTTACATTATCAATGGTGGCTGTAGTGATGACAGTTTTACCGATTTTCGTTCCACCCTTATTTCCATGGGAAAGGAGATTTTCGAAGCCGCGCTCGTAGATCCGGAGTCGCTTGCTAAAGTCGATGTTGGTGCCGGGCAACCAACTTACGAAGGATATCAATACGTGGCTAGCCAGGTCTATGAGGAGTTGACCGACAAAGAAATGCCACTTGATAATGAATACCCTCCCGAGCCCTCGGGTGTTCAAACGGAAGAATGGGAATTGGAGAAACGATTTCCTAAACTCGCCGCAAAATTTGGCCATAAAGATTCAAACTACATTTGGCAAAAGGATCGTGTGGCGGCCGAAGCGGCCGAGGATCGTCTGGCTGATACTGTGGTTGAGCTGTGCCTTGCGGGACACATCATTCCTTCCTGCGGGTTAATTCCGCCGTTTTCAGTTCTTGCGGACGTTCTCCGAAAAGGGGTCTCGCCTGAAAATAATCATTCATGGGAACCCTTGGAACTCAAAGAACCCATATATTGGAAAGTCGTGCTGAAATTGGAAGAGTCGCCACCCCCTGCTCGAGCGTCGCGACCTGATCTTCGGGGCGTAAAGATCAAACAGGATTTAAAGGCGCATGGTGTTGCAACCTTTGAGCAATGGCTTATCTCGATCAAGAGTCGTGGCCTTCTATAGAAAGTTCTTTCGCAGGAAGAATGTCTCTACAGCTGCGCTCCTTTAACGTTAGTGTAAACACTTAAGTCATTGGCTTCCAATGATGTAAACCTTTTTCAAAAAATGTAAGGCTTTATGTAAACACTTAAGTTTTTGATTATCAACAGTGTAAACCTTGTAAACACTTTCCCGCGATATACCATTTTGCTCGCCTGTGCTTGAGGTCTATTGCCAAAGCGATAAATTGTCCCTCATTGGAAACGGCAAATTCTATAATTAGGCATCGTGTTTTATATTTCGTCGCTTTCATTTTAGTTTCGTTTTCGGCCTCTGCCGCCCAAACTTTCACCATCGCCACGTATAACGTGGACACCTATCTGGACCAGCCCACGCAATCGCGTCCGCACGTCAAAACCGCCGAAGCCAAAGCCCAGGTCCGTAAAGTTATCCATGCGCTGAATCCTGACATCCTCGCCCTCGAAGAAATGGGCAGTACGAACGCGCTGCTCGAACTGCGCGGATCTCTTAAATCTGAGGGACTCGATTATCCCTATTGGGAGCATGTCAGCGGTTGGGACACCAATATCCATGTGGCTGTCTTGAGCAAATTTCCTTTTGTTGCCAGTCATCCGCATATCAATGATGAGTTCCTTTTGGATGGCCGCATTTTCCACGTAAGCCGTGGCTTTGCGGAATTGGAAATCCAGCCCGCGCCTGGTTTCGCTTTCACCCTCATCGCGGCGAGTTTAGGAAATCGTTTCTCCAATTCCCATTCTTCCGTTTGAACACCCGAGGGCTCGGGAGGGTATT
>Ga0206816_1144_pt1 | contig 15711 bp, 16 predicted proteins | sample Alteio_BWOrgCont_88_FD_152866 | JGI IMG/M metagenome (GOLD analysis project Ga0206816, IMG submission 152866) | Enriched cells from forest soil in Barre Woods Harvard Forest LTER site, Petersham, Massachusetts, United States -... | ecosystem: Environmental > Terrestrial > Soil > Temperate forest >... | reverse complement strand
TTTGTGGAAGCGCCACCTTAAACAATTAACGCCGGAAGAGCGCAAGGACATTAAGGCAGGGAAACATCCGTCGCAGTCGCACAAGCACATTGAACAGGCCAGGGCGATTTTTGAAGAGTTTCGGTCGCGGGTGGCGGGACTGGCTTATGTGGCGGAGGTAAGCATGACGGCCCGGGAGCAAATCGCCTTTCGTGTGCGCCTGAACCAGGAAATGGGCTGGCGGGTATGGCATGAACAGATTCCGCCGTTTTACCGGGGCTTCGAGGTATTCGTCCTGTTCGTGCCCGGCGCACGACCGGCTTTAACGAAGGAGAGCGCAGCCACGCTCATCCCCAATGGCATGAACGAACGCGATGTTTATGCGCAACTAGGAACGAACGCGACGGTCTCGCATGGCAAAAATGGCGAAAAAAATCTTACCTATCTTTTTCATCTCAACGCCCCGCCAAAATTGGACGCAAAAATTGATACGATGACGGTGGTCATTTCGAATGGAGCAGTGGTGGACAGGCAGTTTGGGCAGTGATTGCCTGACGATTTTTGCCGCCTGAGGAAGGATGGTCAACCGGGAAGCGATTGCGACGGGACCTGACGGATGAAAACGGGCACGGTCATTTCCTGGCGGCCATTGACGGTCAGGCCGATTTCGTATTCGCCGGGGTTCGGGATTTGGAGACTGGGTATGCCCACAACGATGGCTGCACTGGCCGATGAGGCTCCGGAGGGAATTTGTATGTGGATTTGCTGGGGCGGGGGCGGCGGCTGGAGTTCTCTGCCGTCGGAATCGATGATGGAAAATTTTATTTCTTTGATGCCCTCTTCACTTTTCCGGAAACGGAGTTTGCCCACGATGTGACAACTGATGGCGATGGGAAATTGAGGGACGATAATCATGTCGGTGGCGCCGAGGATGTTGAGCTCGCCCTGGAGCCCGGGCCGCGCAGCAAAACAAAGAGTCAGGATTTCTGTCGTCACACGAGGAGAGTGAATCAAAGGAGGAAGGGGAAAAAGGAAAAATTCTCAATTTACGTTTTGGATTGGCGATTGACATTGATGGGAGGCGGTTCAATTTGGCGCGTAATCATGAGCACGGAAACGCCCAGGATGATATCGTTGCGCTGGAGGATAGGGTTGTGGGTGGCGGCGTGGATTATCGCGGCGATCGCGACAGTCGGAATCGGGTTGGGGTTTTTGTTATATGCCTGGATGTTTCCCAGCGGCCTGCTGAATGAATGTATGCCAAAGGATTGGGACCCGCCGATAAGTGATACGGTTTTTCTTATCCTGGGCTGGGCGATCTATGTGGGGCTGACCATCTGCGGGCTAATGCAAAAGCGGCGCGTCCGTTATTTCATCGTGTTTGGTATTCTGTGCGTGCTCCTGGCGGTGAACGTGGCGGGGTGTCATGTGGCATTGAAGCAACCCATCAACATTGATGATTAGTGGGGAGGCGCCTTTGCTTAAGTTTGCAGGAATGGTTTCATTTCGAATCTATCTTCTCTTCAATCCGGCCTAATAGCCGCTGGATAGAGGAGAATTTTTCGGCGAGGTCCTGGCGGATAGCGCGGTCTTCACTATGCATTTCGGCTCGCAAGGCGCGGATGTCTTCCTCAGCTTTCTCCAGGCGGCCGCGGTTCTCGACATGGCGTTGCAGACACATCTCATCGGTGACGAGGTGCTGGCCGGTGGGGGAATTGTTTTGTTCCTGATGTGAGGCGTTGCGGCGATCAAGGAAATATTGGAGCCCCGAGAAGATGGCAGCGGCGGCAAAGGAGACAACCGTGATGGCCACTAGAATAAAGACGGCCATTTGCTTGAGCCAAGTGTCAGGGATGGATTCGAGGCTGGCTTGCGCAAGTAGCGCCAGATAATGAATTGATTGCATGAACCTGAATAAAGAGGATTTCTGAAATAACGGATAGCAGATGCAAAACGCCGCCTTCTTCATCCATTCGGGTTGTAAAAAAGTTTCCCGATAATTTTAATAATCCCGCCATGGGCGATTATTTTATCGGCGGCGGCTTCGCTCCAGATGGTGAAACGGTTGAGCTCGCGCCCGAGCCAGGCAGCCGCAACCGCCAGGGCGGGAAGCCATGGGCTAAGCTGGGTTTTCACGTCCTGGGCGGTCTGGGCGAGTTGATTGATTTAGTTGGTGTCAGGAAGATTCATAGATCAACACAAATTTTCTATTCCATGCGGGAAATGGATTTGGAATTTCAGTAAGTAAACCCGGTTTCAATGCCGATGTCGGGGACGGTATTGATCGGCTGGCCGCTGGTCCAAATGGGCAAGCTGATGGACAAGCCCAAAAAAGTGTTGGGCGTGAGCTTATCACGGAGGGTCAGTTTGGGTTCAATAAGCGCGGTGTTACGCTCCAGGTCGTAGCCACCGTCGACAGCAGCTTCGAGCTTGACGCTATAGTAAGTGACCAACGTATAACCGACACCGGCTTCCGCAGAATCCACCGTGCCGGCGATGCCGGCGTTTCGCATTTTCGCCTCGATGCCAAAGCGGCCAAGATCGTATTGGGCGTCCAGATAGTTGGCCCAATTGACGGAGGACATGTAGTCGGCACCGGCAGCGACTTCGAGGGTATTGCCGGTCCAGGTGTAATTAGTGTTGGCGCTGGTGAAGTAGTTGGCCGCGGTTTGAAAGAAATTTTGGGGAAGGACCGGATTGTTGGTTTGCGCACCGGCCATTGATGCGAAGATGAGGACGAGGGCGACGAAGATTTGGCAGTTTAAGTTTTGGATGTTCAGTTTCATAAGTTTAGTTGTCTTTTTTCGTTTTGGCGCATGGCGCGCCGTAGCGACTATTTCAGCACGGGTGAAACCGAAACCACAGGTAGTGACGAACTCAAAACACAAAGGAGAGAAGTCAAGAATCAGGATGCAACAAATCTTGAATCCGATTGTTTAACAAAGAAGCTTTGAACAGGCGGTCAATAAAAATGAACGTTCCTAAAATTCTACATTTTCTGAATTTTCTTTGGGCGAGCGCATGGAGTGTCTTTTTGCTTGTAATGTTATCACCCCCGGAAGAGCCAGATTTTCTATTATCTCCCGTATTTGCTGTAATATGGATGGGATGTGCCGTGGCGCTATTGCTATTTGATTTTGGCTGGGCCTGGTATGGGAGTTTCGTTTGCAGTCTTGTATGGCTATTTCTGATCTTTTATCTCCTGTGGATGCAATTTGCCGGCATGCAGGACGATCTGCAGGAAGAAGGGAGCCGTATGTATTGGAAGTATGCGACGTTTCCTATTTTTACGATGTTAGCTATTGCAGCTGTGTCGGCATCTGTAACTGCGATATTGCTTCATACGCGTCACCGGATTCTAAAAGATCGCTTCAATGAATGGTCGGTGCAGTTTGTCCACCCGAATAAGCGGTTGCTTTGGGGCATTGTGGCTGTGATATTCTTATTTGTTCTGATGATCGCGTGCGTCGTTTGGCACTATGATCTTTGATGCCAGTATAACCGGGTTTCATCTCCTGACTTCTTCATTTTAGTTTTTGAGTTCGTCACTACCTTTCGTTTTTCCCGGGCGCCGTGTTTTAATGCGGCTAAAAAATGAAACCTATTAAATTGAAATTGTTCGGCTTTAACGTCCTGGAGTTCGGTTCGCTGCCTGATGGCAACCCGCCTCAGAAACAAGTGAAATTCCTGTCCCCGCGATACGAACCATCCAATATCAGCAGCGATGCAAACGTCATGCGCATCACCGAGGCGCTGCGCCTGGCTGAAGCGGGCGATACCCAGGAGCTTTTCCGTTTCTATCGCGATGTGCTTCTCAGCGATGACCATATCGCGGGAGAATTTTCCACACGCAAACTGGCCGTGCTTTCACAGCCGCTGGCCATCCTGCCGGAGGACAAAAATAATCCGGATGATGTGATACTGGCGAAGGCCATGCTGCGCGCGAAGAACGATTGCGAAAACTGGAACGACGGAATGAAAGCACTCATGGGGTCGCACGCCATCTGGCCGGTCACCGTCACCGAACGCCTCTATAAACCCGCCGGGGCGCCGCGCCCGGGAGAACCCAAATTGAATTTCACATTGCGAAAATTCGTCCCGGTAAATCCACAGCTTCTTTGTTTCCAATGGGCTTATATGATGGGCGGCGTGGGCCTGGGCACGGCCAGCGCGGTGCAACTGGGCAATTTAAACACACATGGCGCGCGCCGGCGTCCGGCGGATTCCTACACGATCGATTTGGAACGATGGGAGCCGTACATCAAACTTTGGCCGATCGACGAAGCGGGCCGGATTATTTATGACGTCACGCATGCGTGTTATCTCGATCCTGCGCGCCACGTGGTGCATCGCGGGCATGACCTGGTGGAATTTCGCGATAACTGGGGTGGACCGGGGCGCAGCCTGCTGCACTGGTGGCTGTTCCGCCAGCTTGGCCGCGACTGGTTTGCCAAGGGCATGGAAAATTACGGCACGCCCTGGCCGGTCGGCCACGTGGACTCGAAGGACCCTGAAGCGATCCGCCTGCTACGTGAAGCTTTTCAACTCTCTAAATCCATCGGCGGCATCGTGGTGGATGAAAATTCGCGCGTTGAACTCAAAGAAGCGATGGTCGCGGGAATGGCCAACGGCCATGAAATTTTCCACAACATCTGCAATTCGGCCATTTCGTTCCGAATCACGGGCCTGAAGGAATCTAAAAAGCCCGCCGGTCTGAACGCAGGCGAGGGCAAGTTCCAGCAAAATGTTCGGGAAGACGTGCGCGTCCACGACCAAATGACCCTGGGCGAAACCTGCAAGAAGCAAATCGCGTGGCCGTTCCGCGACCTGAATAATTTGAAGGGTGACGTGAAATTTATTTGGGGCGGCTTGTCTGATGCTGATGCCAAGACATTCGCTGACCTGCTCTACACGATGCGGCAGGCCGGTTATCAACTGGCCGAAGAATCCATTCCGACCGCCAACGAACGAACCGGGCTATCCTGGGAACGGTCGCCGGTCCCGACGCGGGCGGAAGGTGCATTGCCGGCATCAACGATTTAGCATGAGAAAAAAGCTGAAAACCATGACGGGCATTAAAAACTTCTTATGTCCTGACAATTTGAGCCGATACCATAGATGAGCCGGGTTCTAAAGATATAGGCATTGGCTCGGCTATCCACGCCTGGCGTGTCATTGTGAAAGCCGTTGCCCTTACGCACTATCTGCCCATTAGCGATCCTCAATCGCTTTTCGATGTCGAATTGCCCACGCCGTTGCCGACCGCCCACGATTTGCTCGTGCGCATCGAAGCGATTTCCGTCAATCCGGTGGACGCCAAAATCCGCGCGCCCAAGCCTCAGATCGAAGCGACGCCGCACATACTGGGTTGGGATGCCGCAGGCGTAGTGGAAGCTACCGGCCCGGATGTGACCCGTTTCAGGCCCGGTGACGAAGTCTATTTTGCCGGCGACATCACCCGGCCCGGCTCAAACTCTGAATACCAACTGGTGGACGAGCGCATCGTCGGGTACAAGCCGCATACACTTTCGTTTGCCGAGGCCGCGGCCTTGCCGCTCACGACCATCACGGCGTGGGAAGCCCTTTTCGAACGGCTGAACATTGACCGTTTCGGCGCCAATCACGGACAGTCCCTATTGATCATCGGTGGCGCCGGCGGCGTCGGCTCGATTGCCATTCAACTCGCGCGCCTGGCCGGACTGGTCGTGATTGCCACGGCTTCGCGCCCGGAAACGCAGGCGTGGGTCAGCAGTTTGGGAGCGCATCATGTCGTGGACCATCGCCAGCATTTGCCCACACAACTGGGCGCGCTCAACTTTGCCTGCGTCCATTATATCGCCAACTTCAGCAACACGGACATCTACTGGAACGTGATGGCTGAGCTCATTCGTCCGCAGGGAAAAATCGTTGGCATCGTCGAAAACAACGCACCGCTCGAATTGGGGCAGCTGAAAAGCAAAAGCGCCAGCTTCACCTGGGAATTCATGTTCACCCGCGCGATGTATCGGACCCCCGACATGCTGGCGCAAGGCCAAATATTGGCCGAAGCCGCCGTCCTCATTGACGCAAAAAAACTTCGCACGACCCTGTCTGAAACACTAACCCCCATCAATGCCGCGAACCTTCGACAGGCGCATGCGCGGATCGAATCCGGCCACACCATCGGCAAATTGGTGCTCGCAGGGTGGGGTTGAACCTCTTCCAGTCCATCGTTTGCGCCTTAGATGAATGGATTGAGTAGGGCCTTTCTATATGGCATATTGAAGCGGCTTAAATCATGAAATCGCCCGACGGGATGCATTTTCTTCTTGGAATATTCGTATGTGCGATTGTTTTGCCTTTGACCTGGAATTACGTCAAAACGACCAGGACGCAGGCGGAGCAATCACGCGTGACGATTGCGGAAGACATTCTAGTCCGGAAGCTGGAGGTCTATCATATGGCCCATGGATCCTATCCGGACTCCATCGCCGCGCTCTCATTCACCAACTCGAGTCTGGAGATACAGGTCATGCCGGACATCCAGCAGATTAAATATTACCGCACGCCATCCGGCTACGAGCTTAAATACAGCAGCATTCTCGGTTATTCTTCCACGGTGAATAGTCCCCAGTAGATCGCTGCCATCCCATGTAAATTTTAGTGGACTATTTTATGCCGCGAGATTTCGGAGCGCTGACGATGGCATTGGTTCTGGGGATGGTGCTTACCCGCGTCCTGCTCTTGAAAAAGCGGGGAATAAAGTCGATGCATTTCGGGAACCTGGACAAGAAAGATTTTCTGATACCGCCATTCGCCCTTTTTTATTTCTATACGGTATTCGCCGATGCATTTGGTTTCCCCGGCGCGATCGGGCAACAATTTTTTTATTCTGCGATTATTTCGTGGGCCGGCGCGCTATTTTGCCTCATCGGATTGTCTTTGTTGCTGTGGAGCCTGATTTCTTTTGGCCGCAGTTTTCGAGTGGGGATTGATATAGACCAGCCGGACAAATTGGTGACCACCGGTATTTTTGCCGTGAGCCGCAATCCCCTCTATGTGGCCTTTCTCTTTGTCCTGGCCGGGCAGTTCCTGATTGTCCCGGCGTGGTTTTTTGCCGGTTATTTTTGCGGGGCCGCGCTGCTGATGCACCGGCAGATTTTGCGCGAGGAAGATTATTTGAAAAAACATTACGGTGAGGAATACCTGGAGTATTGCCGGCGGGTGAGACGGTATTTATAAACGGCGCAAGTGCGATTTCCCTTGCCGAGCGACGAAGAGCGGCACAGCTTTGAAAATCCGCTATGAAAAAAGTCAACACGACCAAAATGGCCGAAGTCACCTGGTCGTCACCCAAAGGAAAATTCGGCGGCGCCGGCAAAGAAATTTCGGAAGAACTGGGCCGCAATCCGCAATCCACTGATCTGAACGAACGTCACCCGTTTGACGTGGAGATTTCGCGCATCTCGCCCGGCAAGTCTGCTTGTCCCTACCATTCGCATAGCGCGCAATGGGAATTTTACCATGTGATTTCCGGCAGCGGCGTTGTCCGTCACAAAGACGGTACCACGCCGATTGAAATGGGCGATGCCTTTATATTTAAACCCAACGAGCCACACCAAATCACCAACAACGGCATCGAAGACCTCGTTCTCTATGTGGTCGCCAACAATCCCATAGGCGAATCCTATTACTATCCTGACAGCGATAAATGGGGCGTGCCCATACCCCAGCACAAATTTATCCGCTCAGGTGCGTTGGATTATTATGACGGGGAAGAGTGAAACCCAAGCGTAAAACCAAGGCCGCACCGGCGAAGAACGCCGTGCCCCGTACAACCGTAAAAAAACCGGCCGCGCTGGACAATCATTGGATGGTCTTCGGCATTTGCGTTTTACTGGCGCTGATGGTTTGGATTGTCTTTGGCCAGACCAAGCAATTCCCCTTCGTCAATTTCGATGATGAATCCTATGTCTATGGGAACCATGCCGTCAGTCATGGTTTGACAGCCAACAGTGTTGCTTCGGCATTTGGTGAAGGTGGATCAGATAATTGGGTTCCTTTGACCACACTCTCACACATGCTGGACTGCCAACTCTATGGCCTGAACGCCGGCGGTCATCATGTGACCAATGTCCTGCTTCATATGGCCACGGCCATACTGCTCTTCCTGGTGCTCCGCAAAATGACCGGCACGCTCTGGCGCAGCGCGTTCGTGGCAGCGGTGTTTGCGATTCACCCGCTGCGGGCGGAATCCGTAGCCTGGATTTCTGAACGCAAAGACGTGCTGTGCGGGCTGTTCTTCATGCTGACCCTTTGGACCTACACAAATTATGTCCGTACCAAATCGCCGGTTCACTATGCGGCGGCGTTGCTCTGCGTCGCATTGGGGTTGCTCTCCAAACCAATCCTGGTCACGTTGCCGTTCCTGTTGCTGCTGCTGGACTATTGGCCTTTGAATCGGATGGCCATCACAACTCTGCGGCAGATCATCGTCGAAAAAATTCCTTTTGCCGTGCTTTCGCTGGCGGTGTGCGTCCCAACGATTCTTGCCGAGAAATCAGGCATCGAGACGATAGAAAAATTTCCCATCTTCTTACGACTTGAAAACGCGGTCGTGTCCGCAGCCGTTTACCTGTGGCAATTTGTTTATCCTGCCGGGCTGGCCGTGCTTTATCCGTTCCCGCTCCAGGGTTTGCCCTGGATTGAAGTTGTGGCGGCATTGCTGTTGCTGGCGGCTATCACGGCGGGTGTTTTTTATTGGCGGATAAAACGTCCGTACCTTTTCGTCGGCTGGTTTTGGTTTGGCGGGATGCTTGTTCCGGTCATCGGTTTAGTGCAGGTCGGGGGACAAGCGATGGCAGACCGACATACTTATCTGTCCCAGATCGGATTGTGCATAGCGGTGACCTGGCTGATAGCGGAATTATCCACGTCATGGCGTCACCGCCCCCTGATTCTTGGCAGCCTGTCCGCCATCATCCTCACGGCTTTGATATGCTGCGCGCGCCTCCAGACGTCTTACTGGGCAAACAGCGAAATATTATGGAGGCATGCGCTGGCCTGCACGCCGGATAATGTCTGGTCACGGTCCAATTATGGCGATGCCCTGTCCAGTGATGGACGAACGGACGACGCCATTCAGCAGTATCAGCAGGCGATAAAACTTGATCCGTCTTACTCGCAAGCCCACTACAATCTGGGCAATGCTTTGATCAAAAATGGAGCGGTGGATGAGGCGATTGTGCAGTATCAGGAAGCGTTGAAACTTGACCGGGGTGCCGCCACAGCCCAGGACCACAACAATCTAGGCATGGCGTTGCTGCAAAAGGGGCAACTGGACGAGGCCATCAACCACTTTCAATTGGCCATAACGAATGACCCGGAATATGCCGAGACTTATTTTAATCTGGGTACGGCCTTGCTGCAAAAGGGGCAAGTGGACGAGGCCATCAATCAGCTTCAAAACGCTATAGAAAAAAATCCTGATTCCACGCAGACTCGCAACAATTTTGGCATGGCTTTGTTCTTTAAAGGGCGGATCCCTGACGCCGTCCTGCAGTATCAGGAAGCACTAAAACTCGACCCCGACTATGTCGTGGCCCGCAATAACCTTGGGAATGCCCTGCTCCGCGAAGGGCAAGTAGACGAGGCTATTGCGCAGTATCAGGCGGCATTGAAAATCCAACGGGACAGCCAGCAGTTTCAAAACAATCTGGCTTTTGCGATTTGGACGCTGGCCATGTCGCCTGGTACCAATGGGACCAAGGCAGTCGAACTGGCGCAAAACGCCAATCAGGCCACTGACGGAAGCAATCCACTTATCCTGCGCGCACTGGCCGCGGCGGATGCACAAAAAGGAAATTTTTCTGAAGCGATAACGGCAGCGCGACAGGCGCTGGCCTTGGCTTCAACGCAACAGGAATCCGCCCTCATCCTCGCGCTCCAAAAGGAGATCACCCTTTATCAAGCCGGTTCACCTCTCCCGAGCGCTGACCAAACCAACCTCGCTGGATGGCAATGACCGGAAAGTCGCAGCGAACCATTAAATAATTAAATCCGGCAATGAAAGCGGCAAAAAGTCCTTATTTCCTCGATTTTCCCCCAAACTGATAAAGTTAAGGTGGTGGCATCAACATGCCATATGATTCGCCGGGGTGACGTGTTAGGTTGGCTCACTAACCTATGAAATTGGCCTACCAAAACCGGCGCATTCCGGGTTTCACGCTGATCGAATTACTAATCGTCATCGCCATCATTGCCATCCTGGCCGCCCTGCTCCTGCCGGTACTGGCCAGCGCCAAACGTACCGCCCAGGAGGCCTCTTGCATCAATAGCCTCAAGCAACTGGGAATGGCTGACCTCCTCTATGTGCAGGACAACAAAGTGTTTATTCAGCCCAACTCGAGCCTCTACCTGGGTCCCAACAGCGAAGAATGGCTGGGGACGATGCTGGACAACATGTCAGGAAATACCAATATGCTTTTCTGTCCGGTGGCTACCCAAGCGGCGCCGCCGGGTGTGGTTGGCCAATATAATCTTGCCGGAGCTGTTGGCAGCTCCCTTCAAGCCGGGACAGCTAATTATTGTTATATCCGCAATGGTTTTAGCGGCGGGACGTCCAAATTGACCGAAATTGGTTCCAGTTATATGGCCAATGGCTGGCTTTATGTTAAACCCGGGACCAATCCCGAGGGCCAGGGAGATGGCAACGGTTTTGAGGGCAACTATGGTTATCCACCGGATCCTTCGCTTTATTATGTGAATGAACAATCCATGAACGCCCCGGGCCTGACACCGCTTTTTTTCGACGGCGTCTGGTGTGACTGCTGGCCTCTGGAAAAGGATTACGTGGCCCGCAATCTTTACACAGGTGTCCTGGGAGAAGGAACGGGCCATTACGGTTATGAGATGGGGCGCATGACGGTAACCCGTCACGGGCTTAATGCGGCAGCGGCTGAAAGAAACCATGCGACATCGTGGGCCAATTCGATTCCCCGGGGCGGGACGGTCATGGCCTTTGGCGATGGCCATGCTCAATACGTTCCCATGAACTATGGGCTTTTTAGCTTCAACTGGCACCGCAACTGGAACACCTCCGTCAAGGTGGCCCCTTCAGGAGTTTATTAGCGTCGTCGTTTTCTCCCCGGAATAGAACAAACGTACGACATATTTTCTGCCAAAAGCTGTTATCGTATGTGAACGTCTCGATGCAGAACTTATAATTCGATGCGCACACGTCTTTGTCTTTGGCTTGGTTTGCTGGCCGTCCTTGCGGCCACAACGGGCCGCGCCCAAATGGGCGGAGGACCAGGATGGGTATCGCGCCCGGTGACGTTCAAAGTCCAATGGCCGACGAATGCGGCACAGGAGCAGCGGTATTGGTTCAATAACGGCATTTACCATTTCCAGGTTTTCAATGACGATGGCGCGTTTGCGGCGGGCAACCAAACCAAGCCGCGCACCGAACAGCGTTTCCCGGATTACACCCGCGGCGAGATTCAATATCAGTCCCTGGAGATGGCGCCGTCCAACGAAACCAGTTATTGCATTTTCCAAATCCACATCGGCAATGAGCAGGCCCGCAAATACGGCTCGACCCAATTCATGCTCTTTTGGTTCAGTAACGACGGCGGGTCGGTCTATGACTACTCCAAACACGAACTGGCATCGCACCTGGGTAACAAGTGGTTCCAGCTAAACGTGGACCACGACGTGGACCACCACCTCATCAAGATATGGATCAACCGGCAACTGGTCTGGACGCAAAAGTGCGGTAACGCAGGGGATTTTTATTTCAAGGACGGCGTCTATGAGCAGTCACATTATCCGAGCCACCAAATGGACGCGTACATCACCGGCATCCACCTTTGGACTCGATCCAACACCATCATTCCTCGACTGGCAAGCATCAGGAATTGACGGGACTTGCTGGATTCTGATTTTTTAGAGTTCCTGCCAAATCGGCCTATCCCAATGGCCTAAATAATATTGACAAATCCAGACAAATAAAATATAATCACCATGGTTTTAGAAGGGAACACCGTTGCTTTTCGCCCAGCCATCTATTCGGAGAACAGGAGGGACGCGATGCCATCTATGGCATCTGGCGCTGGTCATTTTTATGGCCGCAACCTGTTCGTCCCTGGCCGGAAATTTTTATAGCGGGATAACGCCCGCGACGGTTCCCTGGCCCGGCGGGACCGTTCCGTATGCATTTGACAGCAGCGTGAATGCGACCCAGCAGCAAACCTACCTGGACGGCCTGCGCGAATGGGAACTGGCCGCGGGCGTCAAATTTGTTCCGCACACCAACCAGGCCAACTGGATTCTTTTTTCTTACAACACCAACTTTCTTGATTACGTCCAGGGGGGCAGCTACAGCCCGCAGATTGTCACGGTGGCAAGTCTAAGCCGGGCACAGGTCTGCCATGAGATGGGCCATTCGTTCGGTTTTACCCATGAAAATATCCGCCCGGATGCGACCAACTTTGTCCTGGTACTCACGAATAATATTTCCGATGAGCCGAGCAACATCTATTGGTTCACGATCGATTCCACCAGCGTGACCAATGGAAACTACGATTACGAATCCGTGATGCACCTGGGCTGGGACTTTGATTCCACCAATCCCGGCGTGCTGGCCACGCAACAGCCCCGGCCGCCCAACTTCCCGAAATACCAATACCGCATGGGCAATTATTGTCTCAGCCCCGGCGACCGCGCCGCGCTGGCGTATCTCTATGGGCCGCCGCTCACACCGTTAAGTAATATCGTCACCAATACCGCCGATGTCGGCCCTGGCAGTTTGCGCGCGGCGCTTTACTATGTCACCGACCACTCCGGCTCGATCGTCACCTTTAACATTCCCGTAAGCGATCCCGGCTACAGCAACGGCGTTTTCAACATCCACCTCACTGGCATGTTGCCGCCGCTGGTTTCAAACGGCATGGTCATTGATGGCTCAACGCAGCCGGGTTATGCGGGCAAGCCGCTTATCATCATAGACGGCTCGCAGATTCTACCGGAAACCGCCCCGTCCTATGCGTCTGATACAGGGCTGCTGGTTTATTCATCGAGCAACCAGGTAAAAAACGTTTCCTTTTCCGGCTTCATTTGGAACGGCCTGACCTTCGAATATCCCTACGCCACAAACAACACCGTGTCCGGTTGCTGGCTGGGCATTGATTCGACCGGGACCAATCCCGCGCCGAATGCCTTCCAGGGAATTCTCGCCACCAGCGGTTCCAGTCATAATACCTTTGGCCCCGGCAACGTGATTTCCGGCAACGGTCAATACGGCATTTTCATTTCTGGAACAAACACGACCGGCACTATTGTTAAGGGCAATTTTATCGGAACCGACCCGAGCGGAAAAATCTCGGTGTCGAATGCGTTGAGCGGCGTATTTATCGGTGGCTCGACGAGCAACAATACCATCGGCGGGACCAATGCCGCCGCGCGCAATATTCTTTCTGGTAACGGCCAATATGGCATTTGGCTGTCTGATACGAACACCGTTGAAAATCTCGTCGAGGGCAATTACCTCGGCACTGACGTGACGGGCAGTAACGCTGTCCCGAATCAATCCAGCGGCATACTCGTCGGGGGCGGAACGAGCAGTAATACCATCGGCGGAACCAATGCCGCCGCGCGTAACATTCTTTCGGGCAATGGCCAATATGGCATTTGGCTGTCCAATACGAACACCGTTGAAAATCTCGTCGAGGGCAATTACATCGGCACCGACGCGACGGGCAGCAACGCGGTTCCAAATCAATCCAGCGGCATGCTCATCGGCAACGGGGCAAGCAGCAATATCATCGGCGGCGCGAGCGCGGGCGCGCGAAACATTCTTTCGGGCAACCTCGGTTACGGCATTTTCATGACCAATGCTTCGTACAATGTCATTTCAGGAAATTACCTCGGCGTGAATGCCAGTGGCGAAACTGCGCTCGGAAATACCATGAGCGGGATTGGCATGTTTGGCCTGGTGGAAAGCAACTACCTGGGCACGGGCAATGTCATTTCCGGAAACCCCCAATACGGAATTGAAATCGGCGGCCCTACCTCCGCCAACAATTTTATCTTTGGAAATTATATTGGCATTGATGCTGCCGGAACCAATGCCATCGGGACGCAGTCCACCGGCGTCGGCATTGTGGACAGTGCCGAAGGGAATGTCATCGGTCCGGGCAATGTCATCTCTGGAAATAATGGAACCGGGATTCATTTTACCCAGACAGGTACAAGCAACAACGTGGTCATTGGCAATCTCATTGGCACTGACAAAACAGGCACTTATGCCATCCCCAATACGAACTTTGGCGTCTTCATTGATACTGGTCCGAATAACAACACCGTTGGCGGAACGACCGCCCCCACGCGAAATATTATTTCCGGCACGACCGGTTACGGTTATGGGATTGCCGTAGCGGCGGCAAACAACAATGTCGTGGAAGGAAATTACATCGGTACGGACATCACCGGGACCAACAACCTGCAAAATGGATACGCAGGAGTCGCCGTCGAAAGCGGCTCCGTCGGCAATCTCATCGGCGGCACCGCTCCCGGCGCCGGTAATGTCATTGCCTTCAACGGAGAGGGCGTGGCCGTTTTCGAGGCCGATACAACCAATGACGCCATTCGCGGCAATTCCATTTTCGACAATTACTATCAGGGTATTTATTTGGATAGTTTCACCAATAACCATCCCGGCTTTATCCCGGCGGCAAATGATTGGCAAAATTATCCCGTCGTCACCAACGCCTTTGGTTATGGGGGAAGCACAATCATCAAAGGAATTCTGAGCAGTCTGAACAGTCAAAACTACTTCATTGATTTCTTTTATAACAATGCCCAGGGCCCCGGCGGCTATGGCGAAGGCCAGGTCTATCTCGGTTCCGCCACCGTGACTACCGGCCCTACTGGCAACGCGTTTTTTTCCTACACCAACACCAGCGGAAATTATTCCGGGCAATACATCAGCGCAACCGCAACGGCAACAAACGGTGACACTAGCGAATTTGGCCCCGACGTCCTCGCCACCAATTTGCCCGCGCCGTCCGCGCAATTCACCGGGCCCTTTCGCTGGCTCGCCAATGGATTTGTTTTCAATCTGAGCTTCACGACGAACTTCAGCTACCACATCCAGGCCACAACCAACCTGGCGCCGAATGCCATCCAATGGGTCAACCTCACCAATTTCACTGCTACGAGTGCTTCGCTCATCTTCACCGACCGTACCGCGACCAGTTATCGCGCCCGCTTTTACCGCGTCGTCTCACCCTGAAAGAGGCAACCAGCGGCGGGAATTTGCGTTCACCCCTTCGCCAGCGGGATTTTGATGGTGAAACATGAACCGTGGCCACGGCCTTCGCTCTCAGCCTGGATGCTGCCCGAATGCATTTCCACAAGCCTCCTGGAAATGGCCAATCCCAGCCCCAGGCCGCCAAAGTTCGCGAATTTGTCCATGGTATGCTCTCCCTGGGTGAAGGGCGCAAAGACCTGTTCCAATTCCAGGGGAGTCATCCCTATGCCGGTATCGGTTATCCTTACGTCCAGCCCCTGCCCATGGGCAGAATACGTTTCCACGCGGATCTTTCCCGCCCGGGGCGTAAATTTCACAGCATTCTTCAAGACATTCCAAAAAACCTGTTGGAGGCGAACCGCGTCAGCGGAAACCGTATGTTGCGCTGCCTTCAAATCAAGTACCGTCTGGATCTGCTTTTCCACCATCTGGTCCTGGATGAC
>Ga0206816_1167_pt1 | contig 15910 bp, 14 predicted proteins | sample Alteio_BWOrgCont_88_FD_152866 | JGI IMG/M metagenome (GOLD analysis project Ga0206816, IMG submission 152866) | Enriched cells from forest soil in Barre Woods Harvard Forest LTER site, Petersham, Massachusetts, United States -... | ecosystem: Environmental > Terrestrial > Soil > Temperate forest >... | reverse complement strand
AGTTGATAAAAAGCCAACAGCAAGGGGCATTTGAACATATTTTATTTTTAATTTTGTCACATGAAATGGAATGTATAAAAAAATAAATGCAAGCACCACAAACTGAAGGCTTGTATTGATTTTTCATTCACATTTTTTCCAAAGTCTTCTGCATTTTTCCAGCCATGCAAAGGAACGTTCTACTACCCATCTTTGTGGAATAACTGCAAATGTGTGCAATTCATTTCGCTTTGCTACTTGTACTTCAGCACTAATAAGTTCTTTTACAGATTGAGCAAATTTCTCACCACTATATCCTCCATCAACATGTACTTTTGCTACCTTCCGAGAGATTTGCCTTTTGCATTAAGAAACATGGCTAATGCCCCGTCTCTGTCAGTTACATTAGCCTTTGTAACCAGCAAGACATGAGGCAAATCTTGTGTGTCCACAGCCATATGACGTTTGATACCCGATACCATTTTCCCTGCATCAAATCCTTTCGTTTCTGCCGCATCTGTATTTTTAACGCTTTGTGAATCAATGATACAAAAATTGGTTTGTTTGTTCCGACCATGTTTGACGCGGACCTCACCAACGATTTTTTTTTAAGACCTCTTCCAAAAGGCTTGGTTGGTCATCGTTCTTTCTTTCGCTCCATTGCCGATAATACTCATGAACGGTGCGCCACTTTGGAAAATCACTCAGAAGCATTCTCCACTGGCAACCGCTTTTCAATATATAGAGCCTCCGCAAAAAAACTCATACAAATCAAAGTTCGAGGTTTCGTTCGCTTTTTAAAGTTTTCCAAGTCTTTGCAGTGCTCAAATTGTTATTTTGTCAGATCACTTGGATATACTTTTCTGGGTTGTTTTTGATAGCGCAGAGACAGCAAAATAATACGCTGGTTTGACTTAAACAGGCTTCTTTTTATCAACAGGTAATTGTTGAAATCACTGAAAAATTAGCCCAAAAAGATCATGAACAGGTTCTAAAGAGTCTAAAAAATTAATGGAAATGTAAAATATATTCTAATTAAAGCGAATAGCTTTCACGGGAGTGATCCTGGTAATTATAATAGAAGGAATTATGAGCATAGAAACACAAACCACGAGGGTACCGATGTTAATTAAAAACAAATGAGGGATGCTGAAATTTACGGGAACATAAGGAATGTAATATGAAGTTTGGTCGAGCTTAAGGAACTTGAAATTGACTTGTAACTGACAAATCGTAATGGCTAAAATATTCCCTGCTGTCATTCCAAAACCAACAAGGTATGAAGCAGTATAAAGAAATATTTTCCGAATGCTCCAGTCCGCTGCACCCATTGCTTTGAGGGTTCCAATCATGTTGGTACGCTCTAAGATAATAATGAGTAATGCAGAAATCATGTTGATGCCAGCCACTACCAACATTAGAATTATGATGATGCCCACATTCATATTTTGAAGATTAAGCCAATCAAATATTTGGGGATTAGTATCCTTAATGGAGCAGACTTTTAGAGGGTTTGTATAATCATAACCGACAGATTCATTGACAAAATTTTTCTCCTTATCAAGGTCATCAAAATTGTTTATCAAGACCTCAAATCCCCCAATCTGTATGGAATCCCAGTTGTTAAGTCTTCGGATTTGAGCAATATCTCCAAGGATAAATTGCTTGTCGAATTCCTCTAACCCTGTCTCATAGATACCGCTTATATGGAAGTCTATTACCTGTCTTGCACTTTTATTGATAAAGTACATAAACATCTTTTGACCAAGATGAAGGTTAAGTTTTTTGGAAAGATATTTGGAGATAACAACCTCCTTAGATCGTTCCTTATCATTGACCATGAAAGGCTTCCCTTCAATCATCTTGCCTTTAAAAAAATTCCAATCATAATCACTTGCAATGCCCTTCAGTACCGCACCTTCAAAGTAATCATCAGTCTTAATAATTCCAAATTTAGTTGCAAATTCCTGAACCATATTTACACCTTTTGTACCTTTAAGTTTATTATAAAGCTGTTGGTTAAAATTTACCGGAACTGATTCATAAGAGTTATTTGAATCAAAATTACTGACTTGAATATGTCCTCTGAAACCAATAACTTTATTTCTAATCTCCTCTTGAAATCCGGTAACAATGGCAACAGAAATAATTATGACAGCAAGTCCCAAAGAGATACCACCAATGGCAATAGCCGCCATTGGCTTGGAAACATTGTTAGAATCTTTTCCTGATATAATTTTACGGGCAATAAATAATTCGAAGTTCAAAATATTTAATATTAAATCCTATTTATTATTCCTTGCTCTTTCAGCTATGGAAGGGTTATCCTTATCATAAACCAGAATCCCGTCTATATATGTCTGAAGCACCTTTACCTTGTACAAATCCCTTTCATTTATTTTCATAATGTCATTTTCAAGAATGACAAAATCAGCATATTTACCAGGCTCCAAACTACCTTTCACCTTCTCTTCAAAATTAGAATATGCAGCCCATATAGTCATTGCCTTGAGAGCTTCTACCCGCGATAGTTTATTCTCTATTTGGAAGCCTTCTTTCGGATAATTTATTTGATCTTTTCTTCTTACAGCTGCATAAAATCCAAATAATGGATTGATGCTTTCGACCGGAAAATCACTGCCATCGGCAATATACCCATTCTCTTTTAATAATCTTTGAATAGCATAACCCCCTTTGAGACGTTCTGTCCCGATTCTATCCTTTGCCCAATACATATCAGATGTGGCATGTGCGGGCTGTACAGATGGGATTATGGAATATTTGCCAAACAAATAAAAATCATTTTCATTGACAATTTGTGCATGTTCAATTCTCCATCTAAGGTCATTTTTGTCCTTTAATAATTCTCCATAAGTATGCAATATAAATCTAACAGCACTATCCCCGATACAATGGGTATTTGCCTGAAATCCATGATCAAAAATCTCTTTACAAAGTTTCTTGTAATAACCGGTATCATGAAGCAAAAACCCTCGCTGGTTAGGCTTATCATTATAGGGAGCCAATAAACATGCGCCTCTCGAACCAAGCGATCCATCAGCAAATAATTTGAATGAACAAACATGTAAATGAGGTCTGTCAAAGACACCAAACCGAAATGCAAAATCTTTATTTTCTTCTGTCGGATTAAGCATTGCATAAATCCTCATTCTTAAAAAATGTTTATTTTGTAAATCAGAAATAGTATGAACAATTTCTTTATCTAAACCAGCATCATCAACAGTAGTTAAGCCAACAGCAAAACAATTCTCTTGAGCTTTAAGTAATGCTTCTTTCATTTCAAAAAGAGAAGGTTGGGGAATGACTTTCTTGACTAAATCAACGGCATTATCAATCAGTATTCCTGTCAGATACACTTTCTTGTTTTTAGCATCTTTTTTAAATTCTATTATACCACCTTCAACATTAGTTTCAGCCGTAATATGAGCTTGATTTAATGCAGCTTGATTTGCCAATGCCGCATGACCATCAATACGAGTCAGAAAGACAGGCTTGTCAGGAAACAAACTATCTATAATATGCTTGTCAGGAAACTCATTTACCGACCATTTATTCTGATCCCAACCTCTTCCAATGATCCATTCCACAGGGAATTCCTTTGCATGTTTAACAACAATGTCAATGACTTCTTTGAATGACTTTGTGCCTGTCAAATCAGCATTATTCAACCCTAAACCATAATTATAAAAATGACAGTGCGCATCAATAAAACCTGGATAAACAGCCTTGCCATTGAGGTCGATATTTTGAGAGGATGAATACTTTTTTACGATAGAATCATTCGACCCTGTAGCCAAAATTTTACCATCATTAATTGCAAATGCTTCAACAATACTAAAGCTGCTATCAACAGTATAAATCAATCCATGATGAAATATAGCATCAACCTTTTCTTGAGCAATAGAACCTGAAGAAATAAGGATAAAAATAATGATTAGAAAATGAGACAACCTCATAACCCAAATTTAGTTTTTCTTCCCAACGACCAATTCATACAAAGAATCCGTATCAAGATATTCCTTAGCTAATTGTAGCATTTGCTCTGATGTGATATTCTTTAAAGTATCAAGATATTTATCGTAGTAATCATAATCTAATCCATATACTTTGATGCCGATATATTTATCAGCCAGAGCAAAAGGACCATCAAGACTTTTAAGATAAGAACCCATGAGATAATTCTTCACCAAATCAAGCTCTTCATTAGGGATTAAATCAGTGCGAAGTATGTTTATTTCCTTATAAATTTCTTCTAAAGCATTATTACAAACATTGGCACCCACTTCGGTTCCAATGTAAAACATTCCATCATGTAATAAAGATGCAATACCAGAACCTATGCCATAAGTATAACCCTTGTCCTCCCTGATGTTCGTCATCAATCGTGAACCAAAATATCCACCAAGAACAGTATTCAATATTGTCATAGAAAGGTAGTCAGGATGTGTTTTTGTAAACATTCTTTTTCCTATCCGAATGGCACTTTGAATTGCCCCTTCCATTGGCATATAATTCTTCATTTCCTGCAAAGGATTGATGGAATAATCCTTCACAATATTTGTATTACTTCCGCCCCAATCATTCCCACCAAATTGCTTATTCAATAAAGCAACAATACTTTCATCAACCTTGCCTGCAACAATGATCTGGCAAAGGTTTGACTTGTATTGATTGTTATAAAAAGCAATCAGTTCCTCCCTCCTTAAATTATCAAAATCTTCTTCATCAGCAATCAAACTATAAGGATGATTATTCCCGAATAGCAGGCGATTGAAGTGCTTCCGACATAAATCTCCAACCTTCTCATTACTCAACATCCACTTTTGTTTTTTGTTCTGAATCAAGATATTAAATTCCTTCTCAGGGAAAACAGAATCCAGAATAACCTCCTTAAGATAAGGTAATACATTCCCCAAGTGTTTGTTTAATGAATAGAGGCTTACAAAAGAGAAATCCTGCTGCGCTTCTGTCTCCAGAAATGCCCCATAATAATCAATCTTCTCTGCCAGTTGAGTACCTGAATGCTTTCTGGTTCCTTCATTTAGCATAGAATTGGTAGTCGAGGCTATCAGCGACTTGTTTGCATACCAGTCACCGGCATTAAAAAGCAATTCAATACGCGCTACTTCCTCTGTTCCGGCATTAATAAGATACACAGGAATCCCATTATCCAAATTATATTCCTGATGTTTTATAAAATCCACCTTTCCTATCTTCCCGAAAGGCGGGGCGATAGTTCTGTCTAATATTTCCATTTGATATTAATAATTATTTAGGCTGCGAAACTACTAAAATTAATTGGCGTTAGATTGATACAGGATCATCATCCTTTTATTACATCATTACCAGAACCGAATCTATCATAAAAAGTATAATGACTGTCGGGTTATTTATACCAACAATATAATTACAGTATAAAAACAGTGCAAACTTGTCATTCCTGACAAGACAAAATTTGGTTTATACAAACCGACAGTCATTTTAATTTATTATCAACGTTTTTGACAAGCTGCAATTTATGGAATAATCGCCCAGGTGCAATTTTTTGCACCCCAAAAAACCAACATTTTTACCAAGAGTGCCAACATTTTTACCAAGAATGCCAACATTTTTACCAAGAGTGCCAACATTTTTTTCCAGAGTACCAACATTTTTTTCCAGAGTGCCAACATTTTCGCCAGGAGTGCCAACATTTTTTTCCAGAGAGCCAACATTTTCGCCAGGAGTGCCAACATTTTTTTCCAGAGAGCCAACATTATTACATAAAATAACCGGCAATTTCCCAAAAAAAATGCCCCTCTCGACTCCTGCCCCTCCTTTTATATTCTCTGAATTCTTCATTTCTCTTTTTGGTAAGCTATTTATCTGCCCTATACTCATTAGACTTTTTGGTTTTAGAAAAACCGACAGTTTATTAAAAATGGTTTTAAGACAAGTGAATTTAAGTATTTGAAAACCATCATTCACCTTTAGTGCCCAGGACTGGACTCGAACCAGCACAACCTTTCAGTCGCCACCCCCTCAAAGTGGTGCGTCTACCAATTTCGCCACCTGGGCATTATTTCAATTAAGGATGCAAATATATATTTTGATAGGGAAATAATTCCTTTAAAAATAGAATAGATGAGAAGAGTCTTTCAATGAAGACAATCTTAACTTCGTTTGATTTTTGCTTCGATAGCTGATGTCGAAAATCCTTGCAAGAGTTCTATTGTGACAACTTGTCCTCCATTCGCAAGAACAATATCCGACCCAGCAATCTGATCAATTTTATAATCGGCACCTTTGACTAAAATATCGGGTAGTATGAACTTAATAAGATTATATGGAGTGGGTTCGTCAAACAAAATAACAGCATTAGTGAAGTGAAGAGATGCAAGAATCAAAGATCTTGAATATTCATCATTAATGGGGCGGGAAGGACCTTTTAAATTTCTGGTTGAGCTATCACTATTTACACCAATGATCAATACATTACCAAGATCGGCAGCTTTTGATAGGTAGTCTATATGACCTTGATGAAGAATATCAAAACATCCGTTTGTAAAAACAATCCTCTGATTTTTGAAACGCCATACAGATAACTGATGAATGATAGTTTCTTTAGTAAATACTTTGGAAGCAATAATTTCTAAGTTGGTCATAGTTGATTTTTATTTGGATTAAGAAAATATATCACGGAAATACCTCCCATTAGTAATACTAATAAAGTTTGGGATGTATGGACAATTGTTGCAAATACCAATCCATCACTCAACGGAATTCCGAGTAATGTTAGGGCTTGCGAAACAAGGAGGTGATAGATTCCAAAACCTCCCTGCACTGGAGCTGTCATCCCCATACCTCCTATGGCAAAAATGAAGAGCCCATCCTTAGGTGTTAGATTCGATGTTGCAGGGATTGAAAAGAAACAGACGTAACTAACTATGAAATACATTGTCCAAATGAAAATGGTATGGGCAATGAATTTCCAATTATTTTTCATCTTCAGAATAGTCTGGAAACCTCTTATTATCCCTAAAAAAAGATTAGAAATCTTGTGAAACATTGGCGAGGCATTCTTCTGATGCCATCCAAAAAAGATTTGCAGAAAGATTAACAATAACAATGGTGAAAATAATATTATAACGAATAACCAGGAATGAACAATCAATAATAAACTGCTATGAACAGGATATAAATGAAAAGTAAATGCTTTGACCACAAAATTCTTCAACAATCCGAATTCTAAAATAGAGACCAAAATCAAACTGACAAATAACATCAACACATCCACTACCCGCTCAATTACTACTGTTCCAAATAGTTCATTGAAAGGGATCTTTTCCTTTCTGCTCAACGCCCCGCAGCGAGAGACTTCACCGAGACGTGGGATGGCAAGGTTGGCAAAATAACCAAATAATAAAGCCCAATAAGTATTTCTTATTTTCGGTTTATAACCTAATGTTTCAATAAGCATATTCCATCGCATTGCTCGACTTATATAAGCAGGAATTGAAACAAAAAGTGATAGGATAACCCAAAAGTAATTGGCACTTTCTATGTCAATAATCATTTTCTTTAAGTCATGACCATGAAAGGCAAGATACATCAATCCCACGCCAATGGCTAAGAGAATTACATATTTGATGACTGAAAGAATAGATTTTTTCAATATCTACCGGATTAATCGGTTATTGCTATCTGGGAATATAACAGCCGGTTTAAAGGTCTTGGCTTCTTCGAAATCCATCGATGCATAAGACACAATTATCACGATGTCGCCAAGCATTGCCTTCCTCGCTGCCGGTCCATTCAAGCATATTATTCCGGTGCCGCGCTCGCCTTTAATGACATACGTTTCCAGCCGTTCGCCATTATTGATATTAACAATCTGCACTCTCTCATTCTCGATAAGATTAGCAGCATTCATCAGGTCTTCGTCAATAGTGACACTGCCGACATAATTCAATTCCGCCTGCGTGATTTTGACTCTGTGAATCTTCGATTTAACTACTTGTATTTGCATATATGGGGGCAAAATTAGGAAAGAATCAGGATATCAAAAATATAATGAGAATTTTCTGAGCAATTATCTCCACCTTAACAATAGCAAAAAAATGATCACCAATAAGGAAATGGTCAGCTTATAAATCAACCATTTTTGTATATTTGCCGTCCACAATAATATATAAATATGAATAAATCAAATCAAAATTCGCGAACCTTATTACTTATATCAATGATACTTATTGCAGCATTTTCACGGCTGATACCACACCCTTGGAACTTCACTCCTATAGCAGCAATGGCGTTGTTTGGAGGAGTTTTTTTTAGGAACAAATTCATGGCTTTCGCGGTAACGATTCTTTCCTTGTTATTGAGCGATGTATTGACGATAGTTTTCATCAATAGCAACTTTACTAACATTCCACAATATCTCTTTTCTCTTGGTGAATTATCCATTCTCACTGGGTTTATATTGACTGTAATAATAGGAATTATGATAAGCCGCAAGACTTCAGTCTTAACTGTAATTGGAGCCTCATTGTTATCTTCGATTCTATTCTTTTTATTAACCAATTTAGCAGTCTGGAACAACGATCCAATTTATACCCACAACATTAACGGATTAATTTCGTGCTATGTCGCAGGCATACCTTTCTTTAGAAATGAAATTATAGGTGATTTGTTTTATTCAGGTGTCTTATTCGGAAGTTTCTATTTCATGAGAATGAAGTTTCCTGTTTTAGCAAAAGCTTAAACCTTCAAATCACTTCCCCCCTCGTGCTGCCTTGGATTTAGAAAGATACAAGGCAGCATTTTCTTTATCACCCATAGATTGATACGTAATGCTCAGGTAATATAATATCTGTGGATCATTGGGCGATAGAGCCAGAGCTTTATTGAATGTTTCAATGGCGTTCTTATAGTCTTTGCCATTACCATAAGCACTGCCGAGATTCATATAATTCACAGATGCCTTTGGATTTAATTCAATAGCTTTTTTATAACACTCAATGGCATGTGCATAATCATTATTCATCAGGTATGCACCTCCAAGAAAAGTATTTACTTCATCAGTATTATTATCATGCGAAGCGGCATAAGAAAGATTCTCAATCGCATCAGGAAAATCATTAATCCTATAACATGCTTTGCCCAGATAGAGGTGCATTCCGGCATCATCTGGCTTTATTTTCAGCATCTTTCTGGAATATTCTATGGACTTCTGATAATTTCCCTGGTAGTAATATGCCACAGCCATATTTTGATAGGGCTGTGAAGATACTGGGTCTATCTGCAAAGATATTTCAAGCTCTTTAACCGCTGTGTCGAACAATACTTTCTTCTTCGCAGGATCAGTCTCCGGAATAGCTAATACATTCATTATTTCAGTACCTTTATTGTAATGAGTTCTACCGCTATTCGGGGCATTCACGACATCATGAGTCATCAAAGTGAAGTCATCTTTCCAATCTTTATTCCTGTCAATAGTTGTGAAAAAATATAAACCTAAAATACATATAGTAGGAATAATAACCTCTAAATTCGGGGTCATAAATTCAGCCATCGAACCATATTGACTCTTTAGGTATTGTTTACTTGTAAAACGCATTATAAAATGACCAACTAGCAAACAAAAGCTCAAGGAAGGCACGAACAGGAAGCGGTCTGCCATTGTAGAACCTATCAAAACAACAACATTCGATACCAAAGCCATCGTGATTAAATAGAAGAAAATACAAAAAGAAATCAAAGTCTTTTTCTTGAAATTCATGATGGCATAGACGGTCATGCCAATATATAAAATGAAACTCGCAAGGACTTTTATATCAGAGAAATTAGTAATAGGAATCTGGTTGAAGGAGTAGTCATAAGACATTGGATAAGGAATGATGAGCATCTTGAAATAAGTCCCCATCATCAGCATTGCCGTGGCAAGGCGGTCTGCAAAGCTTTTCGCCGCTACCAAAGAATTATCAAGATAAGTATAGGTAATCTTTGAATAACCGGTGCTTGATAACACAGCCTCATGTATCATCAAAAAAACAACAGTGGCACCAAGAAGATAAAAGAAAATTGTTCTGTTCCTGGCGAAGGGAACATTGGTGAAATAATAAATCATCAAAGGAATTACCAGGAGATAAGTAACCACGCTTTCCTTGGCAAAAAGAGCGATGAAGAAGTATCCGACAGCCTGATACAGCTTTGATTTCTTATTAGTAGAAAAATAATTCCAAAGATTAATTACTGTAAGAAGAAAGAATATAAAACTTAATAATTCATCCGCACTTTTGATGTTCGCTACGACCTCTGTATGCAATGGATGTCCTATAAACAGTAGCGAAACAATGAATGGGAAGATGAGATTTACCTTTGGAAAGAGCTTGGTAAGAAAAGAAAATAAAAGATAACCAAGTAGTGCATATAACAGCACATTGACGACATGATAGACATGGGGAGCGGCAGGAAAGAACTGCCATTCTATAGCAAATAAAATCATTGAAAGAGGACGATATAATCCTGCATTAGCAGTCCAGAAACCTTGCCAATAAAAGGTATGCAATAGTATTGGAATGCCCGCCAATCCTTGCTGCGTGTATTTATTAGATTTGATAACTGCAAGATCATCCAAACAATAATCATGACCAAAAGTATTGACATATAGCAGCAAACCAAAGGCGGCAACAATACTTCCTAATATAATCCTCAATGTCTTTTGTGATGCAGGGTTTGCAGCCTGTTGATTGGTATTTTTAGACGATGCCTGTTTTCCTTGTTTAGTGGATGTTTTACTCTTCATGATTTTATAATTATTTTGTGGGCAAATATAGAACTTATACCTGATAAGAATTTCCAATTTCCTAATGATCAGAACCGTTTCATGCTAAAATGTTAGTTTATTAATATTTCAATCCCGAATTATTATTAGAAAGTTAACGATATGATGGTAGCCGAAAAGACAACCATCAAGTTTGCTACTAAATAAAGTTCAAAACCAATTACACTTTAGCAAAGTGGTCAAAAATGCATTTTTGACCACTTTACACTTTAGTAAAGTGCTCAAGAATGCATTTTTGACCCATTTACACTTTAGCAAAGTCTTCAAAAATACATTTTTGACCCATTTACACTTTAGTAAAGTCCTCAAGAATGCATTTTTGACCCATTTACACTTTAGTAAAGTGCTCAAGAATGCATTTTTGACCCATTTACACTTTAGCTATTTATTTTAGTTAGGACTCTTATGAAGGATTAATGAAAAAACTTCATTAACAAAAGTTATGGAACAAAGAAAGAAGATTTGATTTATCATATAATCAGGAGTTTTTTTGCAAAAGAAAGGGGTATCTTATCTATTTAATAATTTCCTGTTGTGATTTATAACTCTTGCCATAATCGCCATTTGTGATACCGTTATAAATATGCTGAGATAAGGAAGATTTATTGGTATTTTTATGAGATCTAAAAAGTAAATTATTAATTTGAACTGTGCAAAGGATTAAATTAAACATAAAGGATAAACCATTTGGCATGAAAATTGTCTTTCTGTTATTAAGAAATAAAAATAAATAAAAGAAATGAAAAAGGTAATTGTAAAAATTTTATTGGTAGCAGCCGTATTTACTTATGGGAATGTTACATTCGGACAACAAAAAGGGAGCAATTTGACTCCAGAGCAAAGAGCAGACAAGAAAACGGAAGATTTGAAGGGGAAATTGAACTTAACTCCTGAGCAACTTCCAAAAGTAAAAGCCATCGTTTTGAATCATGAAAATTCAAAACAAAAAGCCATTCAGGCTGCTGGAGATGACAAAGAAGCAAAGCATGCTGCGATGCAAAAAGATCATGAAGCATTTGTTGCAGACATGAGCAAAGTGCTTACTCCAGACCAGCTTTCAACATTAAAAACATTAGAGGAACACAAATCTAAACCTACTGGTAGTCCTCAAGGCGGAAAGTAATTTTTTGTGGTTTTTTTATATCATCAAAAAAGAGGGCATTGCCCTCTTTTTTATTTATGTTGAATGAAGAAAATAAATACAGTTTTGATTTCTATTAACTACATTCTTTTGGGAAATAAAGGAAATATTTCTTGATAGGAATAGATATAACAGAAATTGTTTGCTGGTCAGATGCAGTTGCAATATCCACAACTTTTCCATCCTTAAACAGTAGACTTATTCTATCATCATCTTTTTTATAAACAGGATTTGAAAGTAATCCTGTCAATACTAAATAGGGAATTTCCTTTTGCTTAATTTTATACATTTTCATTGCCATTTCCCTGTATTTCCGAGACTTGCTACCGTCTGGGGGGGAAGCGGAAATTTCCATTTTATTAAGTTTACGTGTGATTAATTTTTCACACATTACTGATAATAAATCGTCACCATGCTTTTGCCAAACTTTTATTGAAGACATAACATCGTAATCATCTAACTCGGCAAATAATTTTAGATTAGACGGACTGTTTGAAAATTCTTTTTCACCAAATTTATTATGTAAAAATCTTGAAAGAGTCGGTGTAGAAAACATTGGTTTTTCGCTTGCTGCCAATTCTTTAGCCCTTTTTACAATTCCACCCAGCAACATCTCCGCAGAGACAACTGTCTTATGAAGATAAACTTGCCAATACATCAATCTCCTTGCAAGAATAAATTTCTCAACAGAATGAATTCCTTTTGCTTCGATTACCAATTTATCATTATGAACATCTAACATTTTAATCAGACGTTCTGTACCGATTACGCCTTCTGAAACCCCTGTGTAGAAAGTATCTCGTTTCAAATAATCCAAACGATCCATATCTAGCTGGCTGGATACTAAACTATGAAGAAACTTCTTTGGATATTCATTTTTAAAAATCTTAATAGCAGTTGTCAGCTTCCCTTTAAATTCAATATTCAAAGCCTCCATATATAACTCTGATAATTTTTCATGGGTGATTCCTGTGACAATACTGTTTTCCAAAGCATGAGAATAAGGACCATGCCCTATATCATGAAGCAATACAGCAATCAAAACACCGGTTGATTCATCTTCTGTAATTTTATGTCCCTTAGATTTTATGACTTCAATGGCTTCACCAACCAAATGCATAGAACCCAAGGCATGTGCAAAACGGGTATGAATAGCTCCCGGATACACCAAATGAGTCAACCCTAACTGACTAATTCTTCTAAGCCTTTGGAAGTATGGATGTTCAATCAGATCGAATATCAAATCATTAGGTATGCTGATGAACCCATATATTGGGTCATTAAAAATCTTTTTCTTATTCATTGTAAGGTCTCCTTTCATATTTAAGTTTAAGGGCGCAAAATTAGCATTATTAATAGACAAATACCAAAATTAAAAAAAGAAGTTTTGAATTAATGTAAATAGTTAATAAGGATTTTTTGGGTACCTAAAACTTTTCTCCGTATTGCTAGAGTATTGGAAATGCCGTTTACAAGATTATTGGAACATAGTTAATAATTCCAGCTTATCCATTATTCAGTCAAAGGCTGATAAAGAAGATTGTTCTGACTAATCATTTATTCCCTTTCCATCAAGGATTTGTGGAATACTTTTTTCAATTCTTGACTTACGGATTTTGGATAGTTTGGGTTGAGAGAAATAGAAAAGGTATCCTCTTTGCCGCCCAGGAGTTAAGGCTTCAAAGGCAGTTTTCAAGTCTTTGTCATTGTCTAATTTCTTTTGGAATTCTTCTGGAACATCATATTCAGAAGTAGGTTTTAAAGTTACTTTCAAGCCGGCTTTTTCTATTTCTATGGCTTCATAGATGTATGCTTTTATTACAGATTCCAACTCCTCTATTTCAGGAAGATCAGTGAAGCGCATCTGGCGGGCTGATTGGACATTCTTAGTTTGTTGGATAAGTATAGATTCGGTATCATTTAATAAGGCTCCTTTAAAAAAGAGGAGGGCACAGTATTCTTTGAAGACATGTATTAAAACAATGTTGTTGTCTTGGAAGGTATAGCAGGGACAGCCCCATTTCAAGTCTTCGGTGAGCTGGCAGTCAAGAACTATCTCTCTTAATTTCTCAATTTCTTCCTGCCACTTTTTTTCTTTTGTGAAATACCAATCTACTTTAGGATTCATGATTTTATCTTTTGATTTATGGGGGACGAAATTACGGAAAAGAAATTAAAGGATGGGGAAATAGTTTTTATGATCGGTTTAGGGAGTTGTTTTATTCTATATAAAGGCACTTAGGAGGGTGTGAGTCAGATTTGGCGAGGTGTAGAAGGCATTTGCTATGGTGTAGAAGTCATTCGGGATGGTGTAGAAGCCATTTGGGATGGTGTAGAATGCATTTGAGATACTGCAGAATGCATTTGAGATACTGCAGAATGCATTTGAGATACTGCAGAATGCGATTGGGACGGTTTTTATACTTAAAGCAGTAGATCATTCTACGAGAAAATTTTATTAGTTGAGAGTAATTCTATTAACCAAAGGAATTGTTATTAACCAAAATGAAAATTGTTATTAACCAAAAGAAATTTTTTAGCAATAAAATAATTATTATTCCAAATGATTCAAGACCTGGGGGGAGAAAAACCATTTCTGCTTGATACCTTATAAATAAATCAGATTTGGCATTTTGGCAGAATTTCCTCCACATCGAATAACTATATCTTTGATGATATGGGCTTTTAATTCATTCCCTAATTTCAGCTTAGGAATTTTGTTCCCTTGGTGAAAACCTGCGAGGATCGGCATTGAATTAATCATTCGCAATTTATTTTTATCACCGTCTTGTATATGGGACTTTTTCGGCAGCAACAAAACAATGAGCAGAAGGAATCCTGATAGTTACATCCTGAAATATTGTTTTCATACCTTTGAATATAAGCGATAAGAAGCTAATGATTGTAAAAATAATTAACTTTTTAACCTTTATATTTTTTTAAATAAATTTGGTTAGAATAAAAACGTTTCGTAATTTTGTACCCGAATAACAAAATAAGGTTATGGAATTAAAGTACAAGGTTGGGTTTTCGAGAGCGATAATTGCTGAAGTTTGCGTAATCAGAAATTATTTTTACATAAATAAATACAATATACTATGTTAGAAATTATCATTGCACTACTCCTTTCAATAGGAGTACAAACAGGAGAAAAAAATATCAGCATCCTTTCTGATAGTACAGGATCTAATGGCATTGAGACCGTCACTTTTGTTGACAATTCAAGTGGTGATACCTATACTATGACGGGTACCGAACAAAATGGATGGGGCATTCAACCTACAGGTCAGGGTACAAATAATAATAGTGCTCCTCCAACACAATAATTTGTCAAACTCGACTTTGGTTTCATCCTGGATCCTTTGTGAGATATTTATAATAAAAGATCTGGCGGTGATGAGCCGTCAGGTCTTGGAATACCTGATTTTTTTCAGGTATTCTAATCAATGAAAGATAGGTTGAAAATAGTTGATGGGTTGAGTTGTTTGATGGAATTATATATCTGTTTGTAATAAATTGGTCATAATTTATTTAGCATTTCTAAAGCCTTCGGGTAGATGGTTGAATGTTCAAGGTTGGCTGCTTGATTAAAATTTTTTTCAAGTTGCTGAAGTTCTATAAAAGCAAGGCGATAGTAGCTGCTTGAGTCATCTGGAACTGCGAAATTATCTGTGAGGTCTCTAATTTCATTCATCAGTTTTGTAATCCCTTTATGATCAGTCATCATTACTTTAATTATGCTCTTTACATGGCTTATTCCTTTATTCTCCTTTAAACCGGAATAGACTTCTTCTATTAACTTTATTCTTGGAAACAGAACCATTTCCTTTATCAAAAGATGCTCATTAATTCGCTTTAGTATTTCATTGAAAAGAACTTCAACATGAATCAAGTTGGAATGATTTTCTCCATGTTTAGAAGTCATAGTCCGAATGTGCGAACTG
>Ga0206816_1166_pt1 | contig 16008 bp, 13 predicted proteins | sample Alteio_BWOrgCont_88_FD_152866 | JGI IMG/M metagenome (GOLD analysis project Ga0206816, IMG submission 152866) | Enriched cells from forest soil in Barre Woods Harvard Forest LTER site, Petersham, Massachusetts, United States -... | ecosystem: Environmental > Terrestrial > Soil > Temperate forest >... | reverse complement strand
ACCCTATAACCAAGGACTTTAAATTTGAAGCAGGCTTAAAGTCTATTTTCAGGGATATAAGCAGCGGCATTATTAACTCAAGCCCCGATGCTACCGGTAATTACGTTTTCAACCCGGCATCTTCTTACCTATATGATTATAACCAAAACGTTTACGCAGGTTATACCGAACTTACTTATAGTTTGCCGCATGGTTATACCGTAATGGGTGGCGTAAGGGTAGAAAATACCGCCATAACCGGCGACCCGGTAAATACAACCCAGCCCAATCTAAATTTGTTTACCCAAAACTATACCACGTTTGTACCCAGCTTTACCGTGCAAAAGGCGCTTACACCATCGCAAACCATTAAATTAAGTTACAGCAAACGTATATCGCGCCCCAGCTTGACTTACTTAAACCCTTTCCTTAATCAAGCCAATATCCAAAGCCAAAGCGTGGGTAATCCGCAATTAGCGCCAGAAATTGCCCAAACCGTTGAGTTAAACTATAACGTTTTTATCGGTACGGCTATCTTAAATGCATCTACATTTTACAAACATACCAACGGCTTGATTGAAAGTATTGCCAGCCCAATAACAACAACTATAGGCGGTGTAACACAATCGGGTACGTTAACTACCTATGCTAATATCGGCAACAATAATTCGGTAGGCGCAAGCTTTTTCGGATCGGTTAACCCTATCAGCATCATGACGTTGCGGGGGCAAATAAGCGCTTATACTTATAATCCCGATCCGTCAGGTGCTTTTACAACTGATCAATCGCAAAACGGCACATATATTCAGTATAATGCTTTCGGTAGTGCATCAGTAACCACCAAAAAAGGTTTTATAGCCGAGGTTTTCGTTGTTCAAAACTCACCACGCCGTACTATACAGGGTACTAACCCATCGTTTAGTTTATTTGGTGTAGGAGTAAGGCAGCAATTCATGAACAAACGTGCATCGTTAGGCATCAATACCTTATCGCCGTTCGAGAAATATAAAGACTTTAACACCCATATATCAAGCCCGGGCTTTGCAACAAATAGTACGGTGCAGTTCCCCTTCCGTTCGGTGGGTTTAACGTTTAGCTATGCTTTTGGTAAACTAAACTTTAATGCCGCGCAGGATAAAAAAGCGATCAAGAACGATGACTTAAAACAAGGGGACAATGGCGGTATGGGCGGCGCACCCGATCCGGCAAGCGGTGGTGGCGGTTCACAACGCCCACCGGGTGGAAAAAATTAATTTGAGTTAGTTTTATGTTTTATGGTGAAGGCCTTGCAGCAATGCAGGGCTTTTTTGTTTGGATGCACAGATAGTGACTAATCGCAAACAACTCTTTTTTAAATTTATGCGTATAATCTATATTCCAGTCGAACGAAGTTATGCTTGTTTTTGAATTGGAAGTGTTGGAATAGGCCAAATCTTTTGCGGCGTTATTCAGATCGGTAAAGCTATCATTCTGTGTTTGGTCGCTGTTAAAACCGTTTTGTGTCAACTTAAAAGTTGAGCTGATGTTATTAAAGCTATTAATGTCATAAGTAGCAGTAACGTTACCCAACGCGGCATGACGTTTAATTTCGCTTGTACCCGCGTTATCCTGTATGGTATTGGTATTTGTTGTAGGTGAGTTAAACGCCTGGTTAAAATCGGTAATTGATGTTTGCGGCCAGGTAAGGTTACCGCCCAAGTTTGCGGTTAAGCTAAAGCGGTTCTGATTATAGCTTAAACTTGCGTTGCCATTGTTTTGACGCGTACCCACTCCACCACTAACCGAGCCACTAAAGCCGGAAATATTACTGGTTTTGGTAATGATATTCAATATACCGGCAGTGCCTTCCGCATCGTATTTTGCTGATGGAGAAGTGATAACTTCAATAGTTTTGATCTGGTCGGCGGGCAATGATTTTAACACATCGGCCAAGTTGGATGAAGTTGCGCCGGATGGCTTGCCGTTTATTAATACGCGTACATTGCCATCACCACGCAGGGAAACGTTCCCATTTATATCAACAGCTACCAATGGCACTTTTTGCAGTACATCCGTAGCGTTACCACCTGCAGATGTCAAATCCTTTTCTGCGTTATAAACTATCTTGTCAATACGATTTTCTATCAATGATTTTGCGCCGGTTATTTGTACCTCAGCCAGTTTTTTTGTACCCGGGGGAACTAATATTGTTCCTAAATTTTTATCAGGTTTTGAAAGCGTAGTGGTTATATCGTTTACTACTTTGGTTGGGTAGCCTACAAATGATATTTCTATCCGGTAGGTACCGGGTTTGATGTTATCGAATTTAAAGTTGCCCTTTTCATCTGTCAACAGCCCGTTGAGTGGTGATTTACCGGTAGCCCTGAATAGGTTGATATTGGTATAATCCATCGGTTGCCTGGTAACCGAGTCGATAACGTTACCTGATATACGGCCAACAATGGCCGGAGCCGCTGCCGGAGCGCCGCCGCCAATTTGTGCCTTAACCGATAAAAAAGAGCAAAATATTATGATTAGTGTAAGTATTCGTTTCATCTATTGTAATTTTCTTAATTGGAGGCGAAATTACTTTAAATGTTACATGCAACGGGGCTGTTTTTTAAATAAACAGTCAGGTTGTTGTAATTATTACACTAAGGTTCTTGGGCATTAACGGTGGGAAATTTGTCATGCTGAACGCAGTGAAGCATCTTGAAGCGATATGTCGCCGATATACTTATCTCGCGCATACTTTGCATATTCAAGATCCTTCGCTATCGCTCAGGATGACAAAAAAGCAATATTAAACCACCATATTAACTATTCGCCCCTTTACAACGATCACTTTTTTGAGCGTGGCTCCGGCTAAATATTTTTGCACATCGGGATCGGCTAATACAAAGGCTTCAATAGCCGCAGGCTCTAAACTTAGGGAGATAGGCAAATTCATTTTTGTTTTGCCATTGATAGATATAGGGTATGAAAACTCATCCTCCACCAAATAAGCCGGGTTAAATTTTGGATATGGCGCGTAAGACAATGTTCCTGCTTTGTTGCCCAGCATCACCCATAATTCCTCGCAGATATGCGGGGCGTAGGATGAAAGTACCACAACCAAATCCTGCAAAATTGCGCGGTTATTGCATTTCATATCCGTCAATTCATTCACCGCTATCATAAAGCTGGAAACGGAGGTATTGAACGAGAAACGCTCGACATCTTCTTCCACCTTGCGGATGATCTTATGCAGGGATTTTAGTTCGGCTTTGGTTGGCTCGACATTACTAACTGTAAACTGCCAGCCCTCGTTATGGAACAAGCGCCAAAACTTACGCAGGAATTTAAACACGCCCTCAATGCCATTGGTATTCCACGGTTTGCTTTGCTCCAGCGGACCCAAAAACATTTCGTACATACGGAGGGTATCGGCACCGTAACGTTCGATCAAATCATCCGGGTTAACCACATTGAACTTGGATTTGGACATCTTTTCGATTTCAACACCGCAGAGGTATTTGTGTGTGTCAGCTAAAAAAATTGAATTTTCATATTCAGGTCGCCATTTTTTAAATAGGTCAAAATCTAAAATATCATTTTGAACAATATTTACGTCTACATGTATTTTACTAATAGCATCTTCTGGATCAGGTAAAAGAATTTCACCACCAATTTCTTCAAGTTCATTTTTAAACATGAAATTGAGGGCTTCCTTTATTTCGTTATTGTGAGTGTAGCTCGATTCAATTCCCTCTACATTTTCCTTTGAAATAAATACTTTAGGGACTTTATTATTAACTTCTCCAAGCCATCTAGCCTCCTCCATAAGGTTGACATTTTCTTTAGAAGTCAACATATAATTTAACCGATACACAAAATTACTTCTCCCCTGTATCATCCCCTGGTTGATGAGCTTTTTAAACGGCTCTTCCTCAACTACCAGGCTCATGTCCTTCAAAAATTTATTCCAGAAACGGCTATACAACAAATGCCCGGTAGCGTGTTCGCTGCCACCGATGTAAAGGTCCACGTCTTTCCAATAAGCAATAGCTTCTTTGGATGCAAATTCCTTATCATTATGCGCATCCATATAGCGATACCAGTACCAGGAGGAACCGGCCCAGCCGGGCATGGTGCTTAATTCGTACTCTCCCTCGGGATGCTTCCATCCCTCAGCCCTACCCAACGGCGGCTCACCGCTCTCAGTGGGCAAATATTTATCCACTTCGGGCAATAGCAATGGCAATTCTTTTTCGCTTATCAAATACGGCAATCCATCCTTAAAATAAACCGGCACCGGCTCACCCCAATAGCGCTGGCGACCGAATATCGCATCGCGCATACGGAAGTTTACCTTGGCCTTGCCCGCGCCTATGGCTTCCAGCCTGGCAATTACAGCGGCGGTGGCTTCGTTGTAGGTTAATCCGTTGATGAAGTCGGAATTAATGTATTTGCCGTCTTTTGTCGGGTCGGCCTCTGTTTCAATGTTTTGTATGTCGATGATACGAGGTATCGGCAGGTTAAAATGTTTGGCAAACAGGTAATCGCGCTGGTCGCCGGATGGTACGCCCATTACCGCGCCGGTGCCGTAGCCTGCCAAAACATAATCGGCAATCCAGATTGGTACCTTTTCGTTATTTAGCGGATTAAGCACATAACTGCCCGTAAAAGCCCCCGATACCGTTTTAGCATCCGCCATACGGTCGAGCTCTGATTTTTTTTTGGTTTGCTCGATATAGGCTTCAACTGTTGCCTTTTGTTCGGGTGTGGTTAATTCAGCAACCAATTCGTGTTCTGGCGCAAGAACTAAGGAAGTAACTCCAAAGATGGTATCAACTCTCGTTGTAAATACTTCTATAAAATCTTGACTCTTGGCTCTTGATTCCTGGCTCTCAAGGCTAAAGCGGACAGTCGCACCTACACTCTTCCCTATCCAGTTGCGCTGCATTTCTTTTAGGGGTTCGGGCCAGTCGATGGTGTCGAGTCCTTGTAGTAAACGTTCGGCGTAGGCGGTGATGCGCATACTCCATTGCATCATTTTCTTTTGCTCAACGGGGTACCCGCCGCGCTCGCTAAAGCCGTCTTTTACTTCGTCGTTGGCCAATACGGTGCCTAATGCGGGGCACCAGTTTACCGTACTTTCGCGCAGGTAGGTTAGGCGATATTTTAACAGTTCGGCTTGTTTATCGTTATGGGTTAAGGCGCACCATTCGTCAGCCGTAAAGGTTGCAACTTCCTCATCGCAAACCGCATTGATGCCTGCCGATCCATTTGTTTCAAAATGAGTAACCAGTTTTTCAATACTTTCTGCCTTATCTGTAGCCTTATTATACCAACTGTTAAACAGTTGCATAAATATCCACTGGGTCCATTTATAAAAATCGGGCGAACTGGTACGCACCTCGCGGCTCCAGTCGAACGAAAAACCGATCTGGTCCAGTTGGCGGCGATAGGTGGCAATATTGGCCTCGGTAGTAACGGCAGGGTGCTGACCGGTTTGTATAGCGTATTGCTCTGCAGGCAGGCCGAATGAGTCGTAACCCATAGGGTGCAGCACGTTGAAACCCTTTAAACGTTTATAGCGCGCAAAAATATCCGAAGCGATATAACCCAGCGGATGCCCCACATGCAGCCCCGCGCCCGACGGGTAAGGGAACATATCCATTACATAATACTTGGGTTTGGCGCTTTTATCTTCGGCTTTAAACGTTTGGTTATCGGCCCAAAACTGCTGCCACTTTTGCTCTATATCTTGAAACTGGTAATCCATGCGGTATTTTACTGTGGCTGCGAAATTAAGAAAATCCCTTTGAGTAACACAGGCTTTGTGTTTCTTTGTGTAAAATGGCTGTGAACTTCGTGGTTAAATAGTCCGCTTTGTTATTAACCACAGAGGACGCGGAGGTTGCACGGAGGTCACTAAGAAAAAATAATTTATAAGTATTTTCTCATCTTCACTATGCCCAATATCTCCCCATCCGGCAATTCAGCATCCACGCGTTCTATTTCAACATAGCCCATCGCCTTATATAACGGCACACCGGGCAGGGTTGCGCCTAATTCAAAACGGGTAAAACCATTGGCGTGCGCGGCGGCTTCGCATAAGTTGATGATATGGGTGCCTACGCCCTTGCGGGCATGGTCTGGGTGTACAAAGAAGGCGCGTATACGCGCGGCATCGGTTTTCGGATCGAGCAATGGGTCTTCCATCTCTTTATGCTGGTCGCCGCCGTAGAGGGTGTTGCGTTTGCTCCAGCCGCCGCAGCCGACCATCGCGCCATCAATTTCGGCGATGTAGTAGGTGCCGTCAATAACCAATTGGGTATCTACCCCAAAAATGTATTTGATGGCGCTTTCTATTTGGTTGGGCGTGTAATAATCGGTGCTTAGTCCGCGAACGGATTGGGCTATCAATTCATTTAGTTGGGGGATATCGGTAAGTTGGGCGAGGCGGGTGGTGATTTGCATAGCATTGCAATTTAAAAAGAGTTCCTGAATTTCAATTAAATGGCGTTGAGTTAATTACATTTGTATAGAACAAACAATGTTTAAAGTGAAAAAGAGAAACAAGGATAAACCTCTTTTAAAAACGTTAAAAAATGCGATTACTGAACTGAATGAAGTAAAAGCGGGGAAATTAGCAGCAAGAGATTTTGACGATTTATTAAACGAAGGTTTCAACGCCAAAAAATATAATGGCGTTTTATCTTTAAATGAAGACCCTTTGGAGATTCAATTAAAATTAAGGGATGAGTGGGAAAATACTCCTCGAAAGTAGCTTTCAATCCCCCTATCTGCACATTTTTGAAATCAAGAACCAACTTGTCTAATCCAATCTCGCATGTGAGTTCCCAATCTTTCAATATCTCTATTGCCTAATTCGCCGCTATGCATTATCACATTCCTGGAGCGTTCAACTGTATCAAGAATATTAGCTGCCCAATCAAGATTATTTAAGTGAGGTTCAAAATATTTCCAATTTTTTCGAATGGTGTCAGTTAAATGCTTCATTTCCGTATAATTAATTGCAGAATCACCTCTTGGTGTATGCCACCTGATCTTCTTTTCTTCTGTCATCCTACCCTCTGCCTTTTTTCTTATTCCCTCATCAACAGCTGTTAACCACCAGTCTTCTCCTATTTCTTCCAAAAGTTTATTACCAATAAAGGTCCTAACTGAATTTTCAAATGCGGCGACTGCGGCGTAGACAATTGCCATCCTTTTCGCTCGAAGAAACAAATCCGGGTCTATTTCATCAATAGCAAGAGCGGCAGAAATTTTTGCTTCATCTTCTGCTGTGTAATGTGCTTTATGCTTTCTACCTGCTTTATCTAATGCCTCTTCAGATAATAAACCTTTAAAGACAAACGAGTATAGTCTATCTGACATTTAATTAATTAAAATGTTCTTTTAAACTTTTAAAAATGGCATCATAGACCGATGGATCTCGAGATTCTGGTAAATGAATTTGAATATTATAATGTAATTCTGGTGTTTTTATTTTAGTATGCCGAGTTTCCTGTTGAGGTGAGAAATCCTTTTCATCGTTTTTAACATCGGGTTTTGCTTCTTCGAGTTTCGGCATGTGTTCCGGTAAAGCAAGTGCGCTCCACTCTGCATAGTCACACAGGGCCTTAAATGTTTTTGACATCAAATCAAGTACATTGTCAGATTTTTTTCCTTGATGAATCGTCTTTAATTTATTTTTTACCTCTGCGGCAGAAAAATCATTTGCTTTTTTATTTATTGCAAAGAGATCAGCATAAGCCTCTTTTATTGACTCCGCTAAAACTTTCTTTGATTCGGTTTGATCTAAAAATCTATAATATCTGTCAAGGGGTGTTCCTGCTTCATCAATAAATTTAAGTCCTTTTTATAGCCCTATGTAAAGTCTATCATTGGTACTTTTGAATTCTAATTGTTCCAAAAACTTTTGAGTGAACTTTGCAGGAGCCTGGGCATTAGTAAGTGCGTTGAAAAATGCGTCAAGATTTTTAGTTGTTACTAAATAATATTCTATCATAAAATAAAGCTTAAATTTATTTGTATAATCAATCGAAAATTAAATATACACATTAAGTTGAGAACAAAGAGGTTAATAATTCTGCGTCATTAATAATTCCGAAATCCAACTTCCGAAATCCGAAATTCCTCTCCCGCATTTCAAACCAAAAACCTATCTTTGCCCATGCAAGAAAAAATCCTCATTCTTGACTTTGGCTCGCAGTTTACGCAACTCATCGCGCGCCGTGTCAGGGAGCTCAATATTTACTGTGAGATCCACCCTTTTAATAAAGTTCCTGAAGTTGACGGCAGTGTGAAAGGTATTATCCTTTCGGGTAGCCCGTACTCTGTACGACAGGAAGATGCGCCGCATTTCGATTTCAAAAAGTTTCATAACACGCTGCCTATTTTAGGCGTTTGCTATGGCGCGCAATACGTGGCTCATTTTCATGGCGGCGAGGTGTTGCCATCCAGCACCCGCGAATATGGCCGCGCCAACTTGCAGTTTATCGACACCAAAAATCCTTTATTTAAGCTGATACCCGCAAACTCGCAGGTATGGATGTCGCACGGCGATACCATTGCCAGCATTGGGCCCGATTTTGAAATTATTGCCAGTACGGATACTGTTAAGGTGGCCGCTTATCATATTAAAGACAGCCAAACCTATGGCATACAATTTCACCCGGAGGTAACGCATAGCACCGATGGCAAGCAATTGTTGCATAACTTTTTGGTGGATATTTGCCATTGCAAACAGGACTGGACACCCGACTCATTCGTAGAAACCACTATTGCCGCATTGAAAGAAAAGCTGGGCGATGATAAGGTGGTATTAGGTTTATCGGGCGGTGTGGATTCGTCTGTGGCGGCGGTATTGCTGCACCATGCTATTGGCAAAAACCTGCATTGCATTTTTGTTGATAATGGCCTTTTGCGCAAGGATGAGTACCAATCGGTACTGGATTCGTACCAGCACATGGGCCTCAATATAAAAGGCATTGATGCTAAACAACGTTTTTATGATGCGCTGGCCGGGTTAACCGATCCGGAGAAAAAGCGCAAAGCCATTGGCCGCGTGTTTATAGAGGTATTTGATGATGCCGCACATGCTATAAAAGATGTGAAATGGCTGGGCCAGGGTACTATCTATCCCGATGTTATTGAATCGGTATCGGTTAAGGGGCCATCGGCTACTATTAAATCGCACCATAATGTTGGGGGATTGCCCGATTTTATGAAACTGAAAGTAGTTGAGCCACTAAATACCTTATTTAAAGACGAAGTGCGCCGGGTTGGCAAAGCATTAAGCATTGATCCGAATATATTAGGCCGCCATCCTTTCCCCGGTCCGGGGCTGGCTATCAGGATATTGGGCGAGGTTACACCGCAAAAAGTTGCCATTTTGCAGGAAGCCGATGCGATTTATATCAACAATTTACGGTCGGCCGGTGTTTATGATAAAGTATGGCAGGCCGGGTCGATATTTTTGCCTGTGCAGTCGGTAGGTGTAATGGGCGATGAGCGCACGTATGAGAATGTGATCTGTTTGCGCGCGGTTGAATCACTGGATGGAATGACCGCCGACTGGTGCCATTTACCGTATGATCTGCTGGCGAAAATCTCCAACGAGATCATTAACAATGTAAAGGGTATAAACCGGGTAGTATATGATATCAGTTCGAAACCACCGGCCACCATTGAGTGGGAATAAGTGGTTAGTAATTTTAGGGGTAGCGTTGTTTGCCTGGGCTTGTTCGCCCAAAATACGGCCCATAGCGCCGCCCGTAAAACCGCCTGTTGTTGAAAAACCTGTTGTTGTAACGCCGCCAAAACCCGTTGAGAAACCGGTGGTAAAGCCACCGGCGAGGACATCAGTTATAGCCCTGATATTACCTTTTGGGCTGGACCATTTAAGTCCCGCTTCGGCTTATACTGATGTCACCCTAAAACAAGCCGATTTAGCGCTCGACTATTACCAGGGCTTCAAAATGGCGCTGGATTCATTAACCGCGCAGGGATATAATTACAAGCTGCAGTTGTTCGATTCGAAAGACGTGCCTGCGCAGGCCCGCGCGCTGGCCCTTAACCCACAGGTTAAGGCGAGCGATTTGATAGTCGGCCCGGTTTTCCCGGACGATATTAAGGCATTTACAGCACTATTAACCGCGCCGCGCAAGCCTATCGTTTCGCCTTTGGCACCATCAGAGCCTTCGTTGTTTAAAAATCCTAATTTAATTACGGTTGTTCCGCCGTTGGATTGCCATGCATGGGCGGCGGCTGAATATATCACCAAAACCATCAGGCCGAAAAAGTTATTTGTTTTGCGGTCGGGTTATAGCGATGAGATCAACTATCTAACGCCGTTTAAAAAAGGGATTGATAGTTTGGGTAAGAAGCAGATCATCGTTAACCAGGCTACCATTGTGCACGGGAATTTAGCGGCTATTATCCCGCAACTATCCTTAACGCAGCAAAATGTGTTTGTTATTGCGGCTACTGATGCGGCGTTTTTAAACGTGACGTTGAAAACGCTGGATTCTTTGTCTGATAAATATCCCATTATTTTATTCGGCCATCCAAGTTGGGAGAAATTTACTTTTTTAAAGGCGGAGTTGCTGCAGCGGTTGAATACGCATATTACCATATCGGATAAAATAGATTATAAGTCACCATCTATTATGGCCTTTATGCGCGATTACCGCAAAGTATATAACGTGGAAGCCACTGATTATGCCATTAAGGGATTTGACGAGGGAATGTACTTTGGCAAACAATTGGGAGTAAATAGCGGCGATGTGAAGAACTTAGATAAAAACAGCTTTACCGGGCTGCATAATAACTTTAACTTTACCGGCAGGCCCGGCTTGGGCTGGGTAAATACGCATGTCACGCTTTATCAATACATCAATTTCGAACTCAAACCGGTAGAATGAAAGCCATAAACCAGCTTAAAACGTTTCAGCGCATATTGGAGGAATACCCGGCTGAAACTCCCTTAGGCAAATTTTTACCGGGCTTTTATCGGCAAAACAAGCAAATGGGATCGACCGACCGGCGCATTGCCAACCGGTTGGTTTATAATTATTTCAGGCTGGGTAAGGTGTTGCCAAATCTTCCATCTGACGAACGCCTGTTTATTGCCGAGTTTTTATGCAATACACAGCTTAATTCGTTCCTGCAACATTTTAAACCGGACTGGGCAGCCTGTATTGGTTTTAGTTTGGAGGAGAAGATAGGCATTGTAAAAACCGTTCATCCCGATTTTAATTTGAAGGACGTGTTTCCGTGGATAACGGAGGTTTCTGTCGGTATCGACAAAACTGCTTTTTTAGAATCGTTTTTTACGCAGCCGGATCTTTTTATTCATGTACATAATGGGTATGACCATTTGGTAAAGGCTGAATTGAGCAAAGCGGATATTCTTTTTAAAGACGAGGGTAACGGTTGTTTTAGTCTGCCGAATGGGACACGGTTAGAGAATATTTTCCCTACGCAGCATTGGTTCGAAGTGCAGGATTTTTCCTCGCAGCAAACCGGCGCGTTTTTTAAACCGCAAAAATGGGATAGCTGGTGGGATGCCTGCGCGGCATCAGGCGGAAAATCGCTTTTACTGCACGAGGACGAGCCGGATATTAAGTTGGTGGTATCGGATATACGGGAATCTATCTTAGCCAATTTGGATGAACGCTTCCAACAAGCAGGGCTAAAAAAATACCAGAAAAAGGTGCTCGACCTCTGCCAAAATAATGACCAAACCCTGCACGATTATGCGTTTGACGGTATTATACTGGATGCACCATGCAGCGGCAGCGGCACCTGGGGCCGTACACCCGAAATGATAGCCCAGTTTGACGCGCATAAAATTGAGTTCTTCCAAAAACTGCAAAAAACAATCGCCACCAACGTGGTGAAATACCTGAAACCCGGCAAGCCGTTAATTTATATTACCTGCTCGGCCTTTAAAGCGGAGAATGAGGATGTGGTGGATTATTTGGTGAAAGAATTGGGGTTAAAGGTGGAAGCGCAAAAGGTTTTGAAGGGGTATGAGCGAAGGGCGGATACGATGTTTGTATGTCGCTTGGTTAGGATTTGAAAATTGGTTGATTTGAAGATTTGAAAATGAGATGGCTATTTCTACATTTTCCTTGTCATTCTGAGCGATAGCGAAGAATCTTGAATGTGCAAAGTATGCGCGCGACAAGAACAACGGCGACCTATCAATTCGAGATTCTTCGCTATCGCTCAGAATGACAAAGAGTTTTTATTTCTTGAATGGCATAGGTAATTCTTCATAGTAGTCCTTTTGGTATTCTTCCAACTTATCTCCGCTTAAACCAACTACATATTCAAATAATGTAAAATCAAATTTGACTAAAATTTCTTTATCGAAAAACTTTTCATGCTTATCATATAATTCTTTAGTTATAAAATAGCCATGTACATCTTCAAATAAGAACTTTTCATTAATGATTTGATCTTTAAAAAGCTCTTCAAATTTAGCATATGGAATATGTGAAATGTTTATCATTCCAAATAATTGATTGTCGCGCCATAATTCTAAATATACCTTATAATAGTATCTATCCATTGCTAAATCTCCTCTACAAATGCGTATTACTCCTAAACAACTTAATAGCTATCGCCAATAAAATAATACCGAATGCTTTGCGCAAAATATCAATACCGGTTTTGCCGAAGAGTTTTTCGAGCCATTGCACGTTTTTGAGTACCAGGTAAACAAACAGGGTATTGATAACGATGCCGATGATGATCTCTTCGGTTTGGTATTGCGATTTGAGGGAAAGCAGTGTGGTCATGGTTCCGGCACCTGCAATTAATGGGAATGCCAGCGGGACGATGGAAGCGGTGCTACCCATATCATCCGACTTAAACAGGTGGATGCCTAATATCATTTCCATTGCTATGATGAATATTACTAACGAACCTGCTATGGCGAATGAGGCTACATCGAGGCCAATGATGTCGAGCAACTGATCGCCTACAAATAAAAATATGATCATTAGTACCAGTACTACGATGCTTGCTTTTTCTGATTCGATATGCCCGGTGCGTTGACGCAGCTGTATGATTACGGGGATGGTGCCTAATATATCAATGATCGCGAAGAGGATCATAGTGACGGATAGTACTTCTTTAAAATTTACCGGATGCATTTGAGGGGGTTTTAAGTGTGTTAAGAAAATATCGAACACCGAATTTTGAATATCGAATAATGAAGTATGTTAAGTTGAATGAAGTGACAACTTCGGCATTCGATATTCAAAATTCATTATTCGATATTAATCTTTCTCTATTCCTTGGCCTTCAACCTAAAGGTAAACAAAAGTGCAATTAAAATATATAAGGAAGATAGCCAAAATACGCTGTGTATGGATATTGCAGCTACCAATCCTGCGGTTATAGGGCCCAAAGTTTGGCCTATTGAGGCATAGGATTGGTTAATACCCATTACCTGGCCTTGTTTGGCGGGGTCGTTATGATCGGCGATGGTAGAGTTGATCATGGGGTTGCGGAGGCCGTTAAACAGGCCGTAGACTAACATACAGGCTGCAAAAGTTAAAAACCCTGCAGTGAACCCGGAGGCGAACATGGCCACCAGGCAAAGCGCGGTAGATAGTAATAAGATCATGGCCTTTGAGGGGACCCGTTTTGTAAAAAATGGCACTGCCAGCTGCATAATTATTCCCGTGACGGCAAAACCAGCATAAAACAGGCCAATGCTGGATGGATCGAGTTTTAAAATATCAACTGTAAAGGTTTGGAAACCTATTATCATGGTGAATTGCGCCATCGTAAGCAAAAAGCCAATAAATATAGCGGTGCCTATTGTCGGCATTTTTAACACTGTTATAAAGGATAAAAATGTAAACCGGGTTGTGTTTTTTATAGTGCCGCGCGGGTTGGTTTCTTTTAACAAGAAGATGGTTGATAATGTTCCGATCAACGCTATACCTGCCGCGAAGAAGAAAGGCACCTGTATGCCCCATTTGCTTAACAAGCCGCCCAAAGCCGGGCCAATGATAAACCCAAATCCAAATGCCGAGCCTAATATACCAAAGCGCTTAGCCCGGTTCTGCTGTGTGGACGTATCCGATACCATTGCCTGGGCTACGGAGATATTGCCGCCGGTTATGCCATCCAGTATCCGCGCCGCAAACAGTACAACAATGCTGCGCGCCTCGGCAAACACGATGAATGAAATGCAGGTACCTAACAGGCTAATGGCTAACAATGGTTTGCGGCCGTATTTATCTGATAAGGCGCCCAAAACAGGCGTGGCGAAAAATTGGGCGATTGAGAATGACGCGGTGAGCAGGCCCAGGGTTTGTTGTGTAAGCCCAAACTCTTTACCATAAGGATAAAGCAGCGGAACGATTATCCCGAAGCCAATGGAATTAATGATGCATATAAAAACTAATACCCAAAGGTCCTTGTCTTTTTTCACGGTTTATAATTGGTTGATATGGCGTTGATACATAGCGATGGGTTTAAAGCCCATCGCTATGGTAAACTAAATTCTGAGGCAATAATAAACAAAAAAGGTTCTGAAATTCAGAACCTTTTTTGTTATGATAAATATTTAACAATTTTTATTCAAAATCTGTTGCTTTTGGTAAAGCAGCGGCAGCGCTGCCCAGCTTGCTGTTTTTCTGGCTATAGCTAAAATAGATTATCAAGCCTAATATCATCCAGCACAATGCGCCTAACAAAGTTTCTTTAGCTAATGAGATTATCATTGCCGAACAAACCAAAATACCCAATATCGGTACCAATGGCACCAATGGCGTTTTGAACGGGCGCACCAGGTCAGGATCAGTTTTCCTCAATATCAATACACCGATACAAACCAGCACAAACGCAAATAGCGTACCTACAGATGTCAAGTCACCGGCTACGCTTTCGGGCAGGAATGCTGCAAACAAGCCCACAAACACAAATAATATCATGTTGCTTTTATAGGGCGTGCTAAATTTAGGATGCAACTCGCAGAATACTTTTGGTAGCAATCCGTCTGTCGCCATGGTATAAAATACCCGCGACTGGCCCAGCAACATCACCAATATTACCGATGAAAAGCCGGCCAATATGGCTATGGTAACCAAGGTAGATAACCACCCATAACCTGCCATATAAGTGCTGATAGCGTAAGCTACTGATGCTTCTTTACCTGCGTGCATAAAATCCTGGTATGGGGCCACACCTGTTAATACCCATGAGAACAGGATATAAAGAATAGTACAAATAACCAACGAACCTAAGATACCGATAGGCATATCGCGTTTTGGATTTTTAGCTTCCTGCGCTGCGGTAGAAACCGCATCGAAACCAATAAACGCGAAGAATACGATACTTGCACCGCGAAGCACACCACCCCAGCCGTGATTAAAGAACGGCAGATAGGAATACGTTGTACCATCGGGTTGAATTGCAGCGGGAGCATTTTCAGGGATCAAATACGGTGTATGGTTAACCGGGTTGATGAACTGCCAGCCGATGGCGATAAACACCAATACGATAGCTACCTTTATAAACACGATTACCGCATTAACTGTAGCCGATTCTTGTGTGCCTTTTATTAATAATGCTGACAATAAAAATAAGATCAACAAGGCAGGCAGGTTTACGATACCTGTATGAGAAACGCCATTTACAATAGCCGATTCCATTGGAGAGTGGCACCACTCGAACGGTATTCGATGCCCGAGCAAGTTGTTGGCATATTCGCTCCAACTTATAGATACGGTTGCCGCGCCAAGCGCGTATTCCAATACAAGGGCCCAGCCAATGATCCAGGCAACAATTTCGCCCATGGTGGCATACGCATAAGTGTAGGCGCTACCTGCGATAGGGATAATGGACGCGAATTCGGCATAGCATAAACCTGCAAACGCGCAACCAATAGCTGCAACGATAAAGGAAATGGTTACTGCAGAACCGGCGTGTCCGCCCGCTGCGGCGGCTGTTCTAACAAAAAGGCCCGCGCCAATAATGGCCCCGATCCCCAGTGCAATTAAATTGCCCGAT
>Ga0206816_1049_pt1 | contig 16089 bp, 14 predicted proteins | sample Alteio_BWOrgCont_88_FD_152866 | JGI IMG/M metagenome (GOLD analysis project Ga0206816, IMG submission 152866) | Enriched cells from forest soil in Barre Woods Harvard Forest LTER site, Petersham, Massachusetts, United States -... | ecosystem: Environmental > Terrestrial > Soil > Temperate forest >... | reverse complement strand
CCAGCGACATTGGAATAAGGATTTGGAACATTCCAATTACCACCATTAGGAGAACCTAACAAAGTAATGTTTGTTCCTGCACATCCACTTACATCGCCTGCCGTTACATTTGGATTTGAATTAACAGTAATGTTTGATGTAGCATTTCCTGAACAACCGTTGCCATCGGTGTAGCTATAAGTATAAGAATAATTCCCAGCGACATTGGAATAAGGATTTGGAACATTCCAATTACCACCATTAGGAGAACCTAACAAAGTAATGTTTGTTCCTGCACATCCACTTACATCGCCTGCCGTTACATTAGGATTAGCATTAACAGTGATGTTTGATGTTGCATTACCAGAACATCCATTACCATCGGTATAGCTATAAGTATAAGAATAATTACCTGCAACGTTTGAATAAGGATTTGGAACATTCCAAGTACCACCATTAGGAGAACCTAACAAAGTAATGTTTGTTCCTGCACATCCACTTACATCGCCTGCCGTTACATTAGGATTAGCATTAACAGTAATGTTTGATGTTGCATTACCTGAACAACCATTACCATCGGTATAGCTATAAGTATAAGAATAATTACCAGCTACGTTGGAATAAGGATTTGGAACATTCCAATTACCACCATTAGGAGAACCTAACAAAGTGATGTTTGTTCCTGCACAACCACTTACATCACCAGCCGTTACCGTAGGATTTGGATTAACTGTAACAGTTTGAGAAGCAATTCCAGTACAACCGGTACCATCCGAAACAGTTACAGAATAAGTTCCATTTGAAGATTCTGTTATTGATTCAGTAATATCTGTTGTGCTCCAATTATAAGAAGCATATCCTGCTCCGGCATCCAGTGAAACGGAACCTCCCTGACAGAAAGTAGTTGCTCCATTTGCTGTAATGACAGGGTTCAAAGTTGTTGTAACAGTTACAACTTGAGTAGCTGCTGTGGTGCAACCATTATTATCAGTAACTGTTACATCATAAGTTCCAGATGTAGTTACATTGATTGTTTCCGTCATTGAATTATTAATATCATCCCATTGATAACCTTGAAAACCTGCACCGGCATCAAGAGTTACATTTCCTCCTGTGCAGAATGTAGTTGGTCCATTTGATGTAATAGTCGTTGTCGGATTTGGATTATCAATAATTGGAATTGAGGTTGCTGCAGTGCATCCAATATTATCAGTTACTGTAACTGAATAAATTCCTGATGGTCCATATACATATAAATATGGTGTTACATCTCCAGTACTCCATTGATACACTGGATAATTATTCTCATTCTGATCCCAGGCATATAATAGATCATAATTTCCATCGCAGAAGGTTGTTGAATAATAGGAATAAATTGATGGTGTAGGAGGAGGTTCCACGGTAACCATATTTGATGTTGCAAACTGACCACTTCCTACACAGGTAACAAGAACTTGATAATAGGTAGGAGAAGATATAACTGGTGTCGAATAGGTTGGATTTGCTGCTCCTGGAATATCAGTAAAATTAACGCCATCAGGAGATGTCTGCCATTGCAAGGTAACGCCTGCATCAGTTGATTGCCCTGTGAGTGCCAAGTTTGCGGATGTATTACAAACTAAAGTCGTTGCTATATTCCCTGGGTTAGGAGTTCCTGTACAAAACTGAAGTACGTTTACATTATCAATAAATAAGTCATTGCCTTCAGCAGATAATCCATTGAATTGAACCATATTGGTTCCTGGAGGAAGGGCAAATGCCATAGTCTGCCATTGATTAGCAGACGGTATAAAAGGATTGCTGTTGACATCTCCTCCAGTATTCAAAGGACCTGAATCACCCCCATCTAACAGGACAAGTTGATTAAAGGTATTGCCTCCATCCATTGAATATAATATTTGTAATTGATCATCGGCACCATTATTAGATGCATAGGCTTCATCGAATTGAAGTCCGAACCCAGCAGGTGTAGGACTGAATAGAGATGATGTTAATTGCTCAGATCCTCCAGAAAATACATCCCAGAAGTCCATCATTGCAGATTGAAATCCTGCATCAGTTGGACCATTGGCTCCATTATTCTGCGACCAAGGAATACCAGTATTATTGGACTCTGTCCAGCAAGGAGGAGGAAATGTTCCTTCTTCAAATTCTTCAGGGAAGAAGGAACTCAACATTGATTCATTCAAAGGAGCTGAAACTCCGGTGCATCCATTCCAATCTGTTACCGTAACAATATAAATATAAGGATCGGTAGATGTAACATTAATTTGTTCTGTCGTTTGATTTAACGGGTCATTCCATTGATAATCCATCCAAAAACCTGCATCAAGAGTTGCTGATTGCCCACAAATGATATTAGAAACAGATATTACAGGTGTTGGAGGTGCCTCTATTGTAATGTTTATTGTTGCTGATCCTGTGCATCCATTACCATCAGTAACTGTAACGATATATAAACCACTTACTGAAACATTTATTTGTTCAATAATGTCACCTGTACTCCATAAATAATCAACATATCCAAGTCCCGCATCTAAAGTTCCTGAAGTACAGATATTTGGTCCTCCTGAAATGAAGGGTGTAGGTGATTGAAAAATATTTACAAATAAGCTGGTACTGCCTGCACATCCGTTAGCATCTGTCACGGTTAAATAATAAGTATTTAGATATTGTGCAGTAACCGTCTCTGAATTATTTCCTATAGGATTCCCATTAGGTGCTTGCCATTCATAGGATGCATATCCTGCGCCTCCATCAAGGGTTTCAGGACCACAGGAGGTGGTTGCTCCTGAAATAGTTGGAGTAGGATTATCAACTGTTATTGTAACACTGCCGCAAGGTCCTGATACGACACAACTTCCTTCGCCCCTGGCATAATAGGTAGTTGTTACACCCGGAAAAACAAATAATTGTGTTCCGCTACCTACTGGTGTGCCACCACAACTTTGGGTGTACCATTGCCAATCAGATGCATCATTTAGATTCCCCGAAGTAATATCAAGTTCTACATCGGTAAGGCTACTGCCGCACATAAAGGTTTGGCTTGCAGTGACGGTGGGTGCATCCGCTTGATTATTGCTTGTACAGGGAACATACACCCAGGATGCACCAACACCATTATTATCATAAAAACCTCCTACCATAACTGTAGAGCCATCATAGGACATAGCCACCCCTTCACCCTGGTATGATTGATCTATGTAATCGTTTCCGACATATTTATTCCCTAATTGATCCCATTCGCCATCCTGCCAATTGCCGGAGTGAACAAACATCCACATTGCTCCTATTTCATTATTATCTGGTGTCGAAGTTAAGACAACAGTATCTCCAGTATAAGAAATGGCTACATGGGAAGGACTAAAATAACCTGTTCCGTTAAAAGGATCGCCAATATAGCCGGTACCTACCATTCCTGCTTGTGGAAAATACATATCCCAGTAGGTATCATATATCCAGGTAAATGCCGCATCTTCTGTACCATCGAGTGCCTTTGAGGTTACAACAATGGTATTACCATCACCAGACATAGCTACTGCAGAGCCTTGGAAATATTGAAGCGTATTATTAGGATTCGAGGTGTAAGAATAATCTTCTACATTATCAAATTCAGACCAAGATGAACCATTGTATCTCCACATAAAAGCTGTTCCAGTGCCATAATCATAGTTATAGGCTCCTATGACCACCCTGGTCCCATCGGCAGAAATAGATACCGAGCAACCTTGATAGGTCAAAGTATTGTAATTATAATAGGGAAAGTACAGCTTGGTTCCTGCATCCCAAGTGCTGCCGGTACGTTGAAATACCCATGATGCACCCTCACCATAATTATCCATATATCCTCCTTCAATAATCGTATTTCCATTGGCTGAAATAGCAACAGATGTTCCCTGTTCTGGAGTAACTCCATATCCTTGTCCTATTAATTTCTCTTGTTCTGTCCACCCTCCAATTGTATTTACATATACCCATACGGCTCCTACAAAATTGTTCGGTTCATTATTATAAGTATATTCATGATCAAGTATTCCACCTATGGCAACTGTATTACCATCTGCTGACATAGCCACCGAAAGACCAAACTCTGGAGTACCTATTTCATCGGTAGGCACTATTTTTTGCAGTTCTGTCCACACTCCGCCACTGCGCGTCCAAATGGTGGCGGCACCTATTCCGGAATTATCAACCTGGCTACCTACAATAGCTGTATTGCCATCGGCTGATAATGAAACTGCAACACCCTGGCGAGCCGCACCAATGACATCAGTGGCATTCAGTTTCGGACCTTGCTGCATGAATTGAGCATTCGATTGATTTGGAATAATTGCCAATGCAACTAAGAGCAATAGCATCCCTATCACTCCTTTAAATGTTTTAAGAAACACCGAAGTTCCTTCTTTCATCGTTCCGGTTTGGGAACGGTTTCCAATTGTACTTGTTTTCATTTTAATTTTATTTTATTTGTTATGGTTACTTATTAATAATTGCATGAAATCTGCTTTAATTTCACGGTGCAAAATTAGGGCGAATAACCGGCTTGGACAATTATACTTTTGTATAGTTTTTTATTAAGTTAATTATTTTAAGGAAATGTAATTCGTTAATAAAACGTATAAAAATGGAATGGCTTTTATTCCTTTAAATAGCTAATATAATAAGGAATGTTATTTTATTACCGCTTGAAAACCTTATTGATAGCCTCCGTCTTGGAGCTAACATGAAGCTTTCGATAGATGTTATTGCAATGCTTCTTGACCGTAATTAAGGCAATATTCAGTTTGTCGGCAATCTCTTTATAAAATAATCCTTGCGATAGAAGGTGCAGCAATTCTTTTTCCCTGTCAGAAAGAATTTCGGCACTTGCATTCATCTTTGGAAGCTGAGGATTCTTGAATGATAATAAAATCTTTCTGGCAATGGAAGGACTCATCGGCGAGCCACCTTCATGCAACTCGCGGATGGCATTAAGTAATTTATCGGCAGGAGTTTTCTTGACGATATATCCAGTGGCTCCGGCTTTGAGGGCTTCAAAGATATTCTCGTCATCCTGATAAACGGTGCACATCATGAATTGGGTATTCGTGGTCTTGGACAGCAGTTGGCGGACACATTCTATCCCATTGATGCCGGGAAGATTAATATCCATGAGCACCACATCCATATCATGTTCCGGCAACAATTCAAGGGCATCTTCTGCCGACGAAAAGACGTGCATACACTTCATATCATCGGCAGTAGATATGATGAGCTGCATCAATTCGCTGATATCTTTATTATCCTCAACGATTGCTATTCTGATCTTTTCCATGAATGTGATTTATTTTAAGGGTGCAAAATTAGCCTGCCAGATTTGATAAAACAATTATACTTTTGTATAATCCTTCATGGTACAGCTTATCGAAACTTTCGTTCCAACACCTGTTTTAGAAGAAATATTGAAGGTCCCCTTGATCTCCTCCATTCTCTTTCTCATATTCACTAAACCATTCCCGCCATGACTATTGCTCTCCCCCCTCTTTTGGAATGGAGCAGACGGCGAAATCTCAAAGCCCTTGCCATCATCCTCAATTGTTATTCCCAATTCATCATTCGAAATAGTTATGGTAACAGTAACTTTGGCGGCTTCCGAAAACTTCAGAACATTGTGCAATGCCTCCTTGACCACCAGGTAAATATTCCTTCTTATCTCACCAAAAACATAGATGTCAGGAATGATTTCAGGACCATTCCAAACCAAATTGATGGAGGCATCCTCATACATTTCAGAGGCACTTATTTTAAGGAAAGACAATAGGTTTGGCAGGGAATCATTATGCGTGTTCATCGCCCAGATAATAACATTCATCATCTCCACCATGTCAGATGATTCATTGGTGATTTTCTGCAAAGCATTCTGTTGTTCATCACCCGAAATCTTCCTGGCATTCTGACTCATCATGGCAATCTTTGTCAAGCCCGAACCAAGGTCATCGTGCAAGTCCCGGCTGATTCGATTCCGCTCCCGTTCGAGTTCCTTTTTTCTACGCTCCCTGGCGATTCTGTTTCGCTGAATAATAACAATTATTAAGAAGATAACAATGATTCCAGACACAATGAAGATAGTATTCCTCCTGAACTTTTGCGTCTCGACTTCCTTGGCAAGAATAGTATCCTTTTTATCCTGTTCAGCCTTCTGGATGGCAGCATCTTTATCAAAATTATATTGCATATCGAGTTGCTTCATCTTGCTGGTATTCTCAACATTGAGAATGGTATCTTTTACCTGTTGATATAAGACATGGTATTTGTATGCTTCCTTGAAATTATTCAGCTTTACATAAATTTCAGAAAGGATTTTATAAGCATCCTTCACCTCATCCTTATGACCTCTTTCAATGCCATCAGCAAGGGCTTTATTAATATAAATTAATGCTTCCTGATACTTGCCTTGCTTGTTGTAAACCTTAGCAACGGCAATAGATCCCACTGCGGTGGCATTCTTTTCCTTCAGGCTCTCCCCTACCCTTAACGCCACCAATAAATGTTTCAATGCCTCATCATATTTCCCTTGGTAATACTCAATATTCCCAATGTCAATACTGTGTTGGAAAATTTGATAATTATTTCCATTCGTTTCGCTGATTTTTAAAGCCTCCATATACATCTTCAATGACTCCGCGGTATCTCCTTTGAGCAGATAAATCTTTCCATACGTTTCATAAGAATTTTCCAAACTATTTGGATCACCCATTTCCTCAGTAAACTTAGCACAGGCAATGAAATTCTTTAAAGCCTCGCTGTAATTCCCCTCCAGCTCATAAATCTGTCCGATAGCGCGGTAAGCAATCGCTATTCCTTCTTTATAACCCATCTCATTAGCAAGCTTCAAGGCAAGGAATAAATCTTTCAACCCATCAGGATAATTACCGATATTGACCAATTCTCTTGACCTTTTGCTCAATGATTCTATCACACCTACCGTGTCACCTGTTTCCTCCCATTTCTTCATCGCCTGGGAATGAGATTTTATTGATTCCAGCGTATTTCCTTCGCCGCCATACATATTACCCATGTTGTTATAAGTCCATGCCTGCCCGACTTTATCCCCGATTTCAGTTCTAATCTTTAATGCTTTTTTAAAACTTTCTTCTGCCACTGAAAAATTCCTTCCCATCACCATATTTATCAAGCCCATGCCATTATAATAATTACCAATTCCCTTCTTATATCCTATTCGTTCGGAAAGCGTCTTGCACAATTCGGCATAATAGGTCGCTGAATCAGGCTCCATTCCATAATAGGCTAATAATATCAGATACCAGATATTCACCTTCGTACTATCCATCAAAGGAGTTACCTTGCCGCCCAATTCTTTCTTATGCGCATCAAATTTCAGCAACTCCATTTTAAGAGAGTCAATATATTTGTAATTCTGACCAAGACAGTGATCAGTAAACAGCGAGCAGAGAACGGTGAGCAGAGAGATAAAGAAGAATCTTTTGACAGTCATTATGTATTTAATTCCTTGAGGCGGTAAAACTAAAGATTCATAAGGAGAGCAATGCAGACTCCTTACTGGAATGTCCAAAAACTTTACCAAAGTTTGAAACTTTGGTAAGGTTACAAAACAAACATGACAGGAGTTTTGGTCAATGTTGTTTTACATCGCGGGTAAATCACGTGCGGCAGTCACTATGTAATACTACATCGCGATTAAATCACGTGCGGCAGTCGCGAGGCAATACTACATCGCGGATAAATCTCGTGTGGCAGTCACTATGTAATACTACATCGCGAGTAAATCACGTGCGGCAGTCTCGATGTAATACTACATCGCGAGTAAATCATACGCGGCAGCCGCGATGAAATACTACATTGTGTTTTGAACCTGAATTTAAGTCAAAAGGGTTATTTTACAAGCCGGAATATTTGAGCCTCTATCCTTAAATCAAACTGAAATACTCCATGATATCTACCGTGTACCCACATCTTTTTATTAAGGAAAAAGGAAGAAAAGAATAATGAATATTGAACAAGGAATTTTGAATATTGAAATTCGTTAACGATGAACATAGTTGTATGCTGACTTCTTTTCTTCTAAATTTAACCTTCTAAATCAATATTCAAAATTCCTTGTTCAATATTCATTATTGCTTTTTTTAATTTAAAAGATGGGTTCTACTGGAAATTTTGTGGGAAGCTTAATTTACATTGATTCAATAGGATAAAATTTAACCACAGAGTACACAGATTAACACAGATTCTTGGCGACCAAAATCTGTGTTAATCTGTGTACTCTGTGGTTAAATTTTATTCCTTTAAATTTTGGTTAATATCCCGCTTTAATCATTTAACCACAAAATTCCCAGTAAAGCCAATTAAGAAAGGAAAAATTTGCAAGCGCAGGAAACCATACAGGAGCTTCTCACCTGTCTAGTTTTATCAGTATGACGACAGAAAAAGCCGTCAGATTCCTGGTCAAAGGCTTCTGCTTAAGTAGTAGTTTTAAAGTTTATACACAAAGTTCGGAAGCCGTTGTACATGTTACGGTGCCTTCCGGAGAGCAGTTCGGAAGCCATTGTACACGTTACAGTGCCTTCCGGAGAGCAGTTCGGAAGCCATTGTACATGTTACGGTGCGTTCCGGTGAGCAGTTCGGAAGCCGTTGTACACGTTACGGTGCGTTCCGGTGAGCAGTTCGGAAGCCATTGTATATGTTACGATGCATTCGGGACAGCATTAAAAATTCAGATTTAAAGGCAAAAAGAAGGTTTTGGAAGGGGAATTAAGGAATCGGCACTCCTATTATATCTACCGTGTACCCACATCTTAAAAAAAGCAATAATGAATATTGAACAAGGAATTTTGAATATTGATTTAGAAGAAAAGAAGTCAGCATACGACTATGTTCATCGTTAACGAACTTCAATATTCAAAATTCCTTGTTCAATATTCATTATTGTTTTCTTCCTTTTTCCTTAATAAAAAGATGTGGGTACACGGTAGTTATATATCTACCGTGTACCCACATCTTAAAAAAAAAGCAATAATTAATATTGAACAAGGAATATTGGATGCTCAAGTAATATGATTGAAAGCTAATTCTCCCTTGCAATTCCCAATATTTCCCTACTTTTGCCATCCCCGAATATTAGGGAATTAAACAAATATCAGACATGAAAAAAATATACATCCTCCTAACACTGTTCACTATTAACTGTGCACTATTCACTGCCTTCGCCCAAGTACCAGAATTATGGGGAATGACTCATCAAGGTGGCACCAACTTTTCTGGTGCAGCCTTCAAAATTAATGGCGATGGTTCCAACTTTTCTGTCATCCATAATTTCACTTGGGCTACTGGAGATATGCCGCCCTGCAAATTCACATTATATAATAATAATGGGTTATTATACGGGATAACTTATATAGATCCACATTGGGGAACAATTTTTAGTATGGATACTATTAGTTATACTTTTACTGTGTTGCATAATTTTAATAATCCTATTTTGGGAGTAGATCCTATCGGAAGTCTTATTCTTGGAAGTAACAATAAATTTTATGGTATTTCGCTAACACCAACTACTGATTCGGGCGGTGTGCTTTTTTGTTTTGACCCGGCTACAAATATATATACGGTGGCGCATTACTTTACTGATAGTGCATATTGTGCCGAAAATTTAACACTGATGCAGTCAAATAACGGTTTGATTTATGGTTCGTTACAGTCAGGAGGGAGTAATCATCATGGTCTGATATTTTCATTCGACCCCATTTCATCCTCATATACTGATGTTCATGATTTCGACACCTCTATTTTTAATAATCCAAGTATATATAGTTTCCCTCATTTTATTCAAGCTACTAATGGGCTGCTGTATTCATTAAGTCCTCACGGTGGAGATTATAATTATGGAGAAATTTTCAGTTTTAATACCACCACCAATACCTATACAAATCTGCATAACTTTAATGATACCTTGGGAGCTAATCCGCAAGGAAGTTTATTACAGGCTAATAATGGACTACTCTATGGAATGACGTTTGCCGGTGGGCTACATAATTCGGGCGTTATATTCAGTTTAGATATTTCAACTGATTCCTATACTGATATTTATGATTTTAATGGAACAACAGGCGGGAAGCCTTTTGGTAGTCTTATCCAGGCAAACGATAATAAACTATATGGGATGACCTCAGAAGGAGGTACTAATGGTGTAGTTTTCAGTTTTGATATCACAACAAATATCTATACAAATATTCACAACTTTAATGGCACAGATGGCAGTGACGCAATATCAGATTTAATAGAGTTTCCATGCCCGGCAATAAATTTAAGTGTGAGTACTAACACAAGTATCTGCAATGGGGATAGCGTATCATTAAGTGCTAATGGAACGATGAATTATAAATGGCAGCCTGGGAATTTTACAGATAGTTTGATTAAAGTTTCGCCCAGCACCACCACCACATACCTTGTAACAGGTTTTAATACCATTGGTTATTGTTTCAAAACGGATACTATTATTGTAACTGTGAATCCCACACCCACTCCCACTATTGGCGGCGGCGATTCCCTCTGTTCAGGAGATTCTTTGATGATCTATACAGATTTCTATTCACATTACATCTGGAATAACGGCGACACCACTTCCATCAATTACATCACCACTGCAGGCACTTATACGGTCACAGTTACCGATTCGCATGGCTGCACCGCGATTGATTCATTGAATATAACAGTCAACCCCTCCCCTGTCCCAACGATTACAGCAAATGGCGCAACCACCTTCTGCCAGGGAGATTCAGTGACATTAACCACAGCAACCTTTACCAATTACAACTGGAATAACGGAGCCACCACAGAAACCATAACCCCCAAGACTTCCGGTACTTACATCGTAACAGTCACCACAGCATTCGGATGCATCGGCGCAGCCACAGATTCAGTCAATGTCATACCATTACCCATAGTAACAAGCAGCTTCCATTCTGACACCACCATAGGCTGCAGTCCACTCACCATTAAATTCATCAACACCAGCACCAATGGCATTACTTACCTCTGGAATTTCTGTGATGGAAGCACCGATACAGCTCTAAATCCTGTTCATACCTACACTGATTCCGGTACCTATACCATTACCCTGATCTCCACAAATGTCAGCCCCTGCGGCACAGTAACTAATACTTTCACCCAAACAAATTATATCTCTGTGAATGTCTTCAAACCTGTTGCAGCCTTCATCAGCAACTATCTTACACCAATATTTACAAGCGATTCCATCCATTTCCAAGACGAAAGCTACGACCCAACTTTTGCAGGCATTTCTCTTTGGCAATGGTGGTTTGGCGATGGCACAGGTACCCATTTTGAGAACCCCATTCATCAATGGAATCTTCCTGGAATATATCAAGTCGAACTGATTGTCACGAATAAAGAAGGCTGCAAAGACTCCGCCATCTTCGACTACATAGACGTGATAGAAGGCATCCTAAATATCCCGAACACCTTCACCCCTAATAATGACGGCTACAATGATTTCTTCGAGATAAAAGCCAGTGGCATTGAAACCTATCAATTAGAAATCTTCAACCGCTGGGGAATAAAAATCTTCTCTTCAACTAACATAAACACCTCCTGGGACGGCTACAACCAAAACGGCATCCAATGCCCCGAAGGAACTTACTATTATGTCCTCAAAGCTACAGGATTTTCAGGAAACTCATTCAACAAAGCAGGATTTATCATGTTGTTGAGATGATAATTTTCAATCAACAAAAAAGCCTCTCCAAAAGGAGAGGCTTCATTCTTTTTTATTTCCTTAAATTAATATTCTTACAATACTTCAGGAGCCAAAGAAACTATCTTCATAAATTGCTTTTCTCTTAATTCCCTTGCAACAGGTCCGAAAATACGAGTTCCTCTTAATTCATCATTAGCAGTTAAAAGAACCACAGCATTATCATCAAAACGAATATAGGAACCATCACTCCTCCTGATTTCTTTACTGACTCTTACAATAACTGCTTTTGAAACTGCTCCCTTTTTAATGTTTCCTGTAGGCAAAGCATGTTTAACTGAAACGATAATTTTATCTCCCAATGAAGCATATCTTCTTTTTGTCCCACCTAATACCCTTATGCAAAGTACTTCTTTTGCACCACTATTGTCAGCTACTGCCAACCTGCTTTCTTGTTGTATCATATTATAAGATAAAAATTATTTAACGGTTTCAACTATTTCAATTAATCTCCAGCACTTATTTTTACTCAATGGTTTGGTTTCCATAATTCTTACCAGATCACCAATATTTGCCTTGTTTTCTTCATCATGAGCCATAAATGTTGAAGTCTTTCTAATGTACTTTCCATATTTGGGGTGTTTGATTTTCCTTTCAACTGAAATCACGATGGACTTATTCATCTTGTTACTAACAACCTTTCCCACGAATTCTTTTCTACTTTTTCTTTCTATAACTTCCGCCATTTTTTAATATATATATTTTCAGACTATTATTTGCTACTTGCAGTAGTTTCACGCTGCCATAACTCAGTTATTAGTCTCGCAACTAATTTTCTTGTCTCTTTAATATTAGACGTTTTATCTACTTGAGAAATTTTATGACTTAATCTCATTTTATTCAAATTCATCTTTTCACTGATAATTAAGTCACGAACTTCATCAGTTGTTAATTCCTTTACATCAAACTTTTTCATTTGTATTTATTAAATCTCGTCTTACAATCATTTTTGTATTAACACATAATTTTTGGGCAGCTAATCTTAATGCTTCTTTAGCTGTTTCATAAGGAACTCCTTCTGCTTCAAAAATAATTCTTCCTGGTTTTACAATTGCAACCCAAAATTCAGGTGCTCCTTTTCCTTTTCCCATTCGGACTTCAGCTGGTTTTCGAGTTACAGGTTTGTCAGGAAATATTCTAATCCAGATTTGACCTTCACGTTTCATATATCTTGTAACTGCAACTCTGGCGGCTTCAATTTGCTTGCTGGAGATCCAAGCAGATTCTAAAGATTTTAAACCATAAGAGCCAAAATTTAATTGGTCGCCGCGCTTTGCGTTACCTTTCATTTTACCCTTATGCATTTTCCTGTATTTGGTTTTCTTAGGCTGTAACATATTCTTTAAAAATTATTATATTAAATAAACCTCATTTAGAATCTCGGTTTCTCTCCCTGTTTTCATTACTTCCTCTTCCACCACCTGATCTATTCTTTCCATCTCTATCCCTACGATCATTTCCGCTAAATTTCTTTTCACCACTTCCTCCTCCAGTTTGACCATGTTTGAAATCCTTCCCACCTATATTTGGTGATAAATCAACTTTTCCAAATTTTTCACCCTTACAAATCCATACTTTAACTCCAATTTTACCGTAAGTTGTTTGAGCTTCTGCCATTCCAAAATCAATATCTGCACGAAAGGTATGTAATGGTGTTCTACCCTCTTTATATTGTTCAGTTCTTGCCATATCTGCACCTGCTAAACGTCCAGCTATCATTACTTTTATACCTTCAGCTCCCATTCTCATAGTAGAAGCAATAGAGGTTTTTATAGCTCTTCTAAACGAAACTCTTCCTTCTAATTGTTTTGCAATACCATCGCTAACTAATTGAGCATCCAATTCAGGTCTTTTAACTTCAAAAATATTAATTTGAATATCTTTTTTTGTCACCTTTTTAAGCTCCTCCTTTAATTTATCAACTTCTGAACCACCTTTACCAATAATAATTCCAGGTCGAGCAGTGTTAATTGTTATCGTTACTAATTTAAGGGTTCTTTCAATTACTATTTTTGAAATTCCGCCTTTAACTAAACGAACCATCAAGTATTGCCTGATCTTTTCATCCTCTACTAATTTTTCAGCATAGAATCTTCCACCATACCAGTTAGAATCCCATCCTTTTATTATTCCCAATCTATTGCCGATTGGATGCGCTTTTTGTCCCATATTTAATTTTGATTTTCTTCTTGATCTGTTTCAATTTCATCAATTTCCTCATCAATAATTTCAGGAGAATGCTTGCTTGCCAAAATTATTGTTACATGATTTGAACGTTTTCGTATTCTATTCCCCCTTCCTTGAGGAGCAGGACGAAGTCTTTTCAACTGCCTTCCACTGTCAACAAATATTTCTTTCACAATCATATCCTGATCTTCTATTCTTAAATCTGGATTCTTGAGATTCCAATTAGTAATTGCTGACCATAATAAATTTGATAATCTTTTTGCAGGTGCTTTTTGATTAAATTTTAAAATGCTCATTGCAGGCATTATTTCTTTTCCTCTTATTAATTCAGCAACCATTCTCATTTTCCTAGGAGAAGTAGGACAATTATTATATTTAGCAAAAGCAACTCCTTTTGTAGCCTCTCTTCTTCTTTCTGCCGATTCTTTTTTACGAACTCCCATATTATTACAAGTTATTATTTAGATTTATTACCACTATGTCCTCTAAAAGTTCGAGTTGGAGAAAATTCCCCCAATTTATGTCCAACCATGTTTTCGGTTACATAAACAGGTATGAACTTATTTCCATTATGGACTGCAACAGTATGCCCCACAAAATCAGGAGAAATCATGGATCTTCTTGACCAAGTTTTTATTACTGCCTTTTTTTTCTTTTCATTTAGATCCAATACCTTCTTTTCAAGTTTGGAATCAATATATGGACCCTTTTTTATTGAACGACTCATTAAATTATATCTCTAATAAATTAATTATTTCTTTTTTCTCTCCAAAATAAACTTGTTAGAAGCTTTCTTTGGATAACGTGTTTTCTTGCCTTTTGCAAACAATCCTTTTCTTGATCTTGGCTGTCCGCCAGATGCTCTACCTTCACCCCCACCCATTGGATGATCAACAGGATTCATTGCTACGCCTCTAACTCTCGGTCTTCTTCCTAACCATCTTCTTCGTCCAGCTTTTCCATGACTTTCTCCGATATGATCACCATTAGAAACTGCTCCAATTGTAGCCATACAAGTAATTAATATCAATCGTGTTTCTCCAGATGCTAACTTTAATACAGCATATTTACCATCCCTGTTAACTAATTGACAATAAGTCCCTGCGCTTCTACTTAATACAGCTCCCTGATGGGGACGTAATTCAACATTATGGACTGTGGTTCCAAGAGGAATATTCTTTAACAATAATGAATTACCTAATTCAGGTGCAACATTTTCTCCCGAAATAACAGACTGTCCAACTTTTAATCCTACAGGTGCTATTATATATCTTTTTTCACCGTCAGCATAATGTAGTAAGGCTATTCTAGATGTTCTGTTGGGATCATATTCAATAGAATTAACTAAAGCAGGAATATCAAATTTATCTCTTTTGAAATCTATGATACGATACATTTGTTTATGCCCCCCACCTAAATAACGCATTGTCATTTTACCACTATTATTACGACCTCCACTTCTCTTTTTAGGTAACAATAATGATTTTTCAGGCTTGTCGTGTGTTATTTCAGCATAATCACTGATTGTTTTAAATCTTTGTCCAGGGGTATTCGGTTTGAATTTTTTTAATGCCATTATATTGCTCCTTTTATATATTGCTGTAAAAATCTATTATATCACCTTTCTTTAAAGTTACTATTGCTTTCTTAAAAGAAGCTTTTCTTCCTGTACTCATGCTCCTTTTTGAAAAACTTTGACGGGAAGATTTCTTTCCAAGATATCGCATGGTTCTGATATCCTCAACAGTTACCTGGTACATTTTTTCAACCGCTTTTTTAATCTCAATTTTATTATGAGTCACATCAACAATAAATCCATATCTCCCATTTACTCCTTCTTTGTTCATCTTCTCCGTAATTATTGGTCTTTTTAATATATTCATGGTAAAATTTTTTATTGAATTTTTTAACCCCCTTTATATTTTTTGGGACGGCAAAAATAGAATTAATTTTTGTAATGACAATGCGATCTTAAAAAAAATATCTTATTTTCCGTTGAATATACTTCATTTTTGTTCATTATACAAGTCCTAAATATCGCCAAAGCCCTTGTCATATGGACAGTTTTAAACTTGTTGAATATTTTATCAAATATTTTTAAAATATTTTTAAAATATTTTTCTGATAGCCTA
>Ga0206816_1165_pt1 | contig 16178 bp, 19 predicted proteins | sample Alteio_BWOrgCont_88_FD_152866 | JGI IMG/M metagenome (GOLD analysis project Ga0206816, IMG submission 152866) | Enriched cells from forest soil in Barre Woods Harvard Forest LTER site, Petersham, Massachusetts, United States -... | ecosystem: Environmental > Terrestrial > Soil > Temperate forest >... | reverse complement strand
CACGTCAGCGATGACGCGGCCCCGCAATCCGGCGCCAAACCAAAACGCGGACGCCCGTCCAAACTTCATTCCGCGCCGAATATTTCGGCTGAGGCTCAGGACCCAAGACTCAGGACTCAGGACTTGCCGCTTGCGGCCATCGGCACCCATCCCGACGAACCGCGCAAGCACGTCTCTCCCGAGGAGCCCGCCATCGTCAAGGGCGCCGAGGATATCAAATCCGGCAAGTTCGTTTTGGCCGAATCTCCCATCCTGGTGCGTCCATCCACACGGGAAGACTACGAGCGTTACGGTTTGGATTGCCCGCAATTCTGGGGCATCACCGGCCAACGCCGCCGCGCCATGGCCGCCCTCGCCGGCCTCGATTCCATCCCCGCCATTGTCCGCGCCATGCCCGATCTCGAAGCCCTCACCCGCGCCTATCGCGATAACGTCGATCGCGAGGATCTCAACCCGCTCGATAAAGCCAGGGCCTTCCAGCGCATGAGCGAGCTGGGCATGACCCAAAACGCCATCGGCGAGCTCGAAGGCATCAGCCAGCCCGCCGTCGCCAACCGCATCCGCCTCCTCGCCCTCCCGTCCGAGGTGCAGGGCATGATCTCGGAGGGCCTCCTCAGCGTCTCCCATGGCGTCAGCCTGTGCAGCCTGCTCGATATCGATGGCGCCGCCCGCGATCTCGCCCGCCGCTGCGTCGATCAGCACTGGTCCAGCAAGCTCCTCGAACTTGAATGCCAGAATCTCAAACGCGCCCACGACCAGGCCAATGCCCATCCGGTATTACCGCTGTCCGAAGACACCCCCATTGTAGAGGCGTCCGGTTCGGACGCCCGCTCCGTCTCGCCGCTTGATGCCCCGGGGGGATTGGAAGAGGGCGCCAGCCCCGCCGATGTAGGGACGACCGGACCGGGCGTCCCGGAACCCGACGCACCCGACCCCCGATTGGAAGAGGGAGCCAGCCCCGCCGAACCGGATGCCGAGGAAGAGGCGACATCCCCATCCACCATCCAAAATCCATCATCCAACATCAAACCCGCCCCCAAACCGTCGCCAATGGCGACCCCCGTTCAATTCGCAATCCGAAATCCGCAATCCGAAATCCCCGAAGGAAGGGTCGCCACCTTCGCCCCCAAGGACGATGTCTTCTATTGCGAGGACGCCGGCTACACCATCGATGCCGTCTTCGCCAATTACCGCCGCCTCATCGATCTCGGCAAGCCCCGCGGCCTCACCGTGGGCGATCTCTATACTACCCTCGATGTCATGCTCAACAACAACGGGGATATCGAACCGCAGGCGCAAGCCGAGGCGCCAGACTCCGATTTACTCAGCACTCAGCACTCAGCACTCAGCACTGAGTGCGACGAAGGAGCCCTCTAATGTCTCTCCAACCCCGCATCTTCAGACTCCCCAATGGCGAACGTCTCCCCGATATCGATCCCGGCAAAACCCCGGCCGAAATCAAGGATCACTACGCCGGCAAGTACCCCGAACTCACCAACGCGAACTATGTGTTCTCGAAGGAGACGATCGAAGGAGTGAGCCGCGATGTCTACACCTTCAAAACCAGGGTCGAAACCAAGGGCTAAATCGAAGCCAAAGGACCACCCCCCATGCCACGATACTCAGGACTCACGACTCAGGACTCAGGACTCGCCGTTTCTCGCCGCGATCGCGGACGCCAAGGCCGGCGCCGCGCAGCACGATTCCCTCGCGCAAGCAGTTCTCGCCTCTCCCGACTGCTTGCGCCTGGGCGCGGCGCTGCGCGACAGCCTCGCCGATCGCAAACGCCGCCGCGAGGCGCCGCAACCCCTCCCATCCGCCCTATTGCCCCCGCTCCCGTAGAGATGCGATTCATCGCGTCCCGCGATGCGCAATCCGCAATCTGCCTTCCCCGCTTCGCCAAAACCGTCCCCCCCACCTTCACCACCTGCCCCAACGGCGCCCGCTCCGCCATCTTCGCCGAGGAACTCCTCGCCGCCGATTTCCTCCAGCCGTCCGATTGGACCGGGTCCATCGCCGCCTCCATTACCGCCGGCATCGAGCGCGTCGCCCGCAACCTCGGCGCGGCGTCGACCGAGAAGTTCAAGCTCGAACTCTACCACACCGACCGCATCGGCGAATGCGATCCCTTCCCCGATTGCGAGTACGAGGCAAAAGCGGGCGCTGCTGTTGGCGTATTCGCGCTCGTGCACGATCCCTACGGTCCGCTGCCGGTTATCGAGGCCGGGAGGGTCGTCAACCATCTGGAGTCGGTTCTTCGCGGGGCAGGCTATTCCGTTTTCAATGTCGCGGCCCGCGCCGTCAGACGCCTGAGCGGATGGACGCCGGGCACCGGCTTCCGTTATGTCGATGAGTGTTGGGACAGCGATCTCGAGAACTGGCAATTCGATATCGACAAGACGGGGCCCCCTCCCGATGGCGTCGCGTCCTGGGACGATCTCACGGCGCCCAACGATGCTCAGCTTGAGGCGATTACCGGCAGAATGGCGCCTTCCACCTATCTCAAGGCCTATCCAAAAGCGCTCATGCGCGCCGGCATCAACAAATCCGTCATGCGCCGCGCCCTCGCGACGTTTGGCGGCGCCGGCGCCCACGATTGCGAGCCCGAGGCCGTTCGCGTGGCCTTGGAACTTGCATCCTGCCTGGACCGCTATTCCAAGCACGACGGCGACCCCTGGCGCCACGATTTGCTCTCGATCTATGGCGATCCGGTGATCCCGGTTTCGCTCGATATTCTGCCGATCGAGACGTCTCCGTTGACGCGCGCCGGCGACGACTATCTGGAAGCCTCTCGGTACGATCACGATATGTACACCGAGGTCGTCTGGTTCGCCCCCTTCGATCTGGACGATTCTCCCACCGTCCGTCGCGCCGCGATCGTTCTCATGCAAGTATTGGAGATCGTCGGCCTCCTCGATCGTCTCCTCTGCCTGCTCGATAGCCGCCCCAGACCCCTGGCCGAAGTCTTCGACGACGATATCAATGACAACGACCGCGTCAACAACCGCATCCGCGTCCAATTCTGAAAGGAAACCATGAAAATCTATGTGGCCTCATCCTGGCGTAACTCCATGCAGCCCATCGTCGTCAATGCGCTGCGCGACAAATTCGACGTCTACGACTTCCGGCATCCAGAGCCGGGGAATACCGGGTTCCGATGGACCGATTGCGATCCCGAATGGCATAATTGGGAGCCTCGCCGTTTTCGCGAAATGGTGCTTACGCATCCCATCGCCGCGAAGGGCTTCCGGCTTGATATGACAGCGCTCCAATCCTGCGACATTTGCGTCCTGGTAATGCCCAGCGGCCGCAGCGCTCATCTCGAAGCCGGCTATGCAGTCGGCGCCGGTAAGCCGACCTGTATCTTACTTGCCGATGGCGAACCTGAGCTCATGTACCGCATGGTCGACCGAATGTGCCTATCAACTCTCGATGTTGTGGAATGGTGCGAAGAACAGGCCGAGCGTCGTCGATGCTTTGGCGAATCGCTCACCGACTGTCGGCTCAAATAGGAGCCGTTCCACATGTCCCGAAGCGCGCAGCGCACCTCCCGCCACCAAAATGAGAATCCAATCCCACCCCTCCAACTCGACCGACTACCAGCTCCGCCGCGTTGTCTGTCTCTATGAGACCACCGATCGCGCCGCCGCCACCCTCCATACTGTCAAGCGCAACGGCTCCGGCACCCTCACCATCCAGCCCGGCGCTCCGCTCGATCGCTCCGCCTTCCTCGATATCGCGACCCGGCTCGATGGGGCGCCGTCCACGCCCGAGGCCACCCTCATCCCGGCCTCGCTGCTCTATCTCTCCGATACCACCATGCTCTGGCATGCCCCGCCTCGCGTGGCGCCCATTTTCTTCATCACCAAAGATAAGGTCTTCGATGCCGCCGTCAACGGCCACCGCGTCTTGCATCCCGCGCTCCTTTTCAAAGCCGCGCGCGGCACCCTCTTCGTTTGGGCGTTACCGAGCGCCGAGCGCCCGTCGCTCGCGACCAAGCTCTGCAACGCTCCCTATTTCAACACCTACGGCAGCGGTGCCCTCTGTCCCGGCAACTCGCCGCTTCCCCAACGCTTCCATTCCGCCGATATCCCGCAATGGGAAAAGGTCTTCTACGAGACGAATTTCACCCACACCAATTTCGATTTGCGCAAGCTGTGCAAACACCCCCATGGTCACAATGCCATGTGGCGCGAACTGCTGCAGGATCGCCGCGCCAAAGGGTTCCATAAGCTTGCCCAATTCCCGCCGCAATGGCTCGCCCCGCATAAGCCCGAAGACAAACCCCAAACCACCGTCGCCGAGGTGCTGTCATGACCCGCTTTGAAGTTCCCCGCGAACCCGTTGTCATTGCCAAAAATCCGATTGGAAGGGTGCGTCAGCCCCGCCCCGCACCCGCACGTAGGGACGATCCCGCTGGGGCGTCCCGTACGCGGCGCCCCAAAACTCAGCACTCAGCACTCAGCACTCAGCAACCGGAAGCGGTCCACCGCTTCGATAATGCCTCTAAGAGCGTCCTGCATATCGCCGTCGTCGGCTGCGGCGGCAACGGCTCCCAAATGCTCACCCGCCTGGCGCGCCTCGATTATGCCATGCGCGCCCTCGGCAAAGTGTCGCTCGATGTCACCGCCTTCGATCCCGATACCGTCTCTCGCTCCAACATCGGCCGCCAGCTCTTCAGCCCCGCCGATCTCGGCCAGTTCAAATGCGAGGTGCTCGTCAATCGCGTCAACGCCTATTATGGCTTAAGCTGGAGCGCCGTCCCCGAACGCTATCACGGCGGCATCAGCAGTTTCTTGGGAGGCGGCTACAAAACCTCGGCCGATGTGCTGGTGTCGTGCGTCGATACAGCCAAGGCGCGCCGCGGCCTCAATGCCGAATTCGATGACCTCATCGCCGCGCCGGTCTATTGGCTCGATCTCGGTAACGGCAAATCCACCGGCCAGGTCATCCTCGGCCAGCCCGAGCGCAACTGGCGCAGGGGCGTAGGGACGACCGGTTCGGGCGTCCCCCAACAGCGCCTGCGCACCGTAATCGAACTCTTCCCCGAACTGCTCAACCCAAAATTCAAGGAGGACGCCGCCCCATCGTGCTCGATGCAGCAGGCCCTCGACAAGCAATCGCTTTTCGTCAACGATACTGTCGTCACCTGGGCCGCCCATCTCCTCTCCGAACTGCTCATAGCCGGCGAAATCCGCCATTGCGGCTATTTCATCAACCTGCAAACCGGCAAGGTCAACCCCATCCCGGTCCCCGACCGGGCCGTTTCACGTGAAACCCCGTAGAGACGCCGATTTATCGCGTCTCACTGCCGTTCTTATCCAGTAAAAGCAAGCGCCAGCGCGCTGCCATTTAATCTCCGTTTCCCCGGCTCTCTCATGTCAACTTCTCTCGGTCGTCATCTCAACTTCTGGCTCGGCTGCGCCAAGCTCGATCAGCGCGGCTGTAGCCACTGCATCATGTTCCACAACCTGCGCAAGTGGGGCAAAAACCCGTTTGTCCTCACCCCCGGCGCCGAGGCAACCTGGAACGCCCCCGCCAATCTCAACAAGCCCGCGTTCTGGAACGTTTGCAACTCCTCCGATTTCTTCTGGGAAGCCGCCGATCCATATCGGGCCGACGCCTGGGAGGTCATGCGCGCCAGTCCACGCCACACCTTCCACATCCTCACCCGTCGCCCCGAACGCATCGCGGCATGCCTGCCTCCGGATTTTTTCAATCCGCAATCCGCAATCCGCAATCCGCAATTCGACCACGTCCTCATTGGCATAAGTATCTCGACCCAAACCGAACTCGCCAAAGCTGCCCCCTTCCTCAAGGCCGTCCCCGGCCCCAAGTTCCTCGCCGCCGCCCCACTCCTCGGCTTCCTCGATCTCCGCACCCATTTCGGCGGTGCCTCCCCTCTCCCCGCCCCGGGTGCTCCTTGGGCGGCGGGAGAGGGGTCGGGGGTGAGGGGAGGCGACTCGTCACCCGGCACCCGGCACCCGGCACTGTCGTTCGTCGTAGCCCAGGGCGAACTCGGCCCCTCCGCGTCCCCGACGCATCCCATCTGGCTCCATCACCTCCGCGATCAGTGCCGCGGCCTCGGCATCCCCTTCAACTTCGACGGCTGGGGCGAATGGTCGCCACTGCTGACTCACGAGGCTGCCGGGCTGGAGGACATTCCAAATGCCCTCCTCGCCACCGATGGCGCCATGCAGCGTTCGCTCCATCCCGCCGCCATCGTCGACTTCATCCAGCGCCGCGCCCAGGATTGCCCCGTCACCATGCTCCGCCGCGGTGCCGACGAAACCGGCCGCGCCCTCGATGGCCGCGTCTACCAGGAATACCCGCCGTAACCTGCAGCCCTTCTCCCCTCTTTCGGGGAGAAGGGAAGGGATGAGGGGCGCGTCCCCATTACCCATCACCAATCACCCATCGCCTAATTTTTGAACACGTATTCAAAACCCAAAGGAGTTCCATGTCACACATCATCGAATTAGACGTTTCCGAGGCCATAGCCGAACAAATCCGTGTTGGTCTCGCGGTCACCATTTCGGCCGAACAGAAACCGCACCAGGTCTTCCATACCAACGCCTGCGTCGCCCTGCGCCCCTACGTCAATGGATCTCCGTTGCCCTGGGTCATTCAGGCATACATCGCCGACATGCGCCTTGTCGAAGACAGCGCTGTCCCCAATACCTATCTGCTCACCCTTCGCAAACGCACCGCCGGCGGCATCTACCGCGACGACGATTCCCAACCCGTAGGGGCGCCGCTTGCTGCGCCCGCTGCCGCCCGATTGAAAGAGGGCGCCAGCCCCGCTCCTCAATCGTCAATTGAGACGCCGCCCGCTCCCCAAGCCCTCTGGCGCATCCTCCGCGTGCGCCAGCTCATCGATGCCATCAAGTCCCTCCCCCGCGACAGCGACGACGAAATCGGCGATGCCGTCGGCTGGGCTCGCGAAGTCATCGAGCACGATGCGTGGCTCACCGAGCATGGCGTGATTGGACTTCAATGGCGCGCCGACGGTCCCCATTCCGTCAAGCCGTGCAGTTATACCGGTGAAGACTATGATCGCGTCATGAATAGCCCTCTTGAGGCCCTCGTCTGCCGCGCCGCCGTCCCCGAATCGTAGAGACGCCGATTCATCGCGTGAGTGACGGGCTAACCAATACAGACCGCCAATTGCCAAAGGAGCCATATGAGCAACAAGATCGCGGACCGCATCCGCAACATTATCGAGTCCGAGAACCTGACGAGAGGCCAATCCCTCTATGTTGAGGTTGTCACCGATATCGGCCGGTCGCGGCACAACGCCAACCCGACCGAATCGGTACTCCGTGAAATCGCAGCGGAGCGCCTGCGTCAGGATGCCAAATTCGGCGAACAAAACAATCCGCTGCAATGGTGGCTCGCCATCCTCGGCGAAGAATATGGCGAACCCTGCCAGGCAACCGTTCAAGCGGAATTCGGTCCCCGCAATTGGTCCGATTATCGAGAGGAACTCATACATGCCGCCGCTGTCGCCGTCTGTGCGATCGAGAGCTTCGATCGTGCTCTTGCACTCTCCGCGCCTGCAATTACTCAGGACTCAACCCAAACGGGCGCCCGTTTGGAAGGCACTCAGGACTAAGAAAATGGACATCATCCAACACCTCCCCGAAGCCAACGCCCAGGCCCGCGCCTTCATCCTCGAAGACCTCCTCGGCGAAGTCGCCTTTGCCGACCTCTCCTCCCGCGCCAACGCCGTCGCGCTCATGCTGCTGCCCTTCCTGCGCAACGACATCGAAACCCCCTACCCGCTCCATCTCATCCAGGCCGGCGGGCAAGCCAGGGGCGCGTCCTACCTCGCCAAACTGTGCCTGTCGGGCGCCTTCGGGAGGCCCATGGCATATCTTGCCGGCACTCCCGACGACCTCGCGCGCATAACGCGTCTCATGGATACTTCTCACCACGAAATCGGCTATCTCTGGGTCAAAAACGACGGCCATGGCCAATCGGAAGCAATCGCGGATGCCCTCGCCTCCTGGCGCGCCGCCGACCTCACCGGCCGCCAGTGCGCCGTCCGCGTCATGACCCATGGGAGCGGCGTCTCGCCGCTTAATGCGGCCGGCCGCGTGCCGATCACCCTCTGTCCCCGGCCCGACGACTGGTTTACCCGCGACCCCCTCCGCGACCTGAAAGACCTCCGCGTCCTCATCGCCCATGCCGCCTCCGTCCTGGTCTCCCAATGGATCGCCGCCAACCGCCCCCAGGGCCCCGACTGCCCCAATTTCCCGCAATGGTCCGCCATCATCGGCGGCATTCTCCAAGCCAACAACATCGAAGGCTTCCAACCGCCGGCTCCTGCAATTACCCAGGACTCAGCATTCAGCACTCAGGACTAAAAGACATGTTAAACCTTGAAATCCAGGGCAACAGCCCCATAAACGCCAAGATTCTCATCAACGGCGTCGACTTCAGCAGCAACATCGACGCCCTCGATCTCACCATGAGAGCCGGCCATATTCACCGCGCCCACATCGATTTCCTCGTCGACAACATCAAAGTCGATGCCGAGGCGCTGGGGATGCTCCATGCCATCGTTGATGCCGGCGCAGCGGAGGAAGCCGCCACTCTCGATGAAATCCCGAGCGAAGATCCCACCTTCGTCCCGATCACCCTCCGTGCTGGCCGCGACCGCGATCTCGATATCAAAGTTCTGGAGCTGGTACGCCCTCGTTATCCCACCGAAGCCCCCGATCTGTTCGATGCGCCCTCGGTGATACACCCGTCCAAGCTCGCCAGTCATGCCCAGCTTCTCGCCGAGCGTCTGACTCAATACGGTTTCATTGTCCACGTCACCCGCACACCCGGTCAAGACGATCCCTGGCATTGCCAGCTCGAAGACTATTACGAAGTCCTCCAAGAGTTCCAGCCGCGAGTTGCCGTCTGCCGCGGCGCCACCATGCCCGAAGCCCTCTGCCGCGCCGCCATCGCCGCCTATGGCTACCGCGACCCCGAGGACTCGCCGCCAGACCATGCGCCGCAGGCGAGCAAGTAAAAGCAAGCGCCAGCGCGCCCCTGCTTAGTCCCCCATTCTCCCATTCCTTGATTCTCGCCCCTCTTGCCCATTCCGCGCGGAATAACTTATAATGTCAATCAACCACCCCGCCAATCTCCCCAGTGAGGTTAGCCATCGATACCGTCCAAACCGACCAGCGCGTGATCTTCATCGTCGTTTGCACGCTCGTCTTCACCCTGGTCTTTTCCCTGCTTGCCGGAGCCGCGTTCGCGGCCCTCCGGCTCGATTGCCCGTCCATTATCGGGCACGCCTTCGATTTCGCCAGCGGCGCCGTCAGCGCTATCCTGGTGAACACCCGAACGCGCAACAACCCGCAGGCCATGGAGACGTCGATTTATCGCGTCTCTTCCACGCCAATAGACCAATCCCGATTGGAAGAGGGCGCCAGCCCCCCTCCTAACGAACCCGAAGCGTAAGCGACGGGCTTACTTATGCCAACGACAAACTTCAAAGGATCCCATGTCCAATAAATTTGTGCTCTTCTTCGAGGACACCCTCGCTCCCGATCTCGAACAAGCCCTCGGCCAGCTTGCCCTCGGCAAGCTCACCGGCAACCCGTCGTCGCCCGGCGCCCTTGCCGGCAGCGCCGCCCTCTCGATCGCCGAGACCGCGACCGCCCTCCAGGCCCAGGGCCACGCCGTCACCCTCAAATCGGTCAGCCAGGCCGATGCCGCCAATCTCGGCGCGATCGTCGCGAAGTCCTCAACTTCAACACTCGCGCAAGTCGCCGGCGCCGTGGTCAGCGCCTACGGCGCGGCTGCCGCGGGAATCTCCGAGCCGGCGCCTGTCGCGATGCCCGTGCTCACCCCGGCCCAAACCGCCCTCGCCGCCCTCGCGCCCGTCGTCGCCGATATCGCCGGCAAGTCTTCCCCCGTCGCCGATATCGCGGCGGCCGCCGCCGCGACCGTCCCGGCCACGCCCGAGGCCGCCGCATCCAACGCCGCCGAGGTCCACCAAGCCATCGGCGCCGCCGTTGCCGATGCCCCCGGCTTGCTCGAACAACTCTTCCCCGGCGCCAGCGCCGATATCCAGAAGGTCCAACAACTCCTCGCCAATTTGTAACGAACCCGAAGCGTAAGCGACGGGCTACGTAACACCTACCGTCCTGCGATTATTCAGGACTCAGCACATAACACTATGAACAAAGTCAAACTCTCCATCGTCGCGCAGGTTTTCAACCAGCTCTGCGCCAACCCTTGCACCTACAACATGGGCAGCAAGGCGTCTCCACTCACCATCGATAGCAGCCAGGTCGATCAGCTCGATTGCTCCGGCTGGGTGCAGTACGGCATCAACAAGGGTACCGAAGGTGCCAACGATCCCGGCGAGGGCTCTTCCGAGATCGCCGATTATCTCAACGCCCAGGCGGCCGATCCGGCCTCTGGCGTGCGCCGGGTCGATTATGCCAGCATGGGCGATTCCGATGTCGGCGCCGACCCCTCCCGCCTCTTTGTCGGCCACTTCCCTCCGGGCACCGAAGGCCCCGGCGCCGCCGGGCATATCTGGTTCCTGCGCAGCAACGGCACCAAGATGGTCACCATGGAATGCCACGGCGCCAGCGGTGGCCAGGACGGCGTCAGCAGCCGCGACTGGGACCATGCCGTCTTGGTCGATAACGCCACCGATTGCTGGGAACTCCCGACTTGCTAAAACCGCCACGGCCGGCGCGGCTCACAACCGCGTCGGCCGTTCATCCTGCATCCTGCATCGAAACCGGAGGTTTTAAAATGTCCTTCAAGGGCCGCAAGTACAAAATCGCCATCTGCCCCGAATGTCGCCGCGAGGTCGCCGTCAACAGCCACGTATCCAACGATAAAGGCCGCTGGCCACTCCGTCCCCACAGCAAGAAAGTGGGCCAACCCTGCCGCGTCAAAACCGTCGCCGCCAACAAGGTCTACGATCCGATTGAAGACTCGTAGTTCGCCGCTTCAATCGTCAATTGTCAACCCCAAAAGGAGGTGATTCCCATGGACTACATCGTGATTCTGCTCTGCGCCGCGGCATTGGCCATATGCCTCTCGCTCAGCGACCTCACCTTGCCCGAGCCCCGCGCCACCCGTTGGCCCCCGCGCTCCTAACAATCCGGCCGGCGCGCCTCACACCCGCGCCGGCCGTTCTCTTGTCGTTTCTCGGCACTCAGCACTCAGGACTTAGAAAATGACCGATTCCATCCTCGCCCACCTTTCCCCCGATGCCCGCACCCTCATCGCCGCCTGCATTATTGTCGGCGTCCTCAAGCCGGCGCTCGAATTCGCCTGGCGGGCTGTCCTTGGCCTCTGGCGCGGCGCGCGCGGCATTGGCCATGGCTTCCGCCGCGCCGAGGATTTATGGCCCGTCCTGAGCGATCTGGATACCATGGCCAGGGACGTCAAGGAAATCCGCAAACAGGTCTTCCCCAATGGCGGCGAGAGCATGCGCGATGAAATCGTGGATATCAGGGAGCGCCTCAATAGAGGCGATCAAGAGTTCGAGGTCACCCGCGCCTGGATCAAGGAAATCAAGGTCATCCTCGATCGCCGCGTCAACTGCGCAAAATGCGGCGAGACATCCCCGCTCCTCCGCGATCCCAACGCCCGCACCCGCATCGACGATCCCCCGTAGAGACGTCGATTTCATCGCGTCTCTCCCCTCCCATTTCATCCCGTCTCTCCCTCCGATTCACCGACTCTTTCCTGTCCTATGCCACCCCATGCGCCCCAGACTCAAATCCGCCATCCGCCATTTACCATTTGCCGTTCTATGCGTCTTCGCCATCTGGCCGGCCCTCCATTTCACCGCCGGCGCCGGCCCCAACGTCTGCTTTGGCGATCCCTACGATTCCCGCATCGATCCCGTCCTTATCATGCGCGGCGCCCTCCATCGCCCCTTGCTGAGCCTCTGGACCGGACCTTGGGTGCAGGCTCCCGTTTCTCTCTATTGGCGCCCGCTGCCAAGCACCCTCTTTTATTTCGAGGCCCGCGCCTTCGGCTGGGAAGGCATGCTCCCGTTTCAACTTGTCCATATCGCCCTCTCGATCGCGCTCATAATGCTCGTCTGGGGTTTTCTCCGCGCTCTGCTCGGCAATCGCACGGCCCTCATGGCTTTCGCTGTCTGGTGCACCTCGATTCCCTGCTGGCTTGGACTTCCCTTCCAGGACGATACCTTCACCCACTGGAAAGACGCACCCGATATCCTCTGCGCGATCGGCTATATCGGCTCGCTGTGGTGCCTGCTTCGTCGTTGCGGATGTGATGGGAAGGGTGCGTCAGCCCCGCCGTTTGGCTCGCTCGCCCTGTTCGTCGTCGCCATCCTCGGCAAAGAGGCTGCCTTTACCCTCCCCGTCGTAGCCGCCGCCCTCCTCTGGCACCAACGCCGAAATGATTGGAAGGGTGCGTTAGCCCCGCTGCTGGGCGCATGGGTATTCGGTCTCCTCGCCTGGCGCATCGCCTCCGGACCCCATTCCATTCATCCCGATGCCTTCCGCATGGGCCTCTGCCGCATCCCCTGCACTCCCTGGTTTTGGATGACCTATCCCGCGTCTCTGTACGCGATCGAATGTGCTGTGGTTTTACTCCTCTTCGTCCTATCGCTCAGCATTCAGCGCTCAGCACTCAGCACTATTGTCTTTGGCGCAATTGGCACCCTGGCGACCTATTCCCCCATCCTCGTCGCCGGCGAAGCCGGAGGAGCCCGCTATCTGCTGCCCTCCATTTTCACCGCCATACTCCTCGCCACCCTGCTCGAAATGCCTCTGCATGCCCTCGCGAACCACCCCAGGCGCGCATATTACGAACCCGGAGCGTAAGCGACGGGCTATCCCCGCACCGGAAAACAAAACGGCCGGCGCAATCCATCTTGCGCCGGCCGTCCCCTCATGCCTCATGCCTCGTGCCTCATGCCTCAGAACGTCGCCCAATTATCCACCCCGTCGCTCACCAGCATCACCGATGGCCCTCCTGATGCAATCGCCACCGACCCTCCCTGGATCGTATCCGCGCCGGCCGGCCCGAACGTCGCCGTTCCCACGTTGATGTTCATCAGCCACATCGGGCCGCATCCGTAGGCCGCCGCCGCCGGCAGCGTCAACGCGATCGCGCTCCCGCTGTTCGCCTGCGCCAGGTTCGTCGTCGCCGCGATCGTGCCCGATCCGCTATAGGCGGTGCGCACGAAAACCCCGCTCGACCCCAGCCGCGAATCGTTCCCCTTCACCACCTGCGTGCTCGATGCGTTCCCACTAGCCGCCACATCCAGCACGGCCGCCGTGCCCAGCCCCAAGTTCGTCCGCGCCGTCGCCGCGCTTCCCACATCGCTCAAATCGTTGGCTGCTACCAGGAAATCGGCAACGTTCTGCTCGGCCGCCGTGCCCAGCCCCGCGATATCGGCGTACGCCAACGTCACCGCGCCAGTGCGCCCCGCCACCGAGGTGACCGCTCCGCTCCCGCTCCCATCGAATACGTCGGTACCGTTCGCATACAGCATCGCCGCCGCGCCATTCGCCAGCGCATACCCGGTTGAAGTCCCGATCTTCACCGTGATCGTCTGCCCGCTCGCATTGATAAAGAACCGCCGGAAGGTGCAGGCGCCCGGAAACTTGAAGTTCCGCGCCGCCGTCGCCCCGGTCAGCAAAAAGGTCCCATAATAGAGGTTCAGGTACGGCGCCACTAATGGCGATGGCAGCGTCGAATAATCCACGTCGCCGCCAGCGAACGATATCGAAACCTCATCGTCCAGCAAGCTCACCAGGTTTGTATTGAGCTGGTTGTGCTGCAAATAGTTATCGGGAGTCGCCTGCACCATCCCCGGCAACCCCAATAACGCCAACAAAGCTGTAGCCATTAATTACCTCGCCTTATTAATCGAACGGGACAAAATCTCAAAAACATACGATCGTGCGATTTTTGGCCCAATTCATCAGCCAAACCATGCCAATCGCTCCCCTCTCCCCGCCGAATTTATAGGAGTGTGTGAGGGCCGGGTGAGGGGTTCGCGCTCCTCGCTCCTCGCTTCTCTTCTCTCTCTCCTCGCTATGGCGTAAACGTCACCACCAACGGATACCCAAACCCCACCTGCGAATTGTACTGCCTGAGTTGCAGCATCACCGGCGACACCCCCGGCGTCAATCCAATGGATGCGATCTGCGCGCTCGTCACCTGCCCCGTCCCGGCCGATACCGTGAAAGCGTTCGGCAGCGCCACGTTGCCCGTCATCGCATCCAGCAAGTCGCAGCGCACTGTCGTCGTATCGTTTGGCGCCAGGCCCGCGGCGCCCGTCACCAGGCTAAAATCGAGCAGCCTGGTGCGCAAGCTCCAGCCCAGGTTCAAGTTGTTGCTCCCATCGAAGCTGCCGGTCTGCAACGCCGGCGCGTACGGCCACTCGTGATACCCTGCCAGCTCGATCGAAGCCGTCGTCACCGTCCCGTCCGGATCGGAGATCTCCATCGAGAGGTCGAGGCCCAGGCAGCTTATCGTCATCGCCGTGAACCGCAATCCCTGGTTGTCGTACAGCGCGAACACTTCGTTCGCCCCATGCTGCGATATCCAATACTCCGAACCGCGCCGCCCGCGCAGCAATCCGGAAAGCTGCCATTGATGCAATGTCCATGCGCCCCCCGAGCCTGGCGCGGCCACCTCGCCGATATAGGTCGCCGTCAGAAATTGGATGATCTCATTTCCCACGAACGCCACGTTCGTGAAGCTGGAAAGCAGCGTCGCCAGGTCCGTCGATGCCAGCGATCCCGCGATCAAATTCACCGTCAGGGTGGAACTCGTATCGATATACGCCGACCCTCCCGCCCAGTTCGGCAGTGTCGTCGCGCAGCTCCCCATCGTCGCCCGATATTGCGCCGTGTACACTCCCGGCCCGTTCAAGCCCAGGTATTGGTTCGTGAATTTCGCCGGGTTATAGTCCTGGTTGTCGGGGGTGCAGCACGGCAGATACAGCCCGATATCGCCCAGGAACGCCGTCTCGATCGCGTTGCCCTCGATGATGCTGTAGAAAAACCCCTCGTAGCTCCCCACCGTGGGCGGCTGCAGCCCCGAGGTCGTCCCGCCCAGTGGTGCATCGTACGCCCCCCTGTCCAGCCCCAGCGCCTTATCGCGCACGATCCCATACAGCGGCAGCGCCGTATCGTCGATCGTCACGTCCCGGTTTCCCATGGCCATCGGGATCGTCACGATATCGCCCGGCCGGATCGTCGCATACTTCAAACCGCGCTGCAACTCGTAATGCCCGCGGTGCGCCCACTTCTCGGCCATCCGCACCGCGGCGATCTGTTGCCCCTGTGCTTCGCTCATGCAGATCCGATAGGCCTCCGTATCCGTCTGCTTGGTGTTCGTCACCTGGCGCGTTGCCCTTTGCACGCCCTTCGCATAGCGCCGCGCCGTGTCGAAGAACTCCACTTCCTGCACCGCCGGTATCGAGCGCTGGTTGTCGAGTTTTAACCGCGTCTCCGGCTGCGGTTGCCCCGGCGTCCGGAACCGCACGTCGTTTAGTGAAAGTGTGAAGACGCTTCCCGCGTTGCGTAGCTTGGCCGTCAACTGCCCGTCCTGTTCGGTCAGGTCGAAAGCGAACGCGTTCATCAGTTCCTGGAGCGCCGCCGCCGCCGTGGTGCGCTCCGGGATCACATAGCCGGTCACCGCCAGTGTCGAGAGCGCCGTCAGGTTCAGCAATGCGGACGGGATGCCGGCCAACCCGCAAATCTGCGTCACGATCGCCGAGACGAGCACCGTCGGGTTATACACCTCGAACGTGAAGTTCGGCACCTGGCCGCCGAAAGGTGTCAGATCGAACCCTTGCAGCACGATATACCATCGCCCCAAAAATGCCGGCGTCTGCGCCGAGAGTCCCAGGTTTGCCGCGATCAAATCGTCGGCCGCCTGCGTCTGCGTCCCGAAATAGATGCGGATGCGCGAGCTGCTGCCGCCATCCGCCGTATAGGTCAGGTTCCAAAGTCCATTGCTCCCATACTGCACGATGCCGCCTGGGTTGCTCTGTTGGTCGACGCCGTCGTAGGTATACAACAGCAAGTTGTTGGCGGTGATCTTGTTCAATCGCCCGATCGGCCCAACGCCGCCCAGGATGCCCACGTTGCAGGTATAGTCGTTGTTCGTCGTTACCGGCTGACCCTTCCCTCCGCTCGTATTCTGCGCCACCG
>Ga0206816_1164_pt1 | contig 16208 bp, 14 predicted proteins | sample Alteio_BWOrgCont_88_FD_152866 | JGI IMG/M metagenome (GOLD analysis project Ga0206816, IMG submission 152866) | Enriched cells from forest soil in Barre Woods Harvard Forest LTER site, Petersham, Massachusetts, United States -... | ecosystem: Environmental > Terrestrial > Soil > Temperate forest >... | reverse complement strand
CATTATTCTGTCCCTGTGTGCGTTCATTTTGCGGAATGCTGTCCTTTTTCACTGGCTTCCACGGAATAAATACGCCGGTGCTTTTATCGCGCAGATCAACCTTTACCCAAGGTGCGGCCGCAAACAAACCCCATCCATCGGTGCCAATCAGCATCGGCACCGGGTTGCGGGTGCCATAGGCATCGCTTTGCCAACGGGGCTGCATTTCAAACATCCGGCCACGTCGGTCAAACTCTATCGCTTTATTTTTCCAATCCTCACCTTTCGCCGGGTTGGGGCCGCCCTCGCCCATGCCTAATATCGGCGCATCACCAATTTTAAAACTCAGGCGGCCGTCTTTTTCAAAAACAAGGTTTTGAATTGATTCACCTTTAGCATTGGTAATGATAACCCGCAGTGGATCACCTTGAACCTCAACCCACAAACTACCGACCTGCTTTTTGATTTTCCCGGTTATAGCGCGGATGGCTATTACAGGTTTGGCATACACCCTTTCGGCAAGCGCTGGGGTATAGGGAAAATCGGGTTTAAAACTAACAGGTTTAAGGGTGACGCGAATACTATGTGCGCCTGCTTGCCTGATATCTAATTCAGCAGGCCTTCCGTTTGTAGTTATTTGCTGGGCATGTACTGTATGGCCTATTACAAGGGACAATATGCTTAAAAATAGCTTTTTATGTGGGCGGATATGTTGATGCATTTCTTTCCGGTTAACGAGCAATCAATATAGGGCTTTGTAATTTGTTTTCTGTAACAAATTGTTGGCAGCCATCAAAAAATTTGGAGACTATATTTGTTTTAGCTACATTTCAAATATAATTCAGCAATTATGAAAACCAGGTTATTTGCAAGTTTAGTACTATTATTACCGGTTGTAGGTTTAGGGCAAACCGCCCGTCCGCGGCTTACAGACAGCGCCCGTGCGGCACAAAAGGCGGCGGCCTATAAAAAATACCAGGAAAAGGTATTCACCCATGCCGATAGTTTGCGCGGCACGCTTGGCCCCGAACGTACCTGGTGGGATGTGCAGCGGTATGATGTTACCATTAAGCCTGATTTTGCTAAAAAATACACTTCGGGCAAAAACCTGATCACCTATAAAGTGGTGAAGGATAATTACCCGCTGGTAATGCAAATAGACCTGAAGATGCCGCTGAACATTGATAGTATTGTATACAACGGCAAACGCAAGTTAAACTACAAACGCGATGGCAATGCATTTCATGTGCAAACGGTAAAGCAGGCCAAAGGATCAATCAATACTGTCATGGTTTATTTTAGCGGCAACCCTGTTATTGGTGTTCGCCCGCCGTGGAACGGCGGCTGGACGTTCACTACCGACTCGCTTGGCCGCCCATGGATGACCGTTACCTGCCAGGGCGATGCCGGTGCAAGTATTTGGTATCCTTGCAAAGACCATCAAAGCGATGAGCCGGATAAAGGTGCATCGTTAACGATGATAGCGCCCGATTCATTGGTGTCAGTAGCAATGGGCCGCCTGGTATCTAAAAAAAGCAATGGCAATGGTACTACCAGTACCAAATGGGCGGTGGTAAATCCTATCAGTAATTACTGTATTATTCCTTACATAGGCAAATACGTAAACGTTAGCGAGGTTTATAAAGGCGAAAAGGGCCCGCTTGATGTAAATTACTGGGTGCTTGATTATAACAAACCAAAGGTAAAAAGCTACCTGGCCGAGCAAACACATAATATGTTAAAGAGCCACGAACACTGGTTTGGCCCTTACCCTTTTTACGAAGACGGATTTAAACTGGTTGACGTGCAGCACACCGGCATGGAACACCAAAGCGCGGTAGCTTACGGCAACCATTATGCTTTCGGGTATCGTGGCAGCGATGGCTCGGGTACCGGCTGGGGCATGAAATGGGATTTTATTGTAGTGCATGAAGCCGGCCACGAATGGTTTGGTAACAACATTACCACCAAAGATTTGGCCGATATGTGGGTACACGAGTCGTTTGGGAATTATAGCGAAACTTTGTTTGTGGAGACCATGTTTGGCAAACAGGCAGGCAACGAATATAACGTGGGCACCCGCCGCAGCATCCGTAACGATGTGCCTATCATCCCTCGTTATAACGTAAACGAAGAAGGCAGCGGCGATATGTACCCGAAGGGCGGCAATATGTTGCAGGCCATCCGCCACAGCATGGATAATGATGAGAAATTCAGGCAGACATTACGGGGATTGGGCACTACCTTTTACCACCAAACTGTCACTACCAAGCAAATTGAGGATTTCATCTCCAAAAGCGCTGGTTATGATTACAGCAAGGTGTTTGACCAATACCTGCGCACCGTGCAAATACCCAAACTGGAATACTACTTTAGCGATGACCATAAAACCGTTAGCTACCGCTGGACCAACTGTGTAAAAGGCTTTAACCTGCCCATCGTATTAAGCAGCGATGCCGCGAAAGTACGCATCGTACCATCTGAAGAATGGAAAACCACGCCGGTAAAAGATGGCGAAGGTGCGTTGTTTACTGTTGATGGGATAAAGAAAATGTATTACGTGGATGTGGTGGAGGGGAAGAAATCGTAACCATCCTCGCATCGCAGAATCATCTATTGAAAGACCCTGCGGGGGCTAAAGAATTTTAAGAACACATTTCTAATGAAAAAAATAAAAATCCAAATTCAAAATTGCAGCAATGACCGTATGTCAATAACGAAGGAGCCGGAAGCCATTCAGGCATTTATCGATGTACGCGAGATAATTGAAGTTGAAACGAATGAGGAAGAAGACAATATTTCAATAGATGTTGGTAAGAATGATGATGGAACAATTTATATCCAAATCTGGGATGCGCGTAACACAAGTTATATTATATATCATAAAGGCAAAAATATGTTTGAAGAGTATTTATAGTAGAAAGTGGTAGTGTATCGTTAATCCGGATGTTCCATCCCGGACTACCTTACGTGCAGATTTGCAATCTGCGGGATCAATGCCAAATACCAGTTAATTTAAGCCCTAAATTTTATAAATCCGGACTAACTAAGTATATTTGAATAAAAGAGGAATAAGAAAATGGTTATCGAGCGAGAAAACGAAAATGTTGTCATCAGGATCAACCCTGCCCTGGTGGGCATGGATGAAATTCAGAAGATGATTGATTACTTTCGTGTTTTGGAATCCAGCGCACAAAATCGGGGAACACAGGAAGACGTGGATGCCCTCGCGCGGGAATCCCAAAAGGGCTGGTGGAAGGAAAACCGGTACCGCTTTATCAAATGATTATTACGGTTGATGCAAATATCCTGTTCAGCGCATTAATAACTCCCGAGGGCAGGCTCGCAAGAATAATTTCCAACCCTTCATTACAAGTTCAATTGGTGAGCGGTCATTATTTGATTGAAGAACTCACAAAACACCATCATAAGATCGTTCGTTTCTCGAAAAAATCTGAAGGTGATGTGCTTGAACTAAAACAATCTTATCTAAAGAGTATCGTATTATATGATGAAACACTTATTGATGAAATGCACTGGCTTGAGGCGGAAGCCCTAACAGATGACGTCGACCATTTTGATGTCAGCTACGTTGCCCTTGCCTTGCAAACCAATGGACTGTTGTGGACAGGGGATAAAAAACTTACTGCTCATTTAAAGGCGATGGGTTTTGATCGTGTAGTCGATACTGCTGAATTATACGAATTGTTGAATATCGACTAAAGTACCCTCGCACGGTCAATCAAAATTTGCGATTATAAGTTTAGATAATTTTCAGTTCGAAATTTTATAAATCCGAACTAACAAAAGGTAAAAACTATTTATTACCCGCACCCGCCCAATTCTTCCCATCCGCAAACTTTGCTATCATCATCGCCGCAACCGTATCGCCCGTAGCATTTAGCAGAGTAGCTACCGGGTCTATTAGCGTACCTACAATAATGGCAGGCGGCAATGCTTCGGGCGGGAAGCCGTAAACGGATATGAACAGCAACTCGCCAACATAGCCGCCATTGGGTATGCCGCCTTCCACAATGCTTACCAGTACGGTCATGCCTAAAGCAAGCAATATAACTTCGGGGCTGTTAAAGCTGCGGCCAAACAGGGCAAATACCACGGCCATTTTTAATATGGATGATATGCTGGAGCCATCTTTATGCAGTGTTGCGCCGAGGGATATGGTAACACTGTTAATGATATCGGGAACGCCCATCTTTTTTGCCGCATCCAAATTAGCGGGGATAGTGGCAATGCTGCTACAGGTTCCCACCGCCGTGGCCGATGGGATGATATTGTTGCGCCAATAGGTTCTTATTCCTTTTATCCCCCCGGCAATAAAAGCATAAATGCTAAAAAACACAACGTAGTAAAACAGGCTAACTCCGTAACCCACACCCATAATATGCGCGTAAGTACCAAACAATGATGGACCAAAAACAGCTACCTGGTAAGCAAAATAAGCGCCCAAACCAACCGGGCCCAATTTCATAATAAGGATGAATACTTGCTTAAAAACTTCGTTGCCCGCGTCCAAAAATTGGACGAACACATGGCCCTTCTCCCCTGCCTTTAAAGCACCGAAACCTATAAGCAACGCGAAGATGATCATGGCCAGCATATTTTTGCGGGATAGAAGTTGGAAGAACTCGCCCGTAGTAAAAAGCTGCGTTATTTGGTCGCCGGACAGGGATTTGCCTGTGCTTTGGGTGGCAGCAGCAGACGCGGCAGCCAATTGCTGGTGAACCGGGAACAGCCACATGGCAACAATGGTGAGCAATGCCGCAACAATAACTGTACCTAAAAACACTCCCGACATGATGCTTAATATCCTGCTTAGGGTTTGACCGCTTTGTATATTGGCGATGGCCGAGGCGATGCAAAAGAAAACCAGCGGGATAACGGCAACAAACAGCAGGTTTAAAAATATATCACCTATTGGTTTTACTACCTCTACGCTTTTACCAAATATCAGCCCTGCTATGCTGCCAATAATGATGCCGCCTATCAGCCAGAATATCCCGGTATAATTTTTTATCCAGTTGCTCATTTAATCAGTTAAAATTGACGGTAAGATAAGGATATTATCGAAAAAAGTTACCCTTGAATTTGGTCAGTTATACTATGGCAATTAAAATGCTTCACCCAGGTTGACAAAAAAACCGTGCGAGCCGTCAACGCCAAAGCCATAATCTATGGCCACATTAGTATTGGAGTGCTTATTGATCTTGATACGCAAGCCGGTACCGGCAGCGGGCGCTATTTTTTTAAAATTATTGGTTTGATATTCGGCCAGGCTTTCGGCATTCATAAATAGTACGCCGCCTATTAAGCCATTTTTGGTTATCCCGAAGCGGTATTCGCTTTCAACATACAGCATATTGCGGCCCGTAAACCGGCCCTGGATGTATCCGCGACCGGTATTATTAAAGGTATCGCCGCTTGTATAGGGCAGATCCAAATAAGGCGGATTTCCTTTAGTCAGCCAGGCAAACGTCCAAAGAGCCAGCACATTGTTTGAATAAGGGGATAATTTTAAGTATTTCCGGAAATCAAATTGCAAGGCTTCCCAGGTTGTATTACTTCCCAATGCCGACAAATTTTGAGTGTAGGTAATATTAGCATAGATGCCGGTAAGCGGGTTGATAGTGTTTGTGCGGCTGTCAAATAAAAAATTGAGATTTAGGCCGGATGATGTAGAACGCGTTTCTCCTCCATATTTTTTAAAATCACTTATCGTATGGTCTAAATTCCCTTCTTCTGTAATATTATAATGAAAGTCCAGGTTATATCCCAGGCCCAGGTAATAATCAGCATTGGGAATTATTTTTTTATACATCGTGGTATAAACTTTCAGGTAATAAAACAATAAAGGGTCGGCTTGCGCGGGTGTGGTAGTTGTGCCGATACCGTAAGTATTTTCGGGAAACTCCTGCCAACGGATATCAGAAGTAAATTTATAGTCGTTTTTTTCTGACCATATCTCTGACCGGGAAACAAATATTTTTTGCTTTTTTACATCGTAAGAAAGATCGCCGTCAACCACAGAGGGATTTTCATTGTGATTTTTTGTGGTAAAAAATTCGCCATTGCCAGTTAAGTCCGCAGCAAAACCGGTTGTGAGGGTGTAACCGGCAGAGGGTATAACGGATATATTTATCTTTTTATGTTTCTCGGTTTTATCCTGGAATAGTTTTTTTTGAAGCAGTTGCTGAAGCAGATCGCCTACATCCTTTTGCCGGGACGAATCGATGGTGACATCTATCTTTTTTGCAGGCAACTTTACAGAGTCTGTTTGCCCGAAACCCGTCGCCGAATAAAGAAGTAGTATAACTATATATTTAACCGCTTTCAACTAACCGGGGGTATTAGAACGATGCATTATATTTTTATATAGCTCTATGAGTTTGGCCCTTACCATGTTTTTGTCGAATTGTGTAACTAATTTCGCCGAGATATTAGTCGCGTCCTCATAAAACCTGCGGTCACTGGTCAATCGCTTAGTTAACCCAATAAAGTCCGCTGTATTTTCTGCTTTCAAATAGGGATGATTATATAATAATACATACTCCTTTAAATCGCGATATATTACCGGCATACCACAAGCTGCGGCTTCAAGCGGGGCCAGCGGACAGTTTTCCTGGTAGGATGGAAATAAAAAAATATCTGCGGCCGCATAAATTGCCGGCATATCCTGCAAATCAAACATACCTGCAAATCGAATATTCGCGGATGCATTTTCAATCCTGTTATCAATCCTGTTTATACCCTCGGTAAATATCCCAAAGGGGCGCCCTCCTACCCATACAAAGTTGGCATTTGGTATAGCTTCGCCAATGTCAATAAAATCTTCTACTCCTTTTCTGTCTTGTAATTGGCCAACGCCTAATACAACGATGTCCTGCTCGTTTAATCCAAGCAAGTCGCGCCCTTTTTTCCGGTTTTCAGCGGTCCGCCGCCACTTAGTGGGGAATATGGGATTTCCAATACTTACAATCGGTGTTTTTGCCCCGGTACTCCTGATTGCCTGCTCAACCATGGGCGATAATGATACCAGCACATCCGCATAGGAATACACCATCTTAAAGTAGCTTTTTGATAGCGGAATTAAATACTTCCACAATGGTAACGACCCCTTAATAGAATCAGGAATTACGTGAACCGTAAGAATACGACGGCCTTTGTATTTTCTGCCCATCCAAAAATAGTAAGGGCCATAGGTATGGGAGTGAAATATATCTCCTGTTCCTTCATCGTTGATTACCACTTCTACATCATCGCCCTCGCGCAGCAACTCAATCAACTCAATAAACGCCGTATGCACACCCTGCCCTTTGGTAACGTAAGCAGTTTCTGACACCATGTGTATTTTTAGCCGCCTGTTACTTTGGCTGCCTGCGGATTCTTCGCCTTCAGTTTTTTTGATTTTTGCATTACTTTTAACCCGGCGTATCACTATCCAAAGCACCGCTATCACAACTATCGCAAGTACACCATATTTTACTTTTCCAATATGGGCTGCTACCAGCGCCCAATATGGGCCCAATAATCTGCCTGCTATAATGTAAGCTCCGCAAACCAGCATGGCCGTACTTACAATTACAGCCAAATATTGCCTGGGCTTAATTTGCAACAGCCCCGCGATAACAGAAACATAGCCTCTTATAAATGGAGTAAGCCGTCCTAAAAACACAGATTTTATGCCCCCGGTTGAAACTTTTTGCGACAAACTATTGATCTTTGCTGTAGAAATTGGCAGCCACTTAGGTTTATGACTTAGAATATAAGCTCCAAAAAAATAAAAGGTGCCATATAAAATAGTGGCCCCTATCAAATCCGCAGTTATTGCCGACAGCAGCACATAAGGCAAAAACAATACATGGGTATAAGTGAGGTATCCTGAAAATAATAGTACCAATTCATTTGGGACGGGGTTGGGAACGCCTATTTCCTGTAAAAATATCAGGATAAAAATGGCCGTGTAGCCATAATGATTAATATACTGTATTGCTTCATTAGACATAAGCTAAATAGTTCAAAATAGGAGTGTGAATGAACATCGAAATACACTTTTCCAAGAGTAAAACATCTTTCTGTAGAAACTTTGTACATTAGAAAACCCGTGGACGTGTAGCGCTAACAGTGTCCGGGAGTTAAATTAGAAATAGAAAACTTCCGCTAACAACAAAAAACTCCTTATCTTCAAACTACAATTACTAACCCTGCGTATGAAATTCCCTCTGTTATATTTATCATTTGCGTTGGCATTGATTTGCCCGGCATTAACCAACGCGCAAGTTACCCACCGCGATCTGCTGCAAAAGTTTTCTATAACCGAGGTGAAACAATCGCTTATCCCACAAGACCAGTTTAAACCGTTCCCGCAATCGCCGGATGCGTGGAAAAAAGTATTGCCCGATAGTGTTATTAAACAACTGGTACACAACGGCGAGGTGGCTTTGAAAAAGCAGTTTAACAATATCCCTGCCACTGTTACGCTTGAATATGTGCGCACCGGCAACCGTACCGATTATGAAAAGCTATCCTTCGAAAAACGGAACCAGTTGTGGGATCTTACCCTGGCCGAATCGGTTGAAGGCAAAGGGCGCTTTACCGACCAGATCGTAAACGGCGTGTGGTCTATATGCGAAGAAAGTTTTTGGGGAGCAACGGCGCATTTAGGGTCGCAGAAGGCGGGCGCTGGACTGCCGGATGTGGAAGAACCGATTGTTGAATTGTTCTCTGCCGAAACCGCCGCTGTATTGGCATGGACAGACTATTTTGTTGGCCCGCAATTGCAAAAGGTGTCCAAACTAATCCGTCCCCGAATTAAGTACGAGATAGAACGCCGCACCTTTAACCCAATGATTACCGGGCATTGGGGCTGGGCGGGTAACGGCAACGCAAACGCCAAGTTGAATAACTGGGCACCATGGATAGCATCAAACTATATCACCGCCAACCTATTGATTGAAAAAGATGAGACAAAACGTGCCGATGCTTTATGTCGTGCAATGAAAATAGTTGACCAATACCTTAACGGCCTGGGTGCCGATGGCGGTTGCGATGAGGGGCCCAGCTATTGGTTTGCCGCAGGCGGCTGCGTTTATGATGCATTGAATATGCTGCACGATGCGACCAATGGCAAGATCAATATTTATCATGATCCGTTTATTCAAAAAATGGGGTCGTATGTATATAAAACACATATAGCGGGTAGCTATTTTATAAATGTGGCGGACGCGCATCCAACTATAACTGCTGATGGCCTGATGCTGTATCGGTTTGGCAAGGATATGGGCGATAAGCAAATGATGAATTTTGGCAGTTGGGCATATCATACCCTGTCTGGCGAGGGTGCCGGGGTTGAACAGTTTAGACGCACTCGTACATTGTATAACTTACTGGCAATCACCGACTGTAAAAACTATCCCGCAAAAGAAGATGATGTGGCCGATGCCTGGTTCGGCGATGTGCAGTTAATGGCATCACGGTCAGCAAACGGGTTGTTTGTGGCATCGCATGGCGGCGATAACGGTGAGAGCCATAACCACGATGATATTGGCGATTTTATGATTTATGCCAACGGCTACCCGGTAATTATTGATGTAGGTTCGGGCACGTACACCTCGCGTACATTCTCTAAAGACCGGTATAAACTTTGGTTCAATACATCGCCCTACCATAATTTGCCCACCATAAACGGGCAGGAACAAGGGTCGACAGCGGAATATAAAGCCACCGATGTTAAGTACGTCCAAAATGCCGGTATCAGTACGTTGAGTATGAACCTTACTAAAGCTTACCCAGCCGAAGCCGGGCTTAAATCCTGGGGTCGGATAGTTAAAATGGATAAAACCAAAGGGGTTGAAATTGATGATAATTATGAGTTGTTAAAACCGGCAAATAGTATTACTCAATCCTTTATGTCGGTTAGTGACATCAATACAGATAGCCCAGGAAAGATAATTTTTACCCTGCCCGATCATACCAACGTTTACCTGGATTACGATGCAAATGCGTGGAGCGTTAAAAAAGAAAAAATGGAATTAACCACACCCGAAGATCAAGGGCTAAAACATTCATGGGATGGAAAAACAATATGGCGGGTGTTGCTGACCAATAAAACAGGCGAGCAAAGTAAGATGCTTAAGTATTTTATTCACAAATAAAAAGGGATTTCATTAATGCCATTATATCATATTGTAGTAGTAATTTCATATCAATATATAGTTACTTTTATAATGATGCTTTATATAGAAATTTTAAAAAATGCGATCACTATAATTCTGGCCGTCTTAGGATGGAGGATTGCTCATTATTATAACAGCATTAGAGATAAGGATACGAAAAGGCGTGAATTGATTACGGGCCATCTCATAAACGCTTATAGAATATTAGCAAATGATATAACACGACGCGAAGCATCAATAGAACGAGATTTAAAATTAGAAACTGTTATTGCTGAATTACAACTGTTTGGTTCTGATGAACAAATAGTACTAACCAAAAAACTCACGGATGACATAACAAAGGGCGGTGATTTTTTTGTGGATGACTTATTAAACAGTTTACGAAATGACCTAAGGAAAGAATTGAATTTGAGTTTGGTAGAAGGAAATGTTAGATGGTTGCGATATGATAAAACTAATAAGCTAAATAACTTATGAACTCAAAAATCCTGCTGATTACAGCCCTCCTGTTTGCTCCATCCTTCACCAAAGTAAACACAGGCGAAGACGTTGTAAAACTGATGTACAAAAAATATGGCGGCAAATGGGCCCGTACATTGATGTTTGATCAAACTACGGATATTTACCGCGATACGGTAAAAACAACCCAAATATGGCACGAGTCGATGTTTTTCCCGGATAAGCTAAGGATAGATATGGAACCTGTTGCCAACGGCAGTACCTCTATTTATCGTGGCGATTCCACTTATAGTTTCCGCAACGGCACTTTGCGGTCATCCTCACCAAACGGCAACGACCTTATATTTTTATTAGGCGGCCTATATTTTTACCCGTTAGATAAAACCATCGAAAAGATAAAGGCACAGGGATATGATTTGTCAAAAAGTTATGAGGATACTTATAATGGCAAGCCCGTTTATATCATCGGCGCAGCCAATAAAGATGAAAAAACAAACCAGCTTTGGGTAAATAAAGACGACCTGTATTTGGTGCGCATGATAAAATATGATAAAAACGCCCAGGGCGCTGTGACCAAACAGGATGCCGTATTTGGCGGTTATATAAAATTGGGCGGTGGTGGTGCCGAAACAAAAGTCACCTTTTATATTAACGATAAGCTAAGACAGGTAGAAAGCTATTATAACTGCAAAGAGGTACCGAATATCGACCAAAAAATATTTGATCCACATCATTTTGAGAAGCTGACTTTTAAAAACTAAAGCATAAAAAACGCAGGGCCCTTGCGGATACCCTGCGCATACTTAACTCAAACCTCAAGTTTTTTAATTTTGTAAATGTATTTCTACACGACGGTTTAGCTCCTTGCCTGCTTCGGTATTATTATCGGCTATCGGATTTTTGGTGCCGTACCCGTTAGCTACAATATTGTTAACATTTACGCCCGAATTAACCAGGTAAGCTTTAACAGCATTTGCACGATCTACTGATAATTCCATATTGTGTTGCTCTGTTCCCTCGATAGAGGCATATCCTTTTAACATAAACTTAACCGATTGGTCCATTTTCATGGTGGTGGCCGCTTTGTCCAAAACAGGGTATGAATCTGTCTTTAATATGCCCGAATTAAATTCGAATTGAATATTGGTAAAATTATAGTTTGGCGTTGGCGCAGGCGCAACCGTCATTGTTTTAGGCTGATCAACCGGTTTTGGCTGAGCGGCGATAACCGGAGCAGCCGGTTTTGGCGGCTCGGCGGCAGCTACAGGGGCCGCAGGTTTTTCAACCAGTTTTTTAGTATGACATGCCTGAAATGAAGCTAATGCGAATAGTGCGATCAATAGATTGAAGGAATTGGATCTTATAGATTTCATGATTAAAAGATTTAATTAAATGTGAAAATTTGATTGATAAAAAATAGATTGAAAGGCATTATTTAGCTATATAAAATTGCGCCTTATTAAATGGTTAAAAAAACGAAAAAAAGTGACTGTCTCCTAAATTTACGTCAAATTCGGATAGAGCAGAGGGAGAGATAGGCGTATCGCCGGTTATAAAATATTGCTGACTGCGCCTGCGTTAAAACTGAGTGCAGTTTTAAAAACCCCAGTCCCATAAAAATAAGCAGCAGGCATTTCGGAAATAAAGTAAGCGCATTTATACGGTCATTATCCAGGGTGGATCTGTCAATTATCTGCAAAAAGTTAGCCGTATGAAAGTTAGTTAATTTTTTAACCCGGTTAAATGCGACTACAGAAGCGCCATTTGTTTTTGGTGTTAGGTAAGTATAACGCGGGATATAAAACATATTTGAGAAGTACCCAAACAAATAGGCGAATAAAAAGACCACTACCAGGCGCTTAAAAAAGTTATGTGACCTTAACTTACCCATGCAAACCAAACGTTCATTTTTTAATAATAGTCTAAATTAATTATTCGGTAACATTTCACAAAAAATAGTTTAGATTTTTTTTTCTACGTACCTGTTTTAAGTTTAAAGTTACAGTTACACAGCGTTTTAATACCGGCAAATAGCATTTATACTCTTTTAATAAATGATATTGCTTTTTACCAGTTAACTTTACTGCCGGAAAACTGTAAAATCTGCCTGTTTACCCGCTGCTTATTTACATAAACTAAATCTACCATGCACCAGCAATTGCCTTTTTTTAATTTTTCGCTAAAAAAAGTGCTGGCATCTGAACCTGATTTTTTCAAGAAGGCAAAAATCAAAATCCTCCTTACCGCGCTGTTGTTTTCGCTTGTTAAAGCGCTTATTGTAATTCCGGTAGCATTGGAGCACGATCAATACCGACAGGTTGCGCGGGCCGCGATCATTGCGCTGTTATTTTTAATATTAATAAAAGTAATCCTCTACAGGCCGGGTGCCATAAAGGTAATTTCGCATATTATTTTAATCGCGGGGATATTGGTAATCTGTACAAACCTGTTTGTATATACACAGGATCTTAATATCCTTACCGGGCAGCTAATTATCATGACCACGCTATGCAGCTATTATTTAGTTGGCGGCAAGCAAGCCGCCTACTACACCATTGCCATTATGCTGTCCCCGCTTTATTATTTTATTACCAAAGATACCAACATAGCCCATTTCCATATTGCACCTGAAAAATTGGACGTGGTGGGTTTTGATGTGGTTGTGATGCTCAATTTTATAACGTTCATTATTGTTCACACCCTTTTTTACCAGGCCTTTTACCAAAATTTAAAAGAAAAAGAAAGGTTAAACCAACAATTGCTGGTAAATGTTGGCGAAGCCAAAGCGCTGGCCGAATCAAGAGCCGTTTTTTTGTCAACCATGTCGCATGAGCTACGAACACCACTTAACGGGGTTATAGGCATGACCAGCCTGCTTAATGATAATGCAACAAATGAGCAAAAGGATTATTTGAACATTTTAGAATTTTCGGCAACCAATTTATTAGCGGTGATCAATGATGTGCTTGATTATAATAAAATTGAACTTAATAAAATTGAACTGGAAGCCTTACCGGTAAATCTATCCGCATTACTGCAAAAAATAGGTTATGGCTTAGAAATGAAAGCTGTTGAAAAGGGCTTAAAATGGAAACTTGAATTAGATGAGCTGTTAAAACATCACCTGGTAATAACCGACCCTACGCGGTTAACGCAAATTATATACAACCTGGCAGGTAATGCAATTAAATTTACCGACAATGGCCTGGTGGTAGTTAACGTTACCGTATCCGACAAAAGCGATGAGCAGTTAAAAGTACTATTTTCAGTTAGTGATACAGGTATAGGCATCAGTACAGACAGGCAGGCAGCCATATTTGATCCTTTTATACAGGCATCGTCAGACACAACACGTAAATATGGCGGAACAGGCCTTGGATTGGCCATTGTTAAGCGGTTGCTCAGGCTTTTTGACAGTGATATAAATTTAGAAAGCCGGGCGGGCGAGGGTTCATTGTTTTCATTTACAATTGAGTTTCCGTTATATCGCGGAGGGTTAAGTACGGTTGATGAATTTAAGCTGGAGAAAACCAGTATGCAGGGCTTTAAAGTTTTAATTGCCGAGGATAACCCCATCAACGTTTTGATTTTAGAAAGGCTGTTAAACAAATGGAATGTACAAACTACCGTGGCCCAAAACGGACAGGAAACACTAACAAAATATGAGGCCGAAGATTTCGACTGCATATTGATGGATATTCACATGCCGGTAATGGATGGATATGAAGCCACAATGGCTATACGTGCCCTTAAAGATCCTGTTAAGGCAAATATTCCTATTATCGCCATAACCGCCTCGGTTTCGCACAACATATATGCTAAAATAAAAACAGTGGGTATGCAGGATTATTTGACCAAACCTTTCCAGGTTGACCTGTTATACGAAAAGGTACAACAAATTTATAATGTGGCTCAATAGGCACATTTCCAACGGCACATTCCTCCAATTTTATAGTTCTGATTGAAATTCAGTTATTTAATATTTGACCATAACTATGATAGTTATATCTTGCAGAGCTAAATCTGTCAAACCCTTTGAATAAGAAATCAGATATAAACCAGCTTGTTGAACATCTTTTCCGGCACGAATCGGGAAGAATGGTTTCTGTTTTGACAAGAATATTTGGCTCGGAAAACATGGAAATGGCCGAAGATGTGGTGCAGGATTCATTAGTGGAGGCCTTAAAGCAATGGACTTACAAAGGTATCCCTGATAACCCAACAGGCTGGCTATTCAGAGTGGCTAAAAACAAAGCGCTGAATATTATTAACCACGAAAAATATAAATCGCAATACGCTACGGATGTTGTTCACCCGTTACAATCGGAATGGACAGCGGATCCGGTGGCAGATCACTTATTTTCTGAACAGGAAATACTGGACGATCAATTACGGATGATGTTTACCTGTTGCCATCCGTCTGTTTCGCCCGATTCGCAGGTGGCGCTGATATTAAAAACACTTTGCGGTTTTAGCATCCCCGAAATTGCAAAAGCATTTTTTACCAATGACGAAAATATTAACAAGCGCCTGGTAAGAGCGAGGCAAAAAATAAGAGAAAGCAAAATGCCGTTCGAGGTACCAACCGGGAGAGTTTTAAAAGAACGATTGGTAACCATACTGGAAGCCATTTATCTCCTGTTTAACGAGGGTTACAGCGCATCGGCCGGTGTGAAGGTAATACGCTATGAAGTTTCGGAAGAAGCGATCAGGCTAACTCAGATTTTAGCAAGTCATCCAACCACGCATGACAAGCTGGATATATATGCCCTGCTGGCCCTGATGCAGTTAAATGCATCGCGGTTTAAGGCCCGGATGGACGCGGATGGAAACATACTTACGCTGGAGCAACAGGACCGTTCGCTGTGGGACCTGTCATTAATGGAACAAGGATTCGCCAACCTTAAAATATCTTTATCAGGTAACGAAATTTCGCTTTATCATATCCTGGCTTCCATTTCCTCCTACCATTGCTCGGCACCAAACTACCAGTTAACCGATTGGAAAAGCATCCTTTTTTTATATGACCGGTTGCTCGAAATAGATAATTCGCCGGTGGTATTGCTTAATCGTGCGGTGGCCATTTCAAAAGCAAACGGCACCGAAGATGCCCTAACAGAAATGGAAAAATTAAAAACCGTGCCAGAGCTAAAAAAATATCATTTGTTTTATTCTATACAGGCGCAATTTTATATAGATATGAACCTGTTTAAAGAAGCCATACCGATACTGGAAACAGCAATTGAACTGGCACCTTTAGCATCAGAAAAAGAGCTTTTACAAAAGCGCTTAGCTTATTGCGCAAAAATAATTTCATGACCATGTCCCTTTTTATAAACTTTGTTTGTCTTTAGGGCATTAAACAAATAATTTAAAAAATTGAATAACATGAAAGAGTATCTATTGATCCTGAAAACCGAAGGCAATGTATGGACAGACCTGTCGCCGGCACAACTGCAACGCCATTTAGAACATGGCGGCGCTTACATTGGCAATTTGATTAAAGAGGGTAAATTAAAAAACGCCAACCCGGTTGAAACCGGAAGCCGCCTGGTTACCGGTAGCAACGGCGTGCTTAAA
>Ga0206816_1163_pt1 | contig 16269 bp, 18 predicted proteins | sample Alteio_BWOrgCont_88_FD_152866 | JGI IMG/M metagenome (GOLD analysis project Ga0206816, IMG submission 152866) | Enriched cells from forest soil in Barre Woods Harvard Forest LTER site, Petersham, Massachusetts, United States -... | ecosystem: Environmental > Terrestrial > Soil > Temperate forest >... | reverse complement strand
ATTCCATAAGCTGTTTTCGCCCAAAGGACATCGCCTGACGAATCATATTTGACAACAAATAATGCATCATTATTTCCACTCGAATAAAAATTATTTAGTATCGTTGAACCAAATGATATGCTTGGGCATGAAAAAACTCCTCCAACTATTACATTCTTGTTTATATCTGTTTTAATGGTTTCACCATAATTATTATTTACTCCTCCGGCACATTTTGCCCAAAGAACACTTCCTGAAGAATCATATTTTGCAAGGAACATACTTGAAGAATCATTATTTGTATTTACTAAAATTGTGGAGCCAAATAATAACGTATCGCCCTTATAATTTCCTGTTATATAAACATTATCACTGTTATCACATGCCACTGAATTAGCATCTGAACTTTTATTCCCTCCATCAGATCTTGCCCATAAAATGTTTCCAGAAGAATCATATTTAGCTAAAAAAATATCAAAGGTTGTTGAATCCATATTCGAATTAATAAAACTTAAAGAATCTAATTTTAATGTATCATCTAAGAACCCACCGGTAATATATACATTACATTTACTATCCGTAGTTATACCAGATAACCAATCTACTAAATTCATTCCTGCATTCTTTGCCCATTTAACAGTCCCTGAACTATCATATTTAGCCATGAACATATAACCATTATGGATGGATAGATTTATTGTTTCAAAAACAGTAGTAGTGTTCTGAGAATATCCAGTAAAATAAATGTTTCCCGAATTATCCACAGTAATCGAACTTGCTGCAATAGGGTCAAGTCCTCCATATATACCCTTTGCCCAAATTGCATTACCCCCAGAATCATATTTTGCGATAAAAATATTGTTCCAACCATTTAGATTAACGAGCGTATGGGAACCGAAAGCTATTGCAGAACTTGTGTATCTTCCTACAATATAAATATTGTTAAATGAATCTATTGAAATAGAATTTGCTACATCTATACCTGTTCCCCCAGCACTTTTTGCCCATATTACATTTCCATTGACATCATATTTTACAAGAAAAATATTATTGGTTCCATTATTATTTAAATTGAATGTGCTAAAAGAAATATTAGAACTGCCGAAATTTCCTACAACATAGGCATTTCCTAATGCATCAGTAGTCACTCCTGTGGAATAATCACTTCCACCATTACCAGTTGAACATTTTACCCAAGCCCAATTAGGTCCCTGTGCCCCTGCACTCAAGCCCATCAACCCAAATGCAACTACCATTGTAATAATTTTTTTCATCGTTCTAAAGTTTTTGTTAATAAATTTTCCATTAATTTGAGCAGCAAAAGTAGGGAATATTCCTAATATCCAAATCGCGGTTCTTATTTAATTCCGTACTTTTACCGCTTGAATAATAATAGTGTGATTGAAAAATTTTATAAACAAAGATAATGGATAATGAATTTATTGATGCCATCATTACAAAGTATGGCGTGGAATCTTGCTTGGAATCGGAAAAAGAATTTAAGGGTGAAAATTTTAATTTTAGACAAGTCGGCAAACGAATCAGGGAATTAAAATTGGATGCCTTTATGGAAGGCGGCAAATCGTTGGAGGAAGCCATTGAAAAAGGGCTCGTTTCAAGAACTCAAGGGTATGTAAAATTTCCGCAGCCAAGAAATGTTTTTAGCAGAAGAAAAATGTAGCTAAAAAGGAACGCGGATAAAAATGATTATTTATGAAAAGATATGATTCTTCTTTTAGAGAAAAAATCATATCTTTTTATAAACAATCTGCCTAATCTGCGTTCCAATTTTTTTTCTAATCCCATTTTTCCTTTTTTCGGGATTCGTACTGATTATTTTTGCCGACCTTATGCAGAAGATAAATCATATCCCGAATGGCAATTGCCAGAGCCTCCCAGAGGAAACTTTTGGCGGCGCGATAAATCATTTCAAAGCCAGCGTGCGAAATTCGGAAGCCAGTCTGCAAAATTCGGAAGCCAGCGTTCGAAATTCGGAAGCCAGCGTTCGAAATTCGGAAGCCAGCGTTCAAAATTCGGAAGCTAGCCTGCAAAATTCGGAAGCCAGCGTTCGAAATTCGGAAGCCAGCGTTCAAAATTCGGAAGCCAGCCTTCAAACTTTGAAGCGTGTTCAAAATGGAATTTTCAAATAGAAATTATATTAAAATAAAGTAAAATTAACTAAAATTATTAAAAAATGAAAAGTTTTATCCCCGCCGCAATCGCTATGTTGAGAGCCTGGTTACTGAACTTTAAGACAGTTCTTCCCGTCCAAGGTCTGTTAGTTGGACAAACAAGTACACAAATTACCGCCACCGTAGCAATCGCCCAGGAGGGTATCGCCTTAGTGGATACTTTAACTGCTGCCAAAGCTGCACAAAAATCTGCCGTAACAGCATTACATACCTGGAAAAAACCAGGCGGAACAGGGCTGGCTGTACTTCGTGATAATATTGATGACATGAAGGGCGATCCGGGTTACACCAAAGCTATCGGTGATATTCTCGGAACGGTGAGCATCGAAGAACCTTTTGATGCTATTGATTATAAACCGGTAGGAAAAGCTATTCCTCAACCTGGCTATAATCTGATCAATTTTGAAAAACTTGGTGTTGATTTGATGAGTATTGATTATCGTGTAAAAGGTACATCTGGCTGGGTGCATTTGGGCAATGTTCAAAATTCAGGATTTCATCATGCCTATACGATGCCTGTAGTTACTCCTCCGGTCTCTCCTGCGCCTACTTCTGTTGATTTGCAATATCAGTTAACCGGCATCCTGCACGATGTTTTGATAGGTCATCCATCAGATCCATTCGGCGCTACATTGATGTATTAAAATCAAGAATTTATGTCCAATCTCAATATAAGGGAATCAGAAATGGTTCCCTTTTTTTAATATCATTTTTAATACCTTTGCACCATGAATATAATAGACCAAAAGACAATAGACCATACCTGGGATGAATTATTTCAGATGAGCGACCGCGATGTCCTGCTAAAGAAATTTGAATTTCGCGAAACACAAAGCGATTTATCAGAATTTATTTATTCCGCCATTCTTGACAAACAGGATGATCATCAGGAAACATTTTCATGGCGAATAATTTTGCTCATGGATCGCTGCTTCACCGCCGTCAATGGCGAATTGGGAATGATTTCCGGTGGCGCGATAGAGAAAGTTCTTAAAAACAACGAAGGGCAAATCAAGATGAATTCGGATACCGACACCGAATTTGATTTTATTGCCTGGATGAATAAAATCGGACAAAGATATCTAATGAATACGATCATGAATCAGCACCAAATATACTGCAAAAGTTTCAGCGTGTCAAAAGAAGATAAGGCAAATTTTGAAAAGACGATAGTAGAAATCGGGCTGATGTATCGCAATGAAACGAATAGGATGGAAAGGATTTTAAACTAATCCCAGACTCTACTCATGAAAACAATTGATCAGGATACGATAGACTTTGCAGAAGATTTTATCCTGATGACTTTTCTATATAACCAGGAAGCAGAGAAAATTTACAAAGGGAAAAACTAATCCGTATGTCCGTTTTCACCATTATTTATTTTCTTTCGCTCCTGCTCCTCCAATTTTAATTGATTCATTAATTCCAGCGAAGCCTCCTTGTTTTCGATAATAGAAAGATCAGGCTGTCCGGCATTCACCCAAGCCGTGTACCAGAGACTTCCCACCATTAATATCGAAGCTCGCATCCTCCTTTCCACCATACCACCAAGCATGTTGCTGTATGCTAAGGAATATTCGTAAGAATAAGCCTTGATGGTTTTCCGACCACGTTTCTCGATGCTGAATTTCTTATCCGAAGGGAATTTATCATTTAATATCTTCTCGAATTTCAAAACAGAATCGGAGGCGATATAACTCTCCTTAATCACCTTCCAAATAGCAGTCTGCGGGTCTTTAATATATTTTGCATTCCCCACAAAGAAATCATATTTATCCCCGAATAATTCCGGAATGCGACTCTCCCAAAAGGCATGAATACCGACCTGATTGGTGAATTGCCCGTTATAATTTTCCGTGCAATGCAAAGGCACATGAGCATCCGCAATGTAATGCCCGATGTCAGCAGAGTTTTTGAGAATCTTATCCACATTCCTTTCCTTAAAAGCCGCCGTCAACCTACCCAGCATCTCATATATATACCAAGGAACGATGCCATATTCCTTCAAGCTGTCTTCGGAATATTTATAAACAGCATCACTCCAATTTCGTGGAATGCTGTCTATGAGCTGGTTGGGATTTGTAATCCCGACCTTAGAGTTATGGATTTGCAATCCAGCACAAAATCTTTCTGGATTAATGAAATGACGGGGGTTTTCATTCTTATTCAGATACCTTCTTTTATCAGGGTCAATGGCATGCTTGGTAATATAATCAATATGGTTTTTATAAAACACCAGCATCTCCGCCGGCAATGTAAAAACCGCCTGATGATTAATCTTCTTATGTGCCCAAAACCCCCAGGAAAAACAATCATTATTTATCCCAAAAACAAGAATAAAAATCAGAAAACAAAACAGAATTTTCTTTGTAATTTTCATCAAGCAAAAGTATAAAAATTAGAGTTGAGAATTGAGGGTTGAGAATTGAGAATTTCGGGGAGTTTTATCAGACAATATTCCTGACATTATTTGTAACTTTTCATTCACAATTCTCCACTTTCAATTCTCAATTCGTTTTTCCCACCATCTCCCATTTTTTACCCTTAATGCTACTTTTAAGGGTTGAATTCTACCATTTTTAACCTTTATACACCATCCTGAAACAAATTATTTTAGTTATTTTTTCGACATTTTCGACATTTTTTAATGATGATAGAATGCAGGCAGAATGAGGATTTCAAATACTTTTCAGATGATATTAACAAAAAAAAGTTATCAACAATGTGGGAATAGGTGTTGAAAAGTGGATAAATTTTTTCGTACTTTTGTCCCCGCAAAGAAATAAGAAAGACTGTGGTAAATTTTATCGGTGAATATGAATGTAGCTTGGACAACAAAAGTCGGATACTGATTCCGGCTCGTTTGTTGAAGCAATTCCCTCCTGAATTTAAGGAGAAATTTATCATCGCCAGAAGCATCTTTCAGGAGTGCCTGGTTTTGTTTCCGATGGATGCCTGGGAAGAAAATTTGAAGGAGATAAAAACCCTTAGTCAATTCTCAAAAGATGCCGATGATTTTACCCGAAAATATTTGAATGGAGCCACCGAAGTGGAATTGGATAATGCAAACCGGATTCTATTGCCCAAGAAACAATTGGAATATGCCAAGATTGAAAAGGATATAATCCTGACTTCCAACTTGACGAAGGTAGAAATCTGGTCACCTGTAATGCACGAAAAAGCTTTGGGGGCAATTGATCATAAGCAATTTGAAAATCTTGCTGAAAACTTGCTCGGTAAAAAGAATAAAGGCGGCTCCAACATTAATCTAAACTAAAGGAGATGAAATACCACACACCGGTTTTATTGGATGAATGCTTGGAAGCTCTGGCAATAAAACCCGACGGCATCTATGTGGACGTAACTTATGGTGGTGGCGGGCATTCCAATGCTATTGCAGAGAAATTAGCAGAAGGAAAATTAGTTGCCTTCGATCAAGATGATGATGCAAAAAATGAAAATACAAATGAGCATATTTTATTCGTCAATCAAAATTTCCGTTACCTCAAGAAGTATTTAAGATTCTATGAAATGATGCCGATTGATGGGCTGCTGGCTGATCTTGGCGTATCCTCTCATCAGATAGATACTCCCGAACGTGGCTTCTCTACTCGCTTTGAAGGGGAATTGGATATGCGCATGAATCAGAATAATTCGCTTACAGCAAGAGAAATTATCAGTACCTATTCTGAAAAGGAATTGCAAAGGGTATTTTCAGATTATGGAGAAATAATTAATGCAAGAAAATTGGCTAAGACCATAGTGGAAGTCCGCATCACCAAAGGAATAGAATCAATAACAGATTTGAAAGATGCTATAAAAGATTGTGTGAATAAAGTCAATGACCACCAATATTTCGCACAAGTTTTCCAAGCATTAAGAATAGAAGTCAATGATGAAATGAGTGCCTTGAAAGACTTACTGATTCAAAGCGGGGAGGTGATTCGGAAAGGCGGAAGATTGGTTGTAATATCCTATCATTCCTTGGAGGATAGATTAGTGAAAAGCTATATCGCAAAAGGAAAATTTGAAGGAGAAGTAGAGAAAGATTTTTATGGAAATAAAATGGATGTTCCCTTCAAAGCAATCAACAAGAAACCAATAATGGCGGGAGAAGAAGAACTAATGAGAAACCCAAGAGCACGTAGCGCAAAGTTGAGAATTGCAGAAAGAAATTGAGGAAGTATTAAAGAATTAAACCAAAGTAATAACCAAAATGACCAACGAATTTAAAAACCAAGAAGCACCATCTGATGAAAATTCGGAACAAGAAGTTGCTCCAAAAAAGACCAAGCAGGTTAAGCCTTTTTTGAGGTTCTTCAGCATCCGAAATATTTTCAGTAAGGACAATGTTACTGGGTCCTTGCCATTCGTTTTCTTCCTTGGATTGCTTGCCGTCATGTACATTGCAAATTCTTATAATGCAGATAAATTGGTTCGTCAAATTGACCATACACAGAAGGAGTTGAAAGAATTTGTATCGGAATATGGCTCAACAAAACGAATGTTACAAGACAGCAGCATGCGCACAATTGTATCCAATAAAGTTGCATCAATGGGCTTGTGCGATTCAGTAACGACACAAAAACAAATCGTCTTAACAAAAAATGATTTGGCGATAAAATAAAATGACTGACGAAAAGACATTGGACATTAAAAAGGATATTCTTTGGAGGGTATATCTCGTGCATTTCGGGTTATGCCTTTTCGGAATTGCTATTATTGTTCAGGTGTTTCGCATTCAATATATACAAGGTTCCTATTGGCATGCCAAGGCTGAAACTGCAACTACTGAAATGAGAAATATAGAAGCGAAACGTGGGAATATTTATTCTGAAGATGGCAGCCTGATGGCTATTTCAGTGCCGGTCTATGACATTCGCATGGATGTAAATGCAGCAGCCTTGACTAATGAAATATGGAATAAAAACATAGATTCTCTTTCCCTATGTTTAGCCAATCTTTTCAATGATAAAACAAAATTGCAATATCTTAATGAATTAAATAAAGCCAGGAGAAATGGCGAAAGATATTATGCAATAAAGAAGGGTGTTAAGTATGATAAAATCAAGGAACTTAAAGACTTTCCATTGTTCAGAATGGGCAGATTTAAAGGTGGTTTAATCATCCCTCAAACCATGGAACGAGACAAGCCATGCAGTCAATTAGCTGAAAGAACAATCGGTTATCCTCCAGCAAATGATCGGGTTGCAGTTGGTATTGAAGGTTCATTTGATTCCTTATTAAAAGGAGTTAGTGGAAAGCGTTTGGAACAAAAAATTTCCGGTAATCTTTGGAAACCTGTCTATGATGAAAATGCTATTGAACCAAGAGATGGTGATGATATTACAACAACTATAGATATAAGTATTCAGGATGTTGCAGAGCGAGCCTTGAAAGCAAATCTCGAAAAGAACATGGCTGAATTTGGATGTGTAGTAGTAATGGAAGTCGCTACTGGCGAGGTAAAAGCGATTGCTAATTTAAAAAGAAACAGTAAAAATGAATATGAGGAAAGCTTGAATTATGCTATTGAAGAAGCAACTGAACCCGGCTCTACTTTTAAGCTTATTTCAATGATGGCTGCACTTGATGATGGATTAATAAATCTTGATGACAAAGTAAATACGGAGCGTGGATACACGGTCTATTTTAAAGATACCATGTTTGATTCTCATAAAGAAGGATATGGAACTATCACAGCACAAAATGCTTTTGAGGTCTCATCAAATGTGGGTGTTTCCAAATTAATAACTGCCGCTTATGGAAAGAATAAGCAAGCATTTATTGACAAGATTTATAAGATGAAGGTCAATCAATCTGATACGTTACAAATCAAAGGTGCTGCTCATCCTGACATCAAAAGCACAACCGACAAAAGATGGTCAGGCATTTCGCTTCCATGGATGTCTATTGGTTATGAACTTCGCATGACTCCATTGCAAACATTGACTTTTTATAATGCTGTGGCAAATAATGGTAAGATGATGAAACCCTATTTTGTAAAGGAAGTAAAGGATAGAGGTAAGGTTGTAAAAAGCTATTCGCCAACGGTCATTTCGGATAGCATTTGCAGTACTGCCACTATTAAAAAAGCTAAAATAATGCTTGAAGGAGTTGTAGAAAGGGGAACTGCAAAAAATCTTAGAGATAGTTCTTATAAGATTGCTGGGAAGACTGGCACAGCGCAAAGATCAATGGGTAAAAGTGGTTATAAATTAAATTCAAAAGCAAATTATCAAGCCTCATTTTGCGGATATTTCCCTGCAGATAATCCTAAATATTCTTGTATAGCAGTTGTCTATTCCCCTTCTACTTCTGTCTATTATGGGGCATCTGTTGCAGGACCTATTTTTAAGGAAATAGCTGATAAGATTTATTCTTCAAAAATGGAAATGCATAAGGAACAAATTTCAGCACCTGTTGCGCAAACTGATCGTATTCCAATGGTTATGTCAGGGTATCAAAAGGATATAGAGGCGGTATGTCAGAATATAGGTGTAAATACTATTGTTCATAATAATTCTTTCAATTGGGTTCAGGGAAATAAACAGATTAATTCTGTTAATTTAACTGAAAAGCATATTGCAAATGGTCTTATTCCTAACGTTGTTGGAATGGGAATGAGAGATGCAGTTTATCTTCTTGAAAGTGCCGGTTTAATAGTAAAGATTCGGGGCAAAGGCACTGTAATTAAACAAAGCCTTGAAGCAGGACAATCAGCTTCAAAGGGAAAAGAAATAGTAATAGATTTAAGCTAATGAAGAAGCTACAGGACTTAATATATAAAGCGGGAATAACTGAAGTTGTTGGCTCAACAAATATCAGCATTAGTTCCATATTTTTTGATAATAGAAAGGTTATTTCTGACTCGTTATTTATTGCAGTAAAAGGAACTACGAATGATGGACATAACTTCATTGAATCGGCTATTGAAAATGGCGCAATAGCTATTATATGCGAGCAAATTCCACAGATTATTCATAAAGGAATAACTTATGTTAAGGTTGCTGACAGTACCTTGGCCATAGGAATTATTGCTTCAAACTATCACGATAATCCTTCCGAAAAACTTAAAGTTGTTGGGATAACTGGAACGAATGGTAAGACAACGGTAGCCACATTATTATTTCAATTATTCAGAAATCTTGGACATAAAGTGGGTTTGCTTTCTACTATAAAAAATCAAATAAATGATGAGGTTTTAATTGCATCTCATACAACTCCTGATGCAATTCAAATCAATTCCCTTATGAGCCAGATGCTTGACGAAGGCTGTACTCACTGCTTTATGGAAGTTAGTTCTCATGCCATTGATCAAAATAGAATTGCAGGAATTAAATTCGCTGGAGGTGTTTTTACTAATATTACTCATGACCATTTGGATTATCATAAAACATTTGCAGCCTATCTTAAAGCAAAGAGAAAGTTTTTTGATTCTCTCAATGATGAAGCATTTGCTTTGATGAATATTGATGATAAAAATGGTTTAGTGATGGTTCAAAATTCTAAAGCCAAAGTAAAAACTTACAGCTTAAAATCCATGTCGGATTTTAAATGCAAAATCATAGAGAACCAATTTGAAGGCTTATTATTAAACATTGATGATATAGAAGTGTTATGTCGATTAGTGGGTACTTTCAATGCTTATAACCTTCTTGCCATCTATGGTTCAGCAATTTTATTAGGAGAAGATAAAATTGCTGTACTTCAAGAATTGAGTAAACTGATGCCTGCTGAAGGTCGTTTTGATTGTATTCGATCTGAATCAAATGTTATTGGAATTATTGACTATGCCCATACACCTGATGCTCTTGAAAATGTCTTGAAAACAATTAATGAAGTAAGGACTGGAAATGAAAAAGTGATTACAGTAGTTGGTTGTGGAGGCGATAGAGATACATTGAAACGCCCGGAAATGGCTAAGATTGCGAGTGAATTAAGCAATAAAGTTATTCTCACTTCTGATAATCCCAGGTCGGAAGAACCAGAAGATATCATTCGTCAGATGAGAGGTGGAATATCTCCTGTTCATTTCAAAAATACGCTTGCCATTGTTGATAGAAAGGAAGCTATCAGGACTGCTTGTTCTCTTGCAAATAGCAATGACATCATCCTACTTGCAGGTAAAGGGCATGAAAAATATCAAGAGATAAAAGGAGTCCGATATCCAATGGATGACAAACAAATTTTAATGGAAACATTTGCAATGCAAAATTAAATAGAGATGTTATACTACCTATTCGATTTCCTTCATTCAAAATATAACCTGATTGGTTCGGGAGTGTTTCAGTATATCTCTTTCCGTGCAGCTTTGGCTATGATATTCTCTTTATTTTTCTCCTTATTATTGGGTAAAAAAATCATTAGATTACTTCTCAAAAAGCAAGTTGGGGAAACAATAAGAGACTTAGGTTTGGAAGGTCAAATCGAAAAACAAGGAACTCCTACTATGGGTGGATTGATAATTCTCACAGCAATATTAATCCCAACTTTATTATTCGCAAAACTCTATAATGTCTATGTTATCCTAATGATAGCTGTGACGATATGGCTTGGTTTGATTGGGTTCTTGGATGATTATATTAAAGTTTTCAAGAAAGATAAAAAGGGGTTGGCTGGTAAGTTTAAAATTGCGGGTCAAGTAATATTAGGATTAGTGGTAGGTGCCACTATGTATTTGAATGATGCGGTAGTAGTAAGAGAAAAATTACCTAAGTCTGAAATTAAAATCAGCCCCTCAACAAATATTGTTGATGATATGAATGGTCAAAATATTTTATTCTCCAAGGACCCAATAAAATCTACCAAGACCACAATCCCATTCTTCAAAAATAACGAATTTGATTACGCATATTTATTAGCCTGGATGGGTGATGGGTATAAGAAATGGGCATGGTTGGTATTCATTCCAATTGTAATTTTAATCGTTGCGGCAGTATCTAATGGCGCAAATATTACAGATGGAATTGATGGCCTGGCTACTGGCACTTCGGCTATCATTGGAAGCACATTAATTGTTCTGGCTTATGTATCGGGTAATACTGTTTTTGCAAATTATCTGAACATAATTTACATCCCGCATCTTGGGGAATTGGTTGTTTTTATGAGTGCCTTTGTGGGAGCATGCGTCGGATTTTTATGGTTTAATTCTTACCCTGCCCAAGTATTTATGGGTGATACAGGTAGTCTCGCTTTAGGCGGTATCATTGCCGTTTGCGCTATTGCAGTGAGGAAGGAATTGTTGATTCCTATTCTTTGCGGTATCTTTTTAATTGAAAATTTATCAGTGATGATTCAGGTAGGGTATTTTAAATATTCACGAAGAAAATATGGTGAAGGAAGAAGAATTTTCAAGATGTCTCCACTCCATCATCATTACCAAAAATTGGGATACCATGAAGCCAAAATTGTAAACAGATTTTGGATCATTGGAATTTTCCTTGCCATCATAACCATTGTAACTCTTAAACTTCGCTAAGCAATGGAAAGAAAAAGAATTGCAATATTAGGTGCTGGTGAAAGCGGAGTAGGGGCAGCCATACTTGCCAAAAAGCAAGGCTTTGACGTATTTGTTTCAGATAAGAATATGATTGCTGAAGAATATAAAAAGACGCTTAACCAAAATGGATTAATTTGGGAAGAAGGGCAGCATACCATGGATTCAATTCTTAATGCTCATGAGATTATTAAAAGCCCCGGTATTCCAGACAAAGCAGATGTTATTCACAAAATAATTGAACAAAATATTCCAATCATTTCCGAGATAGAATTTGCTTCAAGATATACCAATGCCACTAAGATTTGTATAACAGGTAGTAATGGGAAAACTACTACCACATCCTTGACATATCATATCCTTAAAAATGCCGGTTTGAATGTTGGCATCGCTGGTAATATCGGTAAAAGTTTTGCGCTACAGGTGGCGGAAGAAAAATTCGATTATTATGTTCTTGAATTAAGCAGTTTCCAATTGGATAATATGTATCAATTCAAAGCTGAAATAGCCATCTTGATGAACATTACTCCGAATCATTTGGACAGATATAATTACAGCATGTCTGATTATACCGATAGTAAATTCCGCATCATTCAAAATCAAAAAACATCCGATTATTTTATCTATTCTGCCGATGATGAAATCATAAATCAAGAATTAAATACAAGAAATATTTCCTCCATAAAAAATCCTTTTTCCATTACCAAAGAGTTGTCGAAAGGTGCATGGATAGAAGGAAACAACATTAAAATTAAATTAAACCATAATACATTCACTATGTCAATTTTTGAACTGTCCCTACAGGGGAAGCACAACATTTACAACTCAATGGCGGCTGCGGTTGCTGCAAAGATTTTAGACATTCGTAAGGATGTAATCCGAGAAAGTTTATCAGACTTTGAGGGCATCGAACACCGCATTGAGTATGTCACCAATGTTCATGGCATTGAGTTTATCAATGACAGTAAATCAACGACCGTCAATGCTACCTGGTGGGCATTGGAAAGCATGAAAAAACCAGTGGTTTTGATCATGGGTGGCGTGGATAAGGGGAATGATTATTCGATGCTCGAGGAGATGGTGAAGGAGAAGGTAAAGGCGATTATTTGTCTTGGCAAGGACAACAAGAAAATCCATAAGGCATTCCAGGAGTTATGCCCTATAATTGTGGATACTTTGTCGGTCGAAGATGCCGTAAATGTTGCTTATCGTTTAGGCAAAAAAGGAGATGCAGTTTTGCTTTCTCCGGCTTGCGCAAGTTTCGATTTGTTCAAGGATTATATAGAGAGGGGAAGGAAATTCAAAATCGCTGTTAAGAATTTGTAATTTACCTAAAGTAATGAAAATCGTAGCTTTATATATGTTTTTTAGGCAATTAAAGGCAAAATACATGCTCTCCCAAAAGACGTTCGGTCTCTCCCAAAATGACTTTGGGAGACCCCGAACGTATTTTGGGAGACCCCAAATATCATTCGGGACATCCCAAAATTCATTCGGAATATCCCAAAAAAAGTCTGGAATATCCCAATACCCCACATGTATTTCCCATAGGTCATTTGGGACATTCCAAACATCATTCGGAATATTCCAAACAGACTTTGGGACATCCCAAATTTCGTTTGGAACCTCCCAGCCTTATCTGGGATATCCCAAACATCTTTCGGGAGTTCATGTTTTATTTTATTCAATAAAAAATGAATCCTTTTTTACAAGAAATATTGATTGATAATATTGAAAAAACTATTCACATATACTAAAGGAGATTGGGTGATATGGATCGTCGTGATCCTCTTGAGCTTGTTTTCGTTATTGTCGGTTTACAGCAGCACCGGCACGCTCGCATATCGCATGCAGGGCGGCAATACCGAGTATTATTTATTCAAACATTCGGCAATTGTTTTTATTGGGTTTTTAATCATTTTCGGGACACATTTGATACCATATAATTATTATTCAAGGATAGCTCAAATATCGCTTTTCATTGCCATACCAATGCTGTTTTTTACCTTGATTTTTGGATCACACATCAATGAAGCAAGCCGCTGGATAACGCTTCCAGTCATTAATCTGACCTTCCAGACAAGCGATTTTGCGAAGCTTGCTTTGATCCTTTTTGTTGCAAGATCTCTTTCAAGGAAGCAAGATATAATCAAGGATTTCAAGAGTGCATTTTTACCGATTATTGCCCCGGTATTAGCCATCACATTATTGATTTTACCAGCTAATTTGAGTACCGCTGCTGTACTTTTTACTACCTGCATGTTCATCATGTTTATTGGCAGAGTTAATGTTAAATATATTCTTCTGTTGATGGCTACAGGGTTGGTTTGCCTGTCCATGTTTATTGCGATAGCTATGGCGAGTAATTATAATGGAAGAATAGGAACTTGGAAGGCCAGGATAGAAAATTTCATTCATCCGAATGCCGATGATGATAGTAATTTCCAGGCAGATCAGGCGCAGATTGCTATATCTAATGGGAAATTATTAGGAAGAGGACCAGGGAATAGTATCCAAAGAAATTTCTTGCCGCATGCATATTCCGATTATATTTATGCAATAGTTACCGAAGAATATGGATTAATCGGAGCCTCGACAATTGTAATATTATACCTGATTTTATTCTATCGAACCATCCGAATAATCAGGAAATCGCCAAGAGCATTCGCCACATTGGTAGCCGTGGGTTGCAGCTTTTCATTGGTATTTCAGGCAATGATAAATATGGCAGTGGCAGTACATATCTTTCCCGTAACGGGACAGCCCTTGCCCTTCGTGAGCATGGGCGGAACCTCCATTTGGTTCAGCAGTATCGGCTTAGGAATTATTCTAAGTGTGAGCCGAGATTTGGAAAAAGAACAAGTTCAAGAACCATCAGCACAACTTGCCAATGCATAATGAATTGAACATATTGAAGGTAATTATCAGCGGTGGAGGCACCGGCGGACATATATTTCCTGCCATCGCCATTGCTAATGCATTGAAGATTTTGGTTCCGAATATTGAAATATTATTTGTCGGGGCTTTGGGTAGAATGGAAATGGAAAAGGTTCCTGCTGCGGGTTATCCAATCGAAGGATTGTGGATTAGTGGACTTCAAAGAAAGCTGACAATTGATAATTTATCATTTCCTTTTAAAGTGATTTCAAGCATTAATAAATCAAGAAAAATTATCAATAAATTCAAACCAAATGTTGTGATTGGAGTGGGAGGATATGCCAGTGGTCCATTGCTTTATGTGGCAGCTAATAAAGGAATACCAACCTTAATTCAAGAGCAAAATTCTTATCCTGGAATTACTAATAAAATCCTTGCCAAGAGGGTGAATAAAATTTGTGTTGCCTATCAAGGTATGGAGAAATATTTTCCAAAAGATAAATTGATATTAACCGGGAATCCTGTTCGACAAGATATACTTAATATTTCAACCAAACGAGAAGATGCATTGAAGTTTTTTGGAATGGAAAATAATAAAAAAAATTTGTTGGTGATAGGTGGAAGCCTTGGAGCAAGGACTATTAATCAAAGTCTGAAAGCTGGTATCGAAGAATTAAGCAAGAATAATATTCAAGTAATCTGGCAAACTGGAAAGTCCTTTATTCACGAGGCTAATGAAGCAGTTAGTTTATATAATCAATCTGGAATCAAGGCTTATGATTTTATTAATAGAATGGATTACGCTTATGCTGCTGCAGATGTTGTAATCTCACGAGCTGGTGCCAGTTCCATCAGTGAATTATGTTTGGTTGGTAAGCCATCAATCTTGGTTCCTTCTCCTAATGTTGCAGAAGATCATCAGACCAAAAATGCAATAGCTTTAGTGAATAATAATGCAGCAATTTTGGTGAAGGATTCAGAGGCAAAGGAGAATTTAATTCCAAGAGCTATAGAGTTATTGAAGAATGAGGATGAGCAAACAATGCTATCAAATAATATAAGCAAAATGGCATTGAAGGATTCAGCGAAAGTGATAGCGAATGAAATTTTAATGATGGTTAATTAGAAGAGAATAATGGATTTGAAAAAATATAGAATGGTTTATTTCATAGGCATCGGAGGTATCGGAATGAGTGCCCTTGCGCGCTATTTCAAATCTCTTGGCTTGGAAATTTCCGGCTATGACAGAGTATCTACTTCGTTAAACGATGAGTTGGAAACTGAAGGAATGAAAATCCATTTTGAAGATTCAATTAATAGGATTCCAGTTTCAATAATTGATAATACAAATCGAGATCAAGTTCTGATAATATATACACCAGCCATTCCTTCCAATCATTCTGAATTGAATTATTTCAGAAACAACAACTATCAAATTTATAAACGTTCAGAAGTTCTTGGAGAAATAACAAAGTCGAAGTTTTCAATAGCGGTCGCAGGCACTCATGGCAAGACAACTACCTCTTCAATTATTGCTCATATCCTAAAATATTCCGGTAAGGATTGCACAGCTTTCTTAGGAGGAATCACCAAGAATTATAACTCCAATTTTTTGTTGGCGAATAAAGGAAATGAAAATAGTCCAGTGGTTGTGGAGGCTGATGAATATGATAAATCCTTCCTGACCCTGCACCCTGATATTGCAGTCATAACCTCAATGGA
>Ga0206816_1162_pt1 | contig 16362 bp, 10 predicted proteins | sample Alteio_BWOrgCont_88_FD_152866 | JGI IMG/M metagenome (GOLD analysis project Ga0206816, IMG submission 152866) | Enriched cells from forest soil in Barre Woods Harvard Forest LTER site, Petersham, Massachusetts, United States -... | ecosystem: Environmental > Terrestrial > Soil > Temperate forest >... | reverse complement strand
TCACTTAGGCTATAATGAGGCTGAGGGCGGCCCGGCCGTAGCACAAGGCCCGTCAGGGCCGACATGTTTGTAGAACCGCAGATCAAAAAATAATCCAAGCTCCGTTCAGGAGCGGCATCGGCTGAAAAGGGTCCCGAAGAGGCGGCCTCTACGGGGCTACTGAATTTTCCAGACCATGGAACGACAGATAGGTCGCTCCTCTGGAGCTTTCCGCCCTCTGACTTTTGGCTTTCGTCATGGGGGTATTTTTTCACAGATCTGAAAAAACCGTTAGTTCGTCACTACCTCTATTTTTGGGTGAGGATGGAATCACCAGCCACTTCTCACCAATTTGCTCTCGTTGCAGAACCTGCCCTTGTTTGTTATCCTGTCTACGTTCAACAGGCTATTTATGTTTGCCTATTTTAATTGGAGTGGTCTTTTGTGGGTTTGCGGGTTTTATGTTGTGTTAATGTTGGGCGGGGCTTTTTTCACATTTCTTGGGCAAAAACGGCATCAATGGAAAATGGGAAGAATACAGTGCCCGCACGGAATCGCAGGCGGACAAGTTCGACTCAAAAATGGCACATTACACTGTAATCTTTGTGAACAAGAAGAAGACGCATTGCAACGGAAGCGCGAAATCGAAATTTTAGAAGCCAAAAGAATTGAGAAAAATCTAATTGCCGTAAATTCGTTGAAAAGAAAAGAGTTCACCCGACTCACACAATTGAGAGCGCACAAGCTCGATTTTTTGTTAAATCTTCAGCCAGTAGAATTTGAAAGCATCATTGCTGAGATGTACCGCAAATTAGGTTACAGTGCTAAACAAACCCCCATAAGCAATGATTTTGGTAGGGACATTATATTGGAAAAAAACGGAGAAATTACGTTCGTTGAATGCAAGCGTTATGGAACTAACAAATTAATTGGTCGTCCTCCATTGCAAAAATTCCACTCCGCTATGATAACGTTTAAAGCGAATGATGGCGTTGTCGTAACGACCAGTGATTTCACTGACACAGCAAAAAAATTCGCAACGGACAACAAAATAAAATTAATAAATGGCTCTGGTTTGTCGGCAATGATGTCTAGAGCATTTCCTGATAGCGATGATGCAGAAATATATCGGGTCATGTGCCGAGAATGCCAAGATATTGTAGTGTTCAATTTGCGTGAAGCAGCCAAGGAGTTACAATGTCGAAATGGGCACAGAGTTCAAAACAATGTCTCTTTGGACATGTTGACGTTTGAGTTTGTTTTTGAGGTTCCATACTGCGAAAAGTGTGGGGCGGAAATGAGGCTTGTAAAAAAATATCACAGAAAATTTTGGGGATGTAGTCGCTGGCCAAAATGTAAAAGCACTAAACTCTACACGCAAGACATGGCTAGGTTTCAAACATGAAAACCTTATCCCTTTACGCAGCGGGAAAAAAGGTGCTGTTCGGTGCGCTTCTTTTCCTGGGCGCATTTGTTTCTTATTCCACGCGCGCTGCGGGGGTCACGATTATCACGCATGGTTTCCAGTCTGACAGTTCATTTCCGACCTGGGTTGCTGCCATGGCTGACCAGATGCCAACCTATTTTAATGACCGTTATCCGAACCTGGATACTAATTTTACGACGTACCGACTGGTAATGACCTATAGCAATGGCAGTTATTATTTTTCTTCGACCCGCACCAATGGCGCTCCACCTGCCGCCACTGAATCGGGCGAAATTGTGATCGAACTGGATTGGAGTTCACTGTCGGGAGACCTCTTCGACAATTATGCCAGCACCTATAATGTGGGTTGGGCGGTGAGCCAGGTTTTGATGCTGACGAATGCCATTGCCGAACTCAATGGCCATTCGCTGACGGAATTTCCCATTCATTTGATTGGGCATAGCCGCGGCGGTTCTTTGATCTCCCAAATGAGTTATGTTCTGGGCACGAATGGCGTTTGGGTGGACCACCTGACGACCCTCGATCCCTATCCCCTCAATAATGATGGCAATTTTGATTTTCCGGCCACCATTGTGGATGCCTCGGCTGACAACACTTACGCCAGCGTTCTGTTTGCGGATAACTATTGGCAGGATCTCGGAGCCGGTGTGTATTTAGGCGATCCCGACGGAGAGCCGGTTTCCGGCGCTTATGTACGTCAATTGACCGATTTATCCGGCGGTTACGGGAATGTATCATCGGTGGCTGCTGATCACTCGAACGTGCATCTCTGGTATCACGGGACGGTTGATTGGAACACGCCTGCCAGCGACACCGGGGCAACCATCACCGGTGCTGAACGAACGAATTGGTGGGTAAATTACGAACAGGAAGGGACCAATGCCGGATTTGTTTATAGCCTCATCGGTGGCGGCAATCGTATGAGCGCCGATGAGCCCGTTGGCCCGGGATTTCCTGCGGTCGTTAACGGATACAATCAATGGTGGAATTTCGGCGCGGGAAATTCCGCCAATCGCACGGCGCTGCCGTCAAACAGTGGCGCCTGGCCGAATATCATCCAGTTCAGTGTCGACGGGCCAGCCGTGGTGGTGCGGAGCAATTTAATCAGCACTACTTTGTATTACCAATATGCCGGCGCTTCTAATTTGACCCTGCAAATTTACTACGACAGTGATTTCAATCCCTATAACACCAACAGCGTTTTGGTCGCCCAATTGCAGCCGCCGGCTACGGGCGCGGGGTCGGTGTCTTTTTATTCGAATCTGGCTTTGACCACGACGAATGTGCCGCCGGGTATTTATGCCATTTACGGCAAAATCTCCGACGGCGTGCATACCCGCTATCTTTATGCGCCCGGCCTGGTCGAAATCGTTTCCAGCCTGCCGCCGCCGGTCTTGAGGATTGTAAAATCGAATGGCATGGAGTTTATCGTTGGCGTTAATGGCATTGCCGGTCAGACGAACGTGCTGCAGGTTTCTTCAAATCTTCAGACTTGGGAGCCGGTCGCAACGAACATTTTGACCTCAAGCAGTTGGAATTACACAAACAACGCGCCGTACAATGCCAGCGATCAATTTTATCGCGCATTGGTGTTGCCGTGATCAAAACAGGTAATGACGACATCAATGAAGCTTTATTGTCTGACGCTGTTTGTTTGCACCAATCTGCTGGCGCAAGACACAAACACGGCAACGATAACCTTCAGCGGCCTGTATTATGGCATCAATCCCTGGACGAATTTAGCGGTAGTTCACAGGCCCATGCCGCCGACATATCAGCCGCTGCTATCGCCATCGCCACGGACAAGTCCGGTTGATGGCGGAAATCTCCATGTCACCATCACTTGGGATAAAGCCTGCGTTTCCAATCATGGCTTTAACCAAAACGTAGTAGATCACACGGAGGATAACTCGGGAATTCATCACGAGCTTGGGGGCGGAGTCTTGTTTGGGACCACGCGGTACAGCATGAGCTTCAGCAAGCCGGTGGAAATCTCTTCGCTCTGGTGGACCTACTATTTGCCTTATACCTTTGGCGCGAAAAAAGGTTCGATTTCAGTCTTTAAAACGGGGGACGATGTTCCGCTCAAATCGGTAGAATTGAATTATTCCGATTCGAAGGGTTATGTTTGGCATGAGATGACCAATTTTTCTGGAATGCTGATTTCCAAAATTGTCTTTGATCCCGGGATTGAAGGTTACGGTTTGAATGTTGACGATATGGTGGTGCACACCAAACTGAATTGAGGAAAACAGTTGGTTCAAAAGGCTGTCTACCAACGATAACGTTAATGTAGACACTTAAATCATTGACCATCAAGGATGTAAACACTTTGCAAAAAATGTAGGGACTTTTGTAGACACTTAGGTTGTTGATTATCAACAGTGTAGACATTGTAGACACTTTCCCGCGATATATGCCATGGAGTACTTTGCCTCCTTATCTCTTCTGGAGTAGCTTTTAACCATGATAGCCGCAGAGGCACAGGCCAAACCAGCCGAACGCGCCGGCGCCCGGTACACGGGCGAGGTGGTGTATATCTATGCCTTTGACGTGGCGTATGACACGGCACGCCAGCCCATCGCGCAGTTGCTTGGCCAGCCCGTCCAACAATTTTCCGTGGATGGCAGCAAGCGCAATCCGCGGCAGCTCTTCTTTTACAAACCGCAAATGGTGCGGCTGCCATCGGTGGAACGGACCTGTTCGTTCGGCACGTTCAAATTGGAACGGGCGATTAAATTGCTGCCCGTCGGCGCGATCAGCATCACCGTGCGCGTGCCGTTTGCGGTGCAGCATGTCGAGGATTTGGTGTCGTATCACGATTTGAAATTCGGCGATTGTTCGCTCCATGAAGAAGCGCGCAAGTTGGCGGAACAGGTCGTTGCGGAATTGAAGGAACATTTGATCCGTCCGCAGGCACAATTGCCGGAGGAGGAAGCCTACACGGTTTTTTGCCTCGCCTCGCCGCCGGTGGGGCGGGATGGTTTGCCGGTGAGCGCGGAAAGCTGGTTCCAATCGCATCGCCGCCAGGTGGCCGCGCTGTTGACGCAGGAATCGGAAGGCGAACGGCTGTCCAAACAGGAATCGGAAGAATCCACCGGGCGTTACCTGAGCTATTACGATAATGACCTGGTGGTGATTGACTGGGACGCGGCGCTCATCATTGACGAGCCGGGTGACTTTAACGAAACGCTTTACATCATGGAGCTGGCGAACCTCCAACTGGCCGAACTGGAAGCGTACGATCGCATCCTGGACAACGCGCTCGAGCGTTCTTATCGCGACTTGTCCGGGCGGACGTTGCGCTCGCGGGCGGACACGCTGCGGTTGCTGCGGGAAATCCGGATTGACATGGAGCGGTTTAACGACGAGTTGTCGAACATCACGAAGTTTTTCGGTGATTGGCACCTCGCGCGGATTTACGAGAAGTTAGCGAACCGGTTTCACCTCGGCGACTGGCACCGGAACATTGAGGGCAAACTCAAAACGCTGGCCGATCTATATCAATTGCTCAAGCAGGACCAGACAAACCGCTGGATGATCATCCTGGAAGTGACGATCATTTTGCTGTTCATCATCGACCTCGTGGTGCTCGTCGCAGGACTGAAGCATTAATGTAATAGCTTCTTAAGCTGTGCGGCATCGTCCGTCGGCGGCTGACAGGTGTTGCCGTGGCAGACATAGGCAGTCGCTTCGCCTTTGGCGGGCAAAGTCTTGGAAAATTCCTCAACCGCACCAGTGTTTCCCAGGATGATTTTGTTTGGCTGATAAGCAGAATGGGCGGCACGGAGCAGTTCCTGGAATTTTGCGGAATCCTGTTTGCCAGCGATGACGATGCGCACGCGGTCCTGAAGCGAGAAATCCAGCGCCTGCAACAGAAATGGCACGGCCTGCGGAAATTTTTGGAGGCGTTCGGTGAACAGTTGGAAGGTTTTTTCAGCGGCTTCCAGGAAACGTTTTTCGCCGGTGATGGTTTCGAGTTTGAGCAGCGACAAGGCGGCCACGGAATTACCGCTGGGCTCGGCGCCGTCGTAATCGTCCTTCAATCGCAAAATCAAATCCTTTGAGGCGCTCTGCCAAAAGCCACCGTTTTCCGCATCGAAGAATTTTTCGAGCATGGCATTGGCCAGTTCAATGGCAAAATCCAGATGTCCGGGCTCAAGCGTGGCTTCGTAAAGTTCGATAACGCCGGAAAGCAGGAAGGCATAGTCTTCGAGCAATTGGGCTTTGTCGCGCTGGCCGTCGCGCCAGCGATGAAACAGGGCAGGGGCTTTGCCCGACGACCACAATTTTTTCCGGATGAACTCTAAATTCTTTTTGGCGGCAGCGCGGTATTTTCCCTCGCTCAAAATGGCGGAAGCCCGCGCAAAGGCGCTGAGCATGAGTCCATTCCACGAGGCGAGGATTTTATCGTCCAGATGAGGGCGGACGCGTTTGGCGCGGGCAGCGAGCATTTTTTCTCGTGCCGACGCGAGCAGTTTTTCGTCTCCCTTCGGAACCTGGCTGGCGATGCTCAAGACATTCAGCCCGCGTAATGGTTGCGGATGGCTGTGATCGACGAAATTTCCCTCAGGAGAGATGCCGTAATATTGGACGGCTACATTGAACTCTTCGGGCGACAGCAATTTCGAAAGCTCGTCATACGTCCAGCAGTAAAACTTTCCCTCCTGTCCCTCGCTGTCGGCGTCTTCGGCGGAATAAAATCCGCCTTCGGGATGCGTCATGTCGCGCAAGACATAATCGAGGATGTCACGCGCCACGGCAGCGAAATTTTCCACGCGCGAAATCAAATAGGCGTCCAGATAAAGGTGGGCGAGTTGCGCGTTGTCATAGAGCATTTTCTCGAAATGCGGGACGAGCCATTCGGCATCCACGGAATAACGCGCAAAGCCGCCGCCGAGCTGGTCGTGAATGCCGCCTGCGGCCATGCGTTCGCACGTGTGCAGGACCATGCGTTCAGCTTCGTTGTCGCGGAAGCGTTTCGCGCAACGCAGGAGAAGTTGCGGCATGCTTGGTTGGGGGAACTTCGGCGCGCCGCCAAAGCCACCATTCCGCGCATCGTAGGATTGCTTGAAAATCGCAGCGGCGTTTTTCAGGGCGGCGTCGGTCAGATTCGCGTCGCCGGCGGCGGCTATTTGCGTCGCTTTTTCCAATTGCACCTGGGTTTCGTTGGCGGAGGTGACGATGTCGTTTTTGCGCCGGTGCCAGAGATCGTTTATGTGCTTGAGCACCTGTAAAAAGCCGGGGCGGCCATGGCGGCTGTCCGGCGGAAAATAGGTCCCGCCAAAGAAAGGCTTTAAGTCCGGCGTGAGAAAGACGCTCATAGGCCAGCCGCCGCTGCCGGCCGTGGCCTGCACGAACATCATGTAAATTTTGTCCACGTCGGGCCGCTCTTCGCGGTCTATTTTTATACTGATGAAATGGGCGTTGAGATATTCGGCGACATGTTCGTTCTCGAAACTTTCGCGTTCCATGACGTGGCACCAGTGACAGGTCGAGTAGCCGATGCTTAAAAAGATGGGTTTGCTTTCGCTACGCGCCTTTTCGAAGGCCTCATCGTTCCACGCGAACCAGTCCACCGGGTTGTGGGCGTGCTGGAGCAGGTAAGGGGACTTTTCCTGCGCGAGCCGGTTTGTATGTTTGGGCGGTTCAGCCATTAGTAAAACTTGGCATCCAACTTCGGATACATGAAAAATAAATACAGCCATTTGACAAGCGATATTTTTCGGTGAATAGTTGGGCATCACGCCAATCAGCGTGGTTAAACAAGGAGTTATGCAACGATACATTTGTATTCATGGGCATTTTTATCAGCCCCCGAGGGAAAATCCATGGCTTGAAGCAGTAGAACTACAAGGCTCAGCCGCTCCCTATCACGATTGGAATGAGCGGATTTGCTTCGAATGTTACGCGCCCAATGCCCGTGCGCGGCTGTTGGACGGTGACGGCCGCATTGACCGGATTGTCAGCAACTATTCACGGATGAGTTTCAATTTCGGTCCTACGCTGCTGTCATGGATGAAGGAGAAGCAGCCGGAAATCCACGAAGCGATTGTGGAGGCGGACAAGAAAAGCCGGGAACGCTTTTCCGGCCACGGTTCGGCCCTCGCACAGGCGTACAACCATATGATCATGCCGCTGGCGACCACGCGGGACAAACATACGCAGGTCGTTTGGGGGATTCGCGATTTTGAGGCGCGCTTTGGCCGCAAGCCTGAAGGCATGTGGCTACCGGAATGTGCCGCGGACAACGAGTCGCTCGACGTGCTGGCACAACACGGAATCAAATTTACCGTCCTTTCGCCCTTCCAGGTGGCGCGCGTTCGCCCGTTGGAAGGGGAAAACGAATGGCAGGATGCCAATGGCGCGAAGATTGATCCTACAATGGCTTACCTGGTGAAATTGCCGGAAGGGCGTTCCATCGCTGTGTTCTTCTATGACGGCCCGGTGTCGCAGGCCGTGGCGTTTGAAAAACTGCTGACCAACGGCGAAGCCTTTGCCGGGCGGCTGTTGAATGCCATTGATGAAAACCGGCAGCATGATCAGCTCATTCATATTGCAACCGACGGCGAGTCGTATGGTCATCATTTTCAGTTCGGCGACATGGGGCTGGCCTATGCGCTGCACCAGATTGAAAACAGCGATCGGGCAAAACTTTCGATTTATGCCGAGTTTTTGGAAAAGCATCCACCAACCAGCGAAGTGGAAATCCACCAGCCCAGCGCGTGGAGCTGTTCGCATGGCGTCGAGCGCTGGCGAAGTGATTGCGGCTGCAACGCGGGCCATGAAGGATGGAACCAGCAGTGGCGCAAGCCGTTGCGCGAGGCCCTGGATGAATTGCGCGACAAACTGGCTGACTTTTTTGAGACGAAGGCAAAGGAATTTTTGCGCGACCCGTGGCAGGCGCGCGAGGATTACATTTCCGTCATCCTGGATCGTTCGCCCGAAAGTGTTTCGAAATTTTTTGCCGCCCATGAAGCAAGGAAGTTAAGCGAGGGTGACCGGGTCACGGCGCTGCGTCTGCTGGAGTTGCAACGGCACGCGATGCTGATGTTTACAAGCTGCGGTTGGTTTTTTGACGAGATTTCCGGCATCGAAACCGTGCAGGTCATCCAATACGCGGCGCGCGCATTGCAATTAGCCACGGAGTTGGGCGCGGAAAATCTTGAACCGCGTTTCCTGGAGGTTTTGGAAAAGGCGAAAAGCAATATTCCCGAGCACCAAAACGGAAAAGTGATTTACGAGAAATTCGTGAAACCGGCGGTGATGACTCGTGAAACGGTTGGCGCGCACTACGCTATCAGTTCACTCTTTGAGTCTTATCCGGACAACGCGAAAATTTTTTCCTACACGGTTGTGCAGGAAGACCGGCAGGTCTGGACAGCGGGCCATGCGAAGCTGGCGATGGGCCGAATCAAAGTTACCTTTGACATCACCCAAAACTCAGATGTCATTATCTATGGGGCACTCTACATGGGGGGCCACAATTTGAGCTGCGGTGTGCGTTTTTTCCAATCACAGGAGAAATACGATCAGTTTGTCACCGAGACGAGGAAGGCATTTGAATCGACGGATTTTGCGGAAACGATCCGCGTATTGGACCGCCATTTCGGCGAGCCGCATTACTCGCTTAAAAATCTCTTCCGCGATGAACAATTCAAAGTACTCAACCAAATCCTGACGGCCACGCGCGAGGATATTTACAATGCGTACAAATCAATCACCGACCGTTACGCGCCGCTGATGAATTTCCTGAATGATATTCACGTGCCACCGCTGCAATCGCTCGCGCCTGCGGCTGAATTTGTGATCAACGCGGAACTGCAAAAGCAATTTGAAAACGGTCACCCGGACACGGAACGGGTGAAATCGCTCATCCAGGCGGCTCAAAATACCAACGCCGCTATCGAGAAAGACGCGCTCGGGTTTGTCATAAAAAAACATTTTGATCGGCTGAGCGAGGAATTCCTCAAATCTCCCGAAGACCTGGAAATCCTCCAGCGCTTTTCGAATTCGGCCTCGCTTCTGCCGGTGCTGCCACTGCAAGTCAATCTTTGGAAAGCCCAGAATATTTATGACCGACTGCGGGGAAAGTTTTTGCCGGAAATCGAAGAGCGCGGCGGCGAAAAGTCCGGCGTGTGGATAGACAAATTTCTGACACTGGGCGAACAGCTGGGCTTTCACATCGAACGCAACTCTCTCCAAAAAGCAGCATGATTGAATCCAGTTCAATCTCATCAACGAAACATTCACCAAAATCGAGGGCGGCAATCAGGACGATTCCGCGGGCGACCTATCGGCTGCAATTTAACGAGCATTTTCGACTCGCGGATGCGCTTCCGCTGGTCTCGTATTTTCATGAATTAGAAATTTCGCATATTTACGCCTCACCGCTCTTTAAGGCGGCAGCCCATAGCGGCCACGGATACGATGTTTGCGATTTTGGGCAGCTGAACCCTGAGATCGGGACCGAGGATGACCTGCAAAAATTGATTGCGGCCCTGCGTGAATACGAGATGGGGCTCATCCTGGACATTGTCCCCAATCATATGGGCATCAGCACGGCGGAGAATAGCTGGTGGCAGGACGTTCTCAAAAATGGCCGCGCGAGCCGGTTCGCAAATTATTTCGACATCCAATGGGATTCCGCCGATTCAAAATTGCAGGGCAAAATCCTGCTTCCGGTTCTCGGTGATCATTATCAGCGTGTCCTGCAACGCGGTGAATTGCGGATACAAACGGAAAACGGGGAACCAACCTTGTGTTATTTTGAAAACAAATTCCCTCTTGCGCCGGATTCGCTGCCAAAGAATTTTTCGGTTGAGCAATTGAATGCCGATCTTCCTGCGCTGGATGCTTTAGTACAAAAGCAAAATTACGCCCTCATTTTTTGGGGTGAAGGCGATTTAAAGCTGAACTATCGCCGCTTTTTTGCCGTCAGCACGCTGGCGGGCGTCTGCGTTGAAGATGAAGCGGTCTTCAACGACGTACATGTGCTGTTGAAGCAATGGCTCAAAAAAAACTGGCTGGATGGTTTGCGCGTAGATCATCCTGACGGTCTGCGCGATCCCAAAACCTACCTCGAACGGCTTCGCGCGCTCGCGCCGGACTTATGGATTGTCGTCGAAAAAATTTTGCAGCCGGAGGAACAAACTCCGGAGGACTGGCCGGTCGAAGGGACGGTAGGATATGAATTTCTCAACCAATTAAACGGCCTCTTTGTCGATCTGAAAAATGAAAAGGCGTTGCTGGATTTTTACTTTGATTTTACAGGCGAGCCGGCCGAGGCCGGCAAAATGGTTCGTGAAAAGAAACGGCTCGTCCTGGAAACTCTTTTTATTACTGAGGTGAACCGGTTGACGGATTTACTTGTCGAGATTGCAGCACATCGCCCGGCGCATCAAAAGTTTTCGCGCGAGCATCTCCACGAGGCGTTGATTGAATTTACGGCCTGTTTTCCTATTTATCGCACGTATGTGCGCCCGGTAGAGCAATTCGTTGATGAAAACGATGTGCTTTATATCGAAGACGCCGCGGCAATAGCGAAAAAGTCGCGTCCCGATCTCTCGCCGGAGCTTTTTGATTTCCTAAACGACCTGTTGCTATTGCTGTTTCACGGCGGGCAGGAAAACGAATTTGTGGCGCGCTTCCAGCAACTGAGCGGCCCTGCGATGGCCAAGGGCGTCGAGGACACCACGTTTTATTGCCGGAACTGTTTTCTCTCATTGAATGAAGTCGGCGGTGATCCGGGAAGGTTCGGTGTGAATGAAGATGAATTTCACGAGTTTTGCCTGGAGCAATATAAACGAAATCCGCACTCTCTAATCGGCAGTTCCACGCACGACACCAAGCGCAGCGAGGATGTGCGCGCGCGGCTCAATGTCCTCTCGGAAATGCCGAACGAATGGAGTGAAGCCGTCTGGCGCTGGTCGAAAATGAATGACCGGCACCGCAAGAACCACTTTCCAGACCGTAACATCGAGTATGTCTTATATCAGACGCTGGTCGGATCCTGGCCGATTTCGCCGGAGCGCCTGCTGGCCTACATGGAAAAAGCCTCCTGCGAAGCCAAGCAACATACGGACTGGAACCATCGCGATAAACAATATGATACCGCTTTAAAAGATTTTGTGGCTGCGGCGTTGCGGGATGAAGAATTTATTCGTGATCTGGAGAAATTTATCGGGTCGCTAGAGGAACCGGCGTATATCAATTCGCTGGCTCAAACACTCATCAAGTTGACCGCGCCCGGCGTGCCGGACATTTATCAGGGAAACGAAATTTGGGACTTCAGCCTCGTTGATCCGGATAATCGGCGGCCGGTGGATTTCGCATTGCGTAAACACCTCTTTGCAGAGGCAAAACAGCTTTCCGCTGAAGAAACCTGGAAGCGCCGCGCCGAAGGACTGCCGAAACTGTGGATGATTCAGAGAACTCTGGCATTCCGCGCACAACACGAGGCCATTTTCACTGGTGATTATGAACCGGTTTTTCCACGAGGTGAAAGGGCTGAGCATGTTGTCGCCTTCATTCGCGGCGGCAGTGCGATGACAGTGGTTCCGCGTTTTACCCATAGTGTGGCAGGAGAGATGCCGGTGCTGCATTTGCCCGATGGGAAGTGGCGCAATGAATTTACGGGAGAAAATTTTTCCGGCGAAGCCGACGCGGGCGACGTGCTCAAAAAATTTCCGGTGGCGCTGCTGGTGCGGGAATAATCTATGAATGTCTTTCGCGTTTGGGCCACGGTACCAAAAAAAGTTGAGCTTCAACTAAATGGAAAAATCTTTCCCATGACCCGTGATAATAATGGCTGGTGGTTGGCGGAGATTCCTGACGCTAAAGCAGGAGACGATTATGGCTTCGTTCTCGACGGCGTCGGACCGTTTCCTGACCCGCGTTCACCCTTGCAGCCAAACGGCGTTCATAAACTATCGCAACTGGTGGACCAACAGGCTTTCCGATGGACCGATAAAAATTTTCAGGCGCCGCCGCTGGCTTCAGCGATCATTTATGAATTGCACCTTGGTACCTTCACGCCGCAGGGCACGTTTCTTTCAGCGATCGAGAGGTTGGACCATCTGGTATCGCTAGGTGTTACGCATGTCGAATTGATGCCAGTGGTGGAATACTCCGGCAACCACGGCTGGGGATACGATGGCGTGGATCTGTTTGCCCCGCATCATGCGCTGGGCACGCAGGAAGATCTGAAGAAGCTGGTGGATACCTGTCACGCGCGCGGCCTGGGCGTCATCCTGGATGTGGTTTATAATCATATCGGGCCGTCGGGAAATTATCTGGCCAAATTCGCGCCCTATTTCACAAAGAAATTCGCCTCAGCATGGGGCGAGGGCATCAACTTTGACGGCCCAGACAGTGGCGAAGTGCGCCGTTTCTTCTGCGATAATGCTCTGATGTGGCTTCGCGATTTTCATTTCGATGGATTGCGTCTCGATGCAGTCCACGGGATCGTCGATACTTCGGCCGTGCATTTTTTGGAGCAACTGAAAATCGAAGTGGAAAAATTGTCCGCGCAAGTGGGTCGCCATTTGGTGCTGATTCCCGAAAGCGATTTGAACGATCCCCGCCTGCTCTGGTCACGTGGGCGTGGCGGCTTCCAGTTGGATGCCCAATGGAGCGACGATTTTCACCATGCCTTGCACACGGTGTTGACCGGGGAGCGCGACGGCTATTATTCGGATTTTGGGAGCATTTCGCATATTGCAAAAGCATTGCGCCATGCATTTGTTTATGATGGCCAATTTTCGCCGCATCGCCGCCGTGTCCATGGCCGCCCGACGGATGGTTTGAATGGGCATCGCTTCCTCGGTTATCTCCAGAACCACGACCAGACCGGCAACCGCGCGCGCGGGGAGCGCAGCAGCCATTTGATGAGTCTCAAGAAACAAAAAATCGGCGCGGCACTGGTTTTGACGTCGCCGTTTTTGCCGATGTTGTTTCAGGGCGAGGACTGGGGCGCGAGCACGCCGTTTTTTTATTTCACGGATTACCAGGAACCGGAACTGGCCAAGGCCGTTCGCGAAGGCCGTTGCCGCGAATTTGTCGCGTTTGGCTGGAAGCCGGAAGACACCGCGGACCCACAGGCGCGCGAAACATTTGAGCGATCAAAATTAAAATGGGATGAAGTCACAAAATCACCACACGCCGAAATTTTGGACTGGCACAAAAAATTGATCCAATTGCGCCGGAGCGAACCGGATTTGAGCGATGGTGAGTTGGAAAAAATCCGCACGACATTTGACGAGCGAAATAGCTGGCTGGTCGTGGGGCGCGGAAATATTAGCATCGTCTGCAATTTCTCGGACCGTTCGCACCGGATTCCCATTCGCCCCGGCGAGCAGAAAGTTTTAATCGCTTCAGAAGCGGGCATTAACGTCGTTGATGGTTTTGCCAATTTCCCGGCGGAGTCGGTCGTCGTCCTGAAGTTGGTAAAAGGTTGATGAAGGTTGGAGTTTGCGCTTTGAAGTCGCCCTGTCGCCGCGTATAAATTGTGCGTGTCACATTCCAGCCAGCCCGACATCAACGCGACCACGCGCCTGTGCGCCGTGTATGGTGCGCCCATCGCGCATTCAGCGTCGCCAGCAATGCACAATGCTGCCTTTAAGGCGCTTGGCCTCAACTGGCGTTACCTTGCGTTTGAAGTGGAGCCAAAAAATCTTCGCACTGCCATTGAGGGCGCGCGGGCAATGAACTTTGCCGGTCTAAATTTAACTGTGCCGCACAAACTGCTGGCCGTGAGAATGGTCGATGAACTGGACGAATCGTCAAAAATCTTCGGTGCCGTTAACACGATCAAATTCGAGAAAGCGAAGGGAAAAACCAAGGCCATAGGTTTCACGACCGATGCGGAGGCGATTAAAATTTCATTGCGCGAAGATCTGGGGCTGAAGTTACGCGGCGCCAGTGTCCTTTTGCTGGGCGCGGGCGGCGCGGGGCGGACGGCGGCGCTGAAATTGGCGATGGAAAATGTCGCCGAATTGTTTGTTGTTAACCGTACCCCGAGCAAAGCGGAGGAGCTTGCGCGTGAAATCAAAAAACGATTTCTTTCCGTTAAAATTTCCACCCGCTATCCAGAGGCGAAAGTGGATTTGGTCTTAAACGCTACGTCGTTGGGGCTGAAGACGGGCGATGCATCCCCCTTGGACGAAAGGCTATTTCCGTTGCGCCAAACCCATGCGGTTTATGATATGATTTATCGTCCGGCGGAAACGCGACTGCTGGCTGCGGCCAGGAAGGCCGGATGCAAAACGGCCAATGGCCTGGGCATGCTGCTGCACCAGGGCGCAAAGGCCTTTAAAATATGGACGGGCAAGACCCCGCCGCTCGGCATCATGCGTGCTGCATTGGAAAGAAATGTCTATGGGCACTAACGCCATTTTCAGCGCACATACGTGGGCTGCCGTACCGTTCCACTTTTGGTCGGCATGCTTCTTTGTGCTCGGGTGCATCGTGGGCAGCTTTCTGAACGTCTGCATCCACCGGATGCCGCTGGGCATGAGCATCATCATGCCGCCGTCGCATTGCCCGAATTGCAAGTACTCGATTCCCTGGTATTTGAATATCCCGCTGGTCACCTGGCTCGTATTGCGCGGGCGCTGCAAAAATTGCGGTGAACCCATTTCGGTCCGTTATTTTATTGTTGAGCTGATGACCGGCCTGGCATTTTTGGGAAGTTGGTTGGAATTTGGCGATCCGGCGCATTCTATTCAGTCCATGCCGGTCGCCCTGGTTTTCTCGTTATTCCTGGCCGGGCTGATTGTGGCGACGTTCATTGATTTCGACCATTTTATCATTCCGGATGAAATCACGTACGGCGGAATCGTGGCTGGCCTGCTGGTATCCTTTCTCCTGCCTGCAATGCATGACGCGCCTTCGCATGTGTCCAGCCTCTTGCGCAGTCTGTGGGGCGCGGCGTTCGGCGCGGGAATTGTTTATGCGATTCTTCGGTTGGGAAAGCTGCTCTTTGGCCGGCATCGCCTGAAACTGGATGGGCAGACAAAGATCCTTTTTTCCGAAACCTCTTTGCGTTTGCCCAACAAAGAGATTTCGTACGACGAACTTTTTTATCGGAAGTCCGACGCCATCGTGATGCGCGCGCAAACAGTGGAGCTGGTGGACCGCGGCTATAAAGACGTGACGGTGCGGCTCTCGCCGGTGACGCTGGACATCGCCGGGGAAAAGATGTCGCCCGACGATGTGCCGTTCATGGAATGCGTGAGCGAGGAACTTGTCCTGCCGCGCGAGGCGATGGGCCTGGGCGACGTGAAGTTCATGAGCGCTATCGGGGCATTCATCGGCTGGCAGGGAGTGATTTTCTCGCTGATGGTCAGCTCGATGATCGGCGCGGCGGTGGGGCTGGGCCTCATTGTGATGAAGCGCCGGGAATTTTCTTCGCGCATGCCCTACGGCCCTTACATCGCGCTGGCGGCGGTCATTTGGCTTTTTATCGGGAAGAAGATTTTTCTCCAGATTTTTCAGTGACCGTCCTTCATATTTTTGGCCTGTATCGGCCGGTATTTAGCTGGTTTTATCACAGGAGAACACGGAGAACACGGAGAGCACGGAGACCAATTAAATTTTTTTTCAAAAATGGCTACATTAACCTACCTTAGCCTATATTAGGCTACATTGAGCTACCTCTTGTCCGCCTCGCGCCTCACGTCCCGAACCTTCCACCTGCCTTCACAATGCTTCGGCGCGGCATGAAGGAATCCATTTTTTCCTAAAAAGGGCTTAAAGAGTCTTAAAAAGTCTTAAAGACCTTTAAATTTCCTTAAATGAGGCTCCCTCGGGGGAGGGTATGGTATCTGGATTAGGTTGGATTAGGCTGGATTAGCCTGGAGCAACCCGTTCATGGTTTAACCAGTAGGCGCCACGTCAGCAAAGCCCGTTAGGGCTGACATGTAGGTAGAAACAAA
>Ga0206816_1159_pt1 | contig 16544 bp, 13 predicted proteins | sample Alteio_BWOrgCont_88_FD_152866 | JGI IMG/M metagenome (GOLD analysis project Ga0206816, IMG submission 152866) | Enriched cells from forest soil in Barre Woods Harvard Forest LTER site, Petersham, Massachusetts, United States -... | ecosystem: Environmental > Terrestrial > Soil > Temperate forest >... | reverse complement strand
GGCAAGGATGGTGTGCGTTTTGCGCAAGACTGCGTAGAGAGTTGGGTTTGCCGGCAGGATGGCTGGCAGATGTACCCGCCCGAACATGACGATGGGATAATGGCCGGCGGACAGCATCCCCCACCCCACCAACGGCAGCGCGATCATCAGAGTATAGAGCAGCTTCTCGGAGGCCGAGGCGATGCGGCGTTCCAGCGGAGACATGGTAGGCGGAAACGGCGGCAGCGTGGTCAGCCTGCGATTAATGAGACGGATGATTGCCAAAATCAAAATCAGAATCCCCAGCGGGCGATGAAGGGCAACCAGTTTGTGATAATCGCCCAGGGAGGCAACCATGGCCACGCCGATAAAGAGCATGGCCAGAAGCATCGCGGCCATTAGCCAGTGAAGGATGCGCGACAAAATGGCAAATTGAGTGGGGTTCTTATTCATTTTCACTTTGCGGTTTCAGCGGCGGAAACCGCGCTGGGATCTTTGTGCTCACCTTCACGCAAGGTATAGGAACGCGCATAAACCGCGGAGCGGGCACTCAAGAGAGGATCATCGGAGGCGGCGATTCCACTTGGCAACACCAGGGGATCAAAATTGACGTCGCGGGCGGGACTCGTGTCCTCGCTCTCGATGTCGTTAATCGTCAGCGTTCCGACATCAACCTGTTTTCGATCTGCGGGCCAGGGCAAGGTCGCGTCATCGGTGGGATCGCCGGGTTGCGCGAGGGTGATGACCAAATGCCACTGCAACGGGTGCTCGTGAATGGCGGCGATCAGGGCATCGAATAAATAATTCGTGTCCGTTTGTTCAGGGTGGGCCGCGTCCATCGGCTTGAATGGTTGCACCGGCACCACGGACCAGCGGCCCCACACGACTGCGCCAGAAGAATCAATAAAACGAAAGGCGTTCAGGCTGTTGAAGGTGCTGTTTTCAAATCCGGAGGACGGCGGCTGGCCGTGCAGCAGTTGGATGGCTTTAGCCGATTCAGGATATTCAGTGAAAAACATCTTTATGCGAGCCGGGTCAGGTTTTCCGGTGGCCGGATCCGGAGCGGTAGCCAACAACAGATCATAAAATGCCTGCGGAGTCGCAGCCGGGAAAACCGGGAGATTGACCATAGCGGTCCGCCATTCCTCGCCGTCAGGAAGTTTGAAGAGAACGGCCAGGCCGCGAACGGTCGCGGGATCATCGGCAGCGTATGGCATTCCTCCTCCAAATGAGAAACGTCCTATGACCGGAACGTGCCCGGATTGGAAGACGACGGCTTTTGAAAGTGTAACGCCCTGGCCGTTGCTATCGAATGAACCGCTGAAACACACTCCTTTCGCATGATTGCGGCGAAAGCCGGAATGAATTCCATTGAGAGATTGGAATCTTTGAATGATCCCCTCCGGCGTGAGGGTATGCGGGGTAAGCCAGCCGGCGGCATAAGCAAATAAGCCGACGATGATCGCAAAGACCAGGCCGATGGCAAGCAACCGCGAGATTAAGCTCGTTTTGGATAAAGGAGGAAGTGGCATGGTTTAGTTATTTTTAAACGGTCCCGCCGGTGGCTTTGGCGGCGATATCGCGCAGGCCGCGGGTCATGGCGGCCACGGTATTTTCCGCGCCGCCGATTTCATGCCGCTGCACCAACCAAGCGGGTTCGTTCCAGGAAAGCCAGGTTTTGCCGGCAGCGTCCTGCCAAACGAGGGCCTTCAAAGGCAGGTCGATGCCGATGGTTTGACTGGCCTGCATCAGCGGCGTACCGCCGCGAGGATTGCCAAAGATAATCACTTCAGTGGGGCGCAGTATCAGCCCCGCCTCCGCCGCGAGGGCCGCGTGATCGATACGGGCCATGACCGTCATTCCATGGGCCTTGATTTCTGTTTCGAGACGGCGAACGGTTTCGTCCGGCGTGAAATTACTTTTTATCGTCGTCAGTCCTTCCATATTTAACGTGGTGGTCATTTATGGTTTTGCGGGAACGGCGGCGAACAGTGAATTGATTCCTTCGTGCATGGTGGGATGGGCGAAGATGGCGTCTCTGAGCACGGTGTAAGGCAAGCCGGCAAGCATCGCGACCTGCACTGTCGGCATCAGTTCTCCGCCTTCAGCCCCAAAAATAGTAAAGCCGAGGATGCGGTCGCTCCCGACATCCACGAGCGCTTTTAAAAAACCGCGCGGCTCGGAGATGGTCCGTGTGCGCAAGATGGCGGTCATGGGAATTTTTGCCACGCGATAGGGAATGCCTTTTTCTTTGGCTTCGGTTTCATTGAGACCGATGCGCGCAAATTCAGGATCAGTGAACATGCAAAACGGAACCTGCCGTCCCGTGGTCACGCGCTGGCCGCCCAGGATATTGTCATGCACGATTTTGAAGTCATTTTCAGAGATGTGCGTGAAATGCGGGCTGCCGGCGCAATCGCCCGCAGCCCAAACATCGGGTGCGGTGGTTTCAAGGCGCTCGTTCACTTTTATATAGCCGCGATCGGCAAGTTTCACGCCGGCCAGGTCCAGCCCGATGCCGTCGGTGTTGGGCGTGCGGCCGGTCGCGACAAGAATATCGGTGCCGTGCACGACAACGTCGGAGCCTTTGCCGCTGGCATGCACCTGGACGTGATCGCCTGACCTGCCTTCGATACGGTTTATCTGCGCGTTTACGACGATATCGATTCCTTCGTCTTTCAACAGCTCGTGCATGGCGCTCGAGATGTCTTCGTCTTCGCGATGAAGCAAGCGCGGATTGCGTTCGACAATGGTCACGCGGCTGCCGAAACGGCGCATGGCCTGGGCGAGCTCAAGGCCGACATAGCCTCCACCAATCACGAGGAGGTGCTGCGGGACGTAGTCGAGTTCGAGCGCTTCAACGTGCGTGAGGGGTTTCGCTTCCGCGAGTCCCGGCACGGGGTCAATCGTCGCGCGGGTCCCGGTATTGATGACGACTTTCTTTCCACGAAGCAGGCGCTTTTGGCCTTCGGCAGACGTGACTTCGATGGTCCTGGGGCCGGTAAAACGGCCCGAACCCATGACCAGTTCGGCCCCGCTGTTTTTATACAAATCGAGATGCAGCGCGACGAGGCCGTCAACCATTTTGCGTTTGCGCTCGCGCACGGCGGCCATGTGGATTTGGGTGTTATCTTTGGTGATGCCAAATTCGGTGCTGCGGAAAAAATACGAAGCCACCTTGGCGCTTTGGACAATATTCTTGCTGGGAAGGCAGGCGATGTTTGGACAGGCGCCGCCGATATATTTGCGCTCGATAACGGCGGTTTTCATTCCGCTTTTGGCAAGGGTCCAGGAGATAAGTTTGCCGGCCGCGCCGCTACCGAGGATGAGGAGATCGTATTCTTCTACCGGTGATTTTGTTTTCATTGTTTTAAATGGCTTTGGTGTTTCTTTTATATCTTAAAACGCGAAGCAATCGCAGCCGAGGCCGAAGAACCCGGCGTAACGGTTGCGGGCGGTTTCGGCCGCGGTGATAAGCTGGTGCCAGGCATGAGTGCATCCGTGTTGGTGGCACTCGACGCTGTGCTGGTGTTGCACCGGCACGCCGGCGCGCGCGGCCTTTTTAATATCGAGCGGTGCGCCGTAGCCGCCAAAGACTTTCACCGGCGACCATTCCGGCAACACGGGCAGCGGCGGTGGCGCGAATGTGGAAAATTCCTTAACGGCATGGACAATTTTCCCGCCGACAACCGTCAGAACGGATTCGATGCCTTTGATTTCTTCTTCGGGCACGGAAAAATAATCGTCTGTGAGGGCAACGAAATCGGCCAACTGGCCGACGGCAATTGCCCCCTTCTTCCCGCTCTCACTCGAAAACCAACTGCTGCCCTGCGTGTAAAGCTGCAATGCCTCGTTACGCGAGAGCCGGTTTTTATCGGGATACATGGACACACCACCGACTGTTTTGCCGGTGACCATCCAATAAAGCGAGACCCAAGGGTTGTAGCTCGCAACGCGGGTCGCATCGGTGCCCGCGCCGACGGGAATGCCCATCTCCAACATTTTGCGGATGGGCGGTGTGCGTTCGGCGGCTTGCTTGCCGTAGCGCTCCATGAAGTATTCTCCCTGATAAGCCATACGATGCTGAATGGCTATGCCGCCACCCAGGGCTTTGATACGTTCTAGATTTTTATCAGAGACTGTTTCGCAATGGTCGAAGAACCAGTTCAATCCTTTGAACGGCACGTCACGGTTGACCTCTTCAAACACATTCAAAAAGCGGGTGATGCTTTCGTCATAAGTCGCATGAAGACGGAACGGCCATTTGTTTGCGGCCAGCAGCGCGACTACTTCCTTGAGTTCGCCTTCCAGGGAAGCCGGCAGGTCCGGACGCGGTTCGAGGAAGTCTTCAAAGTCGGCAGCGGAAAAAACGAGCATTTCGCCCGCGCCGTTGCAGCGGAAGAAATCGTCGCCTTTGCCCGGCCCGGTCAACTTAATCCAGCGAGCGAAATCTTCTTTTTCCTGCTTCGGTTTTTGCGTGAAGAGGTTGTAGGCGATGCGCAGGGTCATTTCATCGCGCTTATGCAATTCCTCGATGATGGCGTAATCTTCCGGGTAATTTTGGAACCCGCCGCCCGCGTCAATGATGCTGGTCAGCCCGAGACGATTGAGTTCGCGCATGAAATGGCGCGTGGAATTCATCTGATGTTCGGGCGGCAGCTTGGGCCCTTTGGCCAGCGTGGCGTAAAGAATGGTGGCGTTGGGACGGGCGATGAGCAGGCCGGTCGGGTTGCCCTGGGTGTCGTGCTGAATTTCGCCGCCGATGGGGTTGGGCGTGTCTTTCGTATAGCCGCAGGCGCGAAGAGCTGCTTTGTTCAATAGCGCCCGGCAATAGAGATGCAAAATAAAGACGGGAGTTTCCGGAGCGGCGGCGTTGATTTCCTCCAGGGTCGGCATGCGGCGTTCGGCGAACTGGAATTCCGTCCAGCCTCCGACGACGCGGATCCATTGTCCGGGCAGGGTGCGTTGGGCCTGTTCCTTGAGCATGCATAACGCATCGGCCAGCGAAGGCACGCCGTCCCAGCGCAGTTCCATATTATAGTTCAAACCGCCACGAATGACGTGGAGGTGCGAATCGTTCAAACCGAGAATGACCCGGCGGCCCTGAAGATCAATGATTTTGGTATGGGGTCCGCGCTCATATTCCTCCGCTTCATCCACACCGACAATACGGCCATCTTTGACGGCAAGATTGGCCGCTTCGGGGTATTGCGGGTCGAGCGTGGCAATGCGCCCGTTATAAACGATGAGATCAGGACACAAAGATGCGCTCATAATTATTCCGCCAGACACGAATAGCCGTTAATCATAACCCCAGTTTCAATTCAAAAATTAATTGAAACGAGCGGTTGAGTATACTCCACAACCGGGGTAATCGTCGTTAACTCTTTCGGGTTATTGTTTTGCTCCCAGCAATTCTTTGGCTAGAGCGCACACCTGCGCCGGCTCGAAGCCAAATTTTTTCTGAAGCTCTTTAAGCGGGGCCGACGCGCCAAAGGTTTTCATGCCAATGACACGGCCAATGGAGCCGACATAACGTTCCCAGCCGAAGGTCGAGGCCTGTTCGATGGCAATACGGGCGGTCACCGAAGGTGGCAACACCGAGTCACGGTACTCGCGCGGCTGGCTTTCAAAGATGTCCCATGACGGCATGGAGACGACGCGCGAACGCGTTCCTTCGCTTACCAATTGTTCGTGCGCCTGCACCGCGAGACTTACTTCACTGCCCGAAGCAATGAGAATGATTTGCGGATTTGCGCCGGGCGAATCGGCCAGGATATAAGCGCCCCGGGAAACGCCGGCTGCAGGCGCATATTTGCTGCGGTCCAAGGTCGGCAGGGGCTGGCGGGACACAACGATGAGCGCCGGTTTATGGCGCAGTTGCAGGATATAGCGGTAGGCTTCGACGACTTCATTCGCATCGCCCGGGCGCAAGGTCACCAGGCCGGGAATGGCGCGCAACGAAGCCAGGTGTTCAACGGGCTGGTGGGTGGGGCCATCTTCGCCGTCACCCATGGCGTCGTGGGAAAAGACAAGGAGCGTCGGCAATTCCATCAAGGCGGAGAGACGAATGGCCGGGCGGGCATAGTCGCTGAAGATGAAAAAGGTAGCACCATACGCGCGGAGTTTCGAGAGCACCATGCCGTTGACAATCGCGGCCATGGAATGTTCGCGAACGCCGTAATGAAGATTTTTCCCGCCGTAACTACCCGCCTCAAAATGACCGGCCCCTTCATAAGTCAGGGTCGTTCGGTTGGATGGGCCGAGGTCGGCCGAACCGCCGAGGAACCAGGGAATGTTTTGCGCCAGGACATTGAGTACTTTGCCGGAAGCGTCCCGGCCGGATACCCCTTTCGGATCAGCAGGAAACGAGGGAAGATTGCGGTCCCAGCCTGCGGGAAGCTCACGTTTTTGCATCTGGTCAATTTCAGTGGCCAGCGCCGGATTTTGGGAGCGATATTTAGCGAACAGGTCATTCCACTTACCCCGGGCCTCGCCGCCGCGTTTACCGATGCCAGCCTTGAAGTGATCATAAACACCGTCCGGCACGAGAAATTTTGCGTCCTCAGGCCAGCCATAAGCGCGCTTGGTCAGCCGGACTTCCTCCTCGCCAAGCGGCTCGCCATGCGCGTCGGCAGAATCCTGCCGGTGCGGGGCACCGTAGCCGATGTGGCTGTCGAGGACGATAAACGTGGGGCGGCCTTTCGTCTGCCGAAAGGTGGTCAGCGCGTGCTCGATTCGCTCAATATCATTGGCGTCACCGACGCGCAGGACATTCCATCCGTAGGCCAGGAAACGCGTTGCGACATCCTCCGTGAACGCAAGCTTGGTGTTGCCTTCAATGGTGATGTGGTTGTTGTCATATATCCAACACAGGTTATCGAGGCCCAGATGACCGGCGAGCGAGGCGGCTTCAGAAGCGACGCCTTCCATCATGCAACCGTCGCCGCAAATCGCGTAGATGTCGTAGTCAAAAATCTCGAAGCCGGGTTTGTTGTATCGGTTCGCGAGCCATTTTTGGGCGATGGCCATGCCGACGCTAGTGGCGACGCCCTGGCCCAGGGGACCGGTGGTGGTTTCAACGCCGGAGACCCAATGGTATTCGGGATGGCCGGGAGTCTTGCTGTCGAGCTGCCGGAATCGACGGATTTCGTCGAGGGTCACGGACGGTTTTCCGACGTTCTCGTAGTCGGCGTTTACCGCCTGCACGCCGGTCAGATGCAGGATAGACCAGACCAGCATCGAAGCGTGGCCGTTGGACAAGACGAACCGGTCGCGGTTGGGCCAGATAGGATCCTGCGGGTCAAAGCGCATCATCCGGTTCCAGATCGTGTAAACCAGTGGCGCCAGCGCCATAGGCGCGCCCGGATGGCCGGATTTAGCGGCCTGAACCGCATCCATCGTAAGCGTGCGGATTGTGTTAATAGCTTGTTGCGTCATTACCTCCTCGTTCATAGAACTCCTTTCGTTTTTCGTTTTTTTAGGCACGACGGTTTCCCCTGCCGGCGTGCCGGTTTTCAGATCAATACGGTCTTTGAGTATCTTCCGATGGTTTTACTTTGCTACTGTAGTGTTTGTAAATGAACATAAAATAGAAGGCGGCGAATATCGCCGCGATGGGCCACCAGACCAGGGCGACGGCCAGCCCATAACCGGAGGCTGACATTTGATAAGCGGACAGAGAATTTTCCGGAGCGAGCGTCGAATAGAGCATGATGGGAAACGCCCCAGCTGCTCCCGCAATCATCAACCCGGCAATGAAAGCGCAGGAACCGATGAAGGCGAATTTTTCCCGTTTGGGCTGCAAACCGGTAAACACTGCAATAAGCCCGCCGAAAACACCGACCAACCCGAGCCAGCCGAAAGGTTGATGCATGATTCCTGAAAACAATGCGGGCCGCAGGTAGTATGATTCGACGGTAATAATCGCCAATAGAACCGGGACGATTTTCCATAGTAAACCAGCAACCCGCCGGCTCCGCTCATAGACGGGGCCTTCCGTTTTTAATATGAGACCGTTGGCTCCATGGGCAGCAAGGGTGACGACGATGAATACGGCTACTGAGACGGTATACCAATCCAGAATGCCGACATTACCGAAGGGGGCGAAATTGGTGAAAAACGACAAGGCAAATTTGCCGTCAGGTCCCAGCGGGACACCGCGCAGGACATTGCCCAACGCTGCGCCGACAAGAACGGCGAGTAAGATATTAGATGCCACAAAGACAAAGTTCCAAGCCGTCCGCCACATTGAGTCCTCGATATGACCGCTGACTTCGATGGAAACGCCGCGGAGCACGATGGACCAAAGCAGAAGGAAAAACGCGAGATAAAAGCCCGCGAACGAAGCAGTCATGATGGAAGGAAATGCGACCAATAACGTCCCGCCAAAACCCACCAGCCAGACTTCGTGCCATGACCATAACGGCCCGATAACGGCAATGACCAGCCGGCGTTCCGCCTCTGTTTTGCCGACGACCTGCTGCAGCATTCCCGCGCCGAAATCAAACCCCTCCAGCACGAGAAACATCACGAGCATGAAAGACAAAATACCATACCAGATTTCAATCATGTGACACCTCCTGTTTAGCGAATGAAAAATCGTCCCGCGGCCCGTGGAGAACCTCGCGGCTGATTAAAAATAAATAAAGAACGCCCAGGACGAAGTAGAGTCCGGCAAAGCCAATCAGCGTAAACAAGACATTGCCGCCATTGACGACATCGCTATAACCCTGGCTGGTGCGGAAAAGCTGGAAGACGAGCCAGGGTTGCCGGCCCAATTCGGCGGTCATCCAGCCGGCGGTCGTGGCGATATAGGGAAATGGAAAAGCCAGCAGGATAAGCCAAAGCAGGCCGCGAGAAGTTTCCAATTTTCCGCGCCAGCGCTGAAAATTGGCCACTCCCATCAGCAGGATGAACAAGGTCCCGAGTCCCGCCATAACGTGGAAGGCGTAATAAAGCAGGTCTATATTTGTCGGCCATTGGTCTTGCGGAAAGGCATCCAGTCCCTGGACCGAGGCATTGGCATGGCCAAAAGCCAGGATGCTCAATGCGTCCGGCATATAGAGGGGATTTTCAATCTTATGCTCTGCCACATTCGGCTGGCCAATGATTTCCAATTGCACGTTGGAGCTGGTTTCAAAATGCCCTTCCATGGCCGCAAGAGTAACGGGCTGATGCCACGCCACCATTTTCGCCTGCCGATCCCCGGTGGGAAAGGCGACCAGGAAGCACACAATCAAACCGACCAACGTGGCCGTTTTGAGAAAAATGGAAGCTTGCCGGGGATGACTGCCACGCAAAGTATAAAGCGCACCGACGGCAGCGATGACGAAAGAACCGGTAACCAGCGCGGCACATTGGTTGTGAAGGAACATGACGAATGCCCAGGGGTTAAATAAAAATGTGGCAAAATTGGCCAGGCGCAACGTTCCGTCCGGGGCCGTCGAGTAACCTACGGGATGCTGCATAAAGGCATTGGTGACCAGGATGAAATAACCCGAGAGCCAGCTTCCCAAAGCCACGCCAACCGTGGCGATGAAATGGTTGCGCGGACCCAGCCGTTTCTCGCCCCAGACCATCGCCCCAACCAGGGCACTTTCCATGAAGAACGCGAACATGCTTTCCATGGCGAGGGTTTGGCCGATGACGTTGCCGGAAAATTTTGAGAACATCGCCCAATTCGTACCGAACTGAAATTCCATCGGAATCCCCGTCACGACGCCGACGGCGAAATTGATGCCGAAGATGCGCGACCAGAAACGCGCCGCTTCACCATAGCTTTCGTCGCCGGTGCGCAAATGCCGCCATCTAAAATAGACGATGAACCACGCCAACCCCATCGTCAGTTGCGGGAACAGATAGTGATAGGAGATCGTGAAAGCGAACTGCACACGACTCCAAAAGAGGGTGTCGCTCATAGCTTTTTTTATTTTTGGTTTTCCAGCGCGGCAACTTTGCCTAGCCGGCGCACATGGCGCGGGGCCTTGCTAAACTCGGCCTTGAGAAAGGTTTGGATCAAGTCCCAAACCACCTCCGGCCCTTGAATCCGCCCGCCTACGCAAAGCATGTTCAAATTGTCATCCTCTACTCCCTGCCGGGCGGAAAAATTATCCTCGATCAGGCAGGCGCGAACTCCTTTGACTTTGTTGGCACACACGCAAGCACCCACACCGCTGCCGCAAACGGCCACGCCCCGGTCCACTTTCCCCGCGGCCACGGCCTGGCCGAGGGGGATGACAAAGTCGGGATAATCATCTTCCGGCGTCAATTGATGGGCACCAAAATCCGTGACTTGATGACCGGCGGCGCGAAGCCGTTCGACGAGTTTTTGTTTCAATTCAAAACCGCCATGGTCCGTGGCAATTCCAATATGCATAATTTTAAGTTTTTTTGGGTTCTATGACCGGATTGTCCCAGCCGCCGGGTGGTTCCACGCGATTGGCCTCTGCCGGGCCCCATGATTTCGGTTCGTATTCATAAATCGGGGTATCGCTCTTAAGCATCGGATCAACAATCCGCCATGCTTCTTCGACATAATCTTCCCGGGCGAACAAGGTGGGGTCTCCCGCCATGGCATCCGTCAGCACGCGCTCGTAAGCGTCCATCTCACCGACAAATTGATAACGATCGGTCAATAATTCTGAGACTTTGCTCTTGGATTCGTCGTTCGGCACAACGGTATTCAGGCCAAAAGCCGCAGCGATGTCGGGGTTTATTCGAAACCGGAGGTAATTCGATTTGAGATCGTAATTAAAATACATCGTCGGGGGCTTGCGCAAACGAACAAGAATTTCCGTGCAGGTCACCGCCAGGGATTTCCCGGCGCGAATATAAAAAGGCACGCCACGCCAGCGCCAGGAATCAACCTCGAGTTTGAGCGCCGCAAAGGTTTCGACCTTGGAACCGGGGGCAACACCCGGTTCATTCCGGTAACCTTTGAACTGCCCGCGAACCAAATTGCTCGCTTCAATCGGCGGAATGGCTTTGAGAACTTTCACTTTCTCGTCACGAATAGATTCGCTATCGGTACGGATGGGCGGTTCCATCGCGATATTGGCCAGGACCTGGAACAGATGGTTCTGGACCACGTCCCGGACGGTGCCAACCTGGTCATAAAAGGCGCCACGGCCCTGCACGCCGAAATCCTCAGCCATCGTGATCTGCACACTCTCAATGTGATGCCGGCTCCAAAATGGTTCGAGCATGGCGTTCGCGAAACGGAAGAACAACATGTTGTGCACCGGCGCTTTGCCCAGGTAATGGTCAATGCGGAAAATCGCGTCTTCATCAAACATTTTAAGCAGGATGCCATTCAGTTCTTTGGCCGAAGCCAAGTCACGACCGAACGGTTTTTCCACAATAACCCGAGTGCCTCCACTGCCTTTGGTGCAGCCTGACTTGGATAGTTGTTCCACGACCATCCCGAAAGCCGAGGGAGGGATGGCCAGATAATGAGCGGGACGCTGGGCGTTGCCGATTTCGTGACAAAGAGCCTTAAACGTGGCCGCGTCGTTGTAGTCGCCATCCACGTACCGCAGTAGTTGGCTGAGTTTCTTAAAGGCTTCCGGGTCGAGGCCACCATGTTTTTCCACGCTGTCCTTGGCCCGGGCCTTGAGCTGGTCAAGGTTCCATCCGGCCTTGGCCACGCCGATGACCGGCACATTGAGAGTGCCGCGTTTGACCATCGCTTGCAGCGCCGGAAAGATTTTTTTGTAAGCGAGATCGCCGGTGGCTCCAAAAAAAACCAGCGCGTCAGAATGTGACTGGTTCATTTAGCTTTCCCTCCCTTTTTCTCCAGGTGCCCGCCAAAGCCAAAGCGCATGGCCGAAAGCAGTTTGTCCTGATAATCGGCTTCGCCGCGGGAGGCAAAGCGCGCATAGAGCGCAGTGGTCAACACCGGCACCGGCACGCCTTCATCAATCGCAGCCTTGATGGTCCAGCGGCCTTCGCCGGAATCAGACACATGGCCCTCGAATTGGGAGAGCTTCGGGTCGGCGGCCAACGCGTTGGCCGTCAAATCCAGCAGCCAGGAAGCGATCACGCTTCCACGGCGCCAAACCTCCGTAACATCGGACAGGTTGAAATTGAATTGATAGTGTTCCGGGTCGCGCAACGGCGTGGTTTCCGCGTCCGTTTCGCCCTGCTTTTTTCCTACATTGGCGGAATTCAAGATTCCCAGACCTTCGGCATAGGCGGCCATGATGCCGTACTCGATGCCGTTATGGACCATCTTCACGAAATGGCCGCCGCCGTTGGTACCGCAATGCAGGTAACCTTGCTCAGACGTGCCGCCGAGCTTTTCGCGTCCCGGTGTACGTGAGATATCACCAATGCCAGGCGCCAACGTGGCAAAGATGGGATCCAAACGCTTCACGATTTCTTTCTCGCCACCAATCATCATGCAGTAACCGCGTTCCAGGCCCCACACACCGCCGCTGGTGCCGACATCCACATAGTGAAGGTCTTTGGCCGCCAATTCTTTTGCACGGCGGATATCGTCGATGTAGTACGAATTACCTCCATCAATCAGAATATCTCCGGCTTCAAGCAGCGGGACCAGCTTGGCAATCGTTTGATCCACCACACCTGCCGGAACCATTAACCAAACCGCACGCGGCTTGGCCAATTTCTTCACGAAGTCAGCCAGCGAGTCAGCGCCGGTGGCTTTGTCCTTCGTCAAATCTTTGACCGCCTGCGGCGATTGATCGAAAACCACGCATTGATGACCGCCTTTAATCAGACGCCGAACCATATTGGCTCCCATCCGCCCCAATCCAACCATACCTAATTGCATATACTTATTCCTTTCTCCTTGTTTTTTTTGAAAATAAATTGCTGTGCTAATTTTTTATTGTAGACGCCTCGTAAATACTTTGAATGACTGAATCCAGTTCGCCGTTGAACTCGGCTTCGGGCTGTTGGGCCTTCAGGCTGTCGAGTAACGCCCGGGAAAAGCTCGCAATGACGCCGTGATTCCTGCGAAGACGTTCATCCGCTTCCTCCAGCGAATAACCTCCGGACAGCGCAACGACTTTCAGGACCTTCGGATGTTTAACGAAATCCTGATAAAGATCGTCTTTCTCGGGCAGGGTCAGCTTGAGCATGACCAATTGGCCCGCCGGCAACGCATTGAGATGTTCGCTGATACCCGCCTTGAGCAGCGCTTCCGCGCCCGATTTATCCGGGCAATGAATGTCCACTTCCGGCTCGATGATGGGAACCAGACCCGCACCAATGATTTGCGCGCCTACCTCGAACTGCTGACGCACAATGGCTTTGACGCCGACGGCATTGGCTTGTTTGATGACCGAGCGCATTTTGGTCCCGAAGATATTCTTAGTGTTGGCCCTCTTCAGGAGCACATCCAGACCCGGGATGGGTTTCATTAATTGGACGCCGTCGGCCTCATTGGCCAGACCCTTGTCCACTTTCAAAATCGGCACGACACGCTTCACATTCCAGAGATAATCCGCCGTGGCTTGTCCCTGGATGTCCCGATCCATGGTGCCTTCAAACAGGATCGCGCCCAGGATGCGGTCACCGTTGAAACTGGGACTGGTGATGACGCGCGTGCGCATCTGGTGGACCAACCCGAACATCTGCTCCTCATTGGACCAGGCGTTTTCCTTCAGGCCGTAGGCCACCAGGGCCTTGGGCGTGCTGCCGCCGCTTTGGTCCAGCGCAGCCAGAAAGCCCGGCTGCATTTTGATTTTGCGTTGCTGTTGTTCTTTGAGACTTACTGTTTTCATTATGCTTTCCTCATCTTTCGGTAGCGGCGAATTAATTGGTTGGTTGAACTGTCGTGATTTAGTTTCGGTTCGGCTGAGCTTTCGAGTTCGGGGATGATGCGTTGGGCGAGTGCTTTGCCCAATTCCACACCCCATTGGTCAAAGGAATTGATGTTCCAAATGGCACCCTGGGTGAAGACGCTGTGCTCATATAACGCCACGAGCGCACCGAGTATTCGAGGCGTCAGTCGATCGGCAAGGATGGTGTTCGATGGACGGTTGCCGTCAAAAACGCGATGCGGCACCAGCCAGTCCGGCGTGCCTTCGGCCTTGACCTGCTCCGGTGTTTTGCCAAAGGCCAGCGCTTCGGCCTGCGCAAAAACATTGGCCAGCAGAATGTCGTGATGGCGGCCGAGTGGCGTCAGCGTATGCGCGAAGGCGATGAAGTCGCACGGTATCAACCGTGTGCCCTGGTGAATCAACTGGTAGAACGAATGCTGGCCATTGGTACCCGGCTCGCCCCAGAAAACTGCCCCGGTGTTGTACTTCACCTGTTTTCCATCCAGCGTGATGTGCTTGCCGTTGCTCTCCATCGTCAACTGCTGCAGGTAGGCTGGAAAGCGTTTCAGATATTGTTCGTAAGGCAGGACGGCGACCGTCTGCGCATCGAAAAAGTCGGTGTACCAGACGTTCAGCAGGCCCATGAGCACGGGCAGGTTTTTCTCGAACGGCGTATTTTGAAAGTGCTCATCCATTTCGTTGAAGCCGTCGAGCATGGCGCGGAAATTTTCCGGCCCAATGGCCAGCATGGTGGAAAGGCCGATGGCCGAATCCATCGAATAGCGTCCGCCAACCCAGTCCCAGAAACCGAACATGTTGTCCGTATCAATGCCGAACTTGGAAACTTTCTCGGCATTGGTCGAAACGGCCACAAAATGTTTTGCCACTGCCTTCTCGTCGCGGCCCAATTCGCCGAGCAACCACTTGCGCGCAGTTTCGGCATTGGTCATGGTCTCCAGCGTAGTGAAGGTTTTAGAAGAAACGATGAACAGTGTCTCGGCGGCATCGAGGCCCTGGATAGCCTCCACAAAATCTATCCCGTCCACGTTCGAGACGAAGCGGAAGGTCATATCCCGTTCGCTGTAATGCCGGAGCGCCTCATAAGCCATCACTGGCCCGAGATCCGAGCCGCCGATGCCGATGTTGATGACGTTCTTGATGCGCTTGCCGGTGTGCCCTTTCCATTGGCCGCTGCGTATGCGGTTCGCGAACGCCGCCATTCTCTCGAGGACATCATAGACCTCCGGCACCACGTTCTTGCCGTCCACCAGGATTTTTGCGAATCCCGGGGCGCGCAACGCGATGTGCAGCACGGCGCGATTTTCCGTGATATTTATTTTTTCGCCGCTGAACATCGCATCAATCTTCGAGCGCAAGCCGGATTCTTTGGCCAATTGCAAAAGCAACTTCACGGTCTTGTCGGTGATGCGGTTTTTGGAATAGTCCAAAAACAAGCCGGCGCCCTCCACGGTAAAGCGTTCGCCGCGTTTGGCATCCTCCGCGAATAACTTTCGCAGGTGCGTTTTCTCGATTTGTTTACTATGCGCGGCCAGGGCTTTCCAGGCCGCGAATTGGGGAAGTGATTTGACGATTTTTTTCATGATCTTGAGGTAACTTTCTTTTTGTGAATTGAAATGATTTCTTTGGTGTCCTGAACGGATGGTAAAGCGCGACGAAATTCCTTGCTGGGATTCCAAAGGCGAAATCCACCTTCGAATGCATTGTCGTTGTTGCCTGCCCGGCATAAGGGGGGAAGTTTTTTTAATAACCGGACGTTGCCGCCTCCCAGCACTACCTCGTCGGGCTCGAGCGCGGCGATTAACCGCGTCGTGACATCCGTCACATACTTGCGCCATTTTTTCTTTCCATACTTTTGAAGACCACGAAGGCCGACGTAATCTTCGAAGGTGGATGACTTGTAAGGGAGGTGGGCCAGTTCCATCGGCATGGTTTGTCCTTCAAAAACAAACGCCGTGCCCAACCCCGTGCCCAGCCCCAGAAACAACATTTTACCGGAGCGATAGCCTCCGAGGGCCTGCATGGCGGCGTCGTTAATGATTTTGACGGGGCACTTGAATGCCTTCTTGTAATTGAAAGCGACCCACCCCTTTCCCAGATTCCAGGGATCCAGCACCGGCTGGTCATGGAGGACGGGACCGGGATAGCCGATGGAAATAGCATCGTAATCCCAGTCCGCAACCATTTTGTGAACCTCGGACACCATCCGTTTTGGTGTCATATGTTTTCCGGAAATGACCTCACGATGGAGCTTCTGCCCGGTGGCCAACACCTTCACGTGAGTTCCTCCTACATCAATGACCAGCACTTTCATATTTTTTCGATGATTATGCCGCCTGTTTCAACGCCTCGCTCTTGGAGGTGAGCACCTGCATCAATTCATTCCACGATTTTACAAACGATTTGGCTCCTTCGTCCTGCAACTGGGCAGCCAAATTGTTTACGTTCACGCCGGCCTGGCTAAATTGCGCCAGCGTCTTTTCGTAATCACCGCCATCAGCGGCCATGGGGGCTCCCACTTCACCGTGGTCTCCAAAGGCTTTCAACGTTCCTTCCGGCATCGTGTTCACGGTAAACGGCGAAGCGAGCGCCTTGATATAGAGAATATCTGAAGCCTTGGGATCTTTCGTCCCCGTGCTCGCCCACAACAGACGCTGGGCACGGGCGCCCGCATTGAAGGCACGCTGCCAGCGGGGCGAACTGAGCATTTCGTGATATGCCTTAAAGATGCCGCCGGCCACAGCAATCCCCAACTGG
>Ga0206816_1158_pt1 | contig 16703 bp, 17 predicted proteins | sample Alteio_BWOrgCont_88_FD_152866 | JGI IMG/M metagenome (GOLD analysis project Ga0206816, IMG submission 152866) | Enriched cells from forest soil in Barre Woods Harvard Forest LTER site, Petersham, Massachusetts, United States -... | ecosystem: Environmental > Terrestrial > Soil > Temperate forest >... | reverse complement strand
TATGACACCATGATGGATACCAATATGCGTTCGGGCTTCTTATTCACACGCTACGTTGTGCCCGAAATGATCAAACAAAAAAGCGGTACTATATTAATGTTATCATCAATGGCAGGTGTTTACGGTTTTGCAGGGGAAGCTGTCTATTGCTCAACTAAATTTGCACAAGTGGGTTTTGCCCAGGCTTTGGATAGGGAGTTAAGACCGCACGGTATAAAAGTAGGAGCCATTTGCCCGGGTGGTGTAAAAACCGAATTTGCCATCGGGACTGGTCGTACACAGGAAGGTGTTGATAATTCGGGTATGCTGGAAGCAGAAGATGTAGCAGGAGCGGTGCTATTAGCATGTACGCAATCATCCAACTCGCGCATTATCGAGATACAGATGCGTACAATGGCGGAAGCGTTAGCGTAGTTGAAGTAATTAGATTTGACAACTTTTTAAAGGTTGTCAAATCTTCATATTAGATTATCCCCGCCTTTTCCAACTCCACCTGCATCTGTTGCTGCATATTTAATGCCTCTGCTCTTGCTGCGTCCGCAAAATCTTCGCCATTACCGGCATAGATGATGGAACGAGATGCGTTTACGATCAATCCGCAATCTTTATTCATGCCGTATTTGCAAACTTCTTCCAAATTACCACCTTGTGCGCCAACGCCGGGCACAAGCAAAAAATTATCCGGCGCATATTGGCGTATATTGGTAAACTCGATGCTTTTGGTAGCGCCTACCACATACATTATTCTATCGGCACCCGCCCAAGTATTTACTTTTTTTATAACGGCTTCGTATAAAAAGCCGTCATCTGTTTTAAGATATTGAAAATCTTTGCTGCCTGCAGACGATGTAAGAGCCAGTAATATCACCCACTTGCCATCATAAGCAAGGTAGGGGGTAATACTGTCATTACCCATATAAGGCGTTATGGTTATTGCGTCAAAACTCATACCTGATGCCTGTTCATCAAAAAACGCTTTGGCGTATTTGTCGGATGTATTGCCAATATCGCCGCGTTTGGCATCGATAATGTTCAGGCAATCTTTTGGCAGGTATTTCCAGGTAGCAATTAAGCTTTGCAATCCGGCTACGCCGCGGCTTTCGTAAAAAGCAGCGTTGGGCTTATAGGCTACACACAGATCCTTTGTAGCATTAATAATACGTTTGTTAAATTCAAAAATAGGATCGGGGTAGGTGAGTAAAAATTGTGGTATTTTTTCTATATCGCTATCCAATCCTACACATAAAAATGATTTTTTTTGTTTGATCTGGTCTATTAATTGCCGGCGCGATATCATGAAAATAGTTGAGATTATTAATTCATCAAAAAAACTAAAAATTAGTTTAAGTGTTGGGATAATAAAGATATTTTTTTAAAGTTTTGATATTATAAATATTTTGAGTACAATTGCAGCGTTTTCCATAGAATTTTTCTTGCGCTAAAGAAACAATTTAAATTCCTTGTTATTTACTATCGGCTATCTGGGTTTAAATGTTGCAAAACAAACCGCAAATTAATTTTTCAAACAAATATCTTTCATGTATAACCATATACATCGCAACTAACTATACATTCTAATAAAAATCTTTTTTGAATCATAATTCATATCATGTCTGATACAATCGAATTGAACGACAAACTCGTTTCAGAGTTGCGCGAAATTGCCAAAAGTTTAGGTATTGGCGAAGCGGACGAGCTTCGTAAACCGCAACTAATAACCAGTATAGTTGAACAACAACAACTTATTGAAGCCGCCCGTGCCCAGCAGGCTGCCGTAGAGAACAACTATGCCGAGAAAACAGCGGCTACATCTGCTGCCGCTCCGGAAAAAACCCGCAAAAGAATACGTGTTGTAAAACCAAGCAATCAGCCCCGTGTTGATGTGCCTTTAGATGATACCAACCTGTTTGACGTACAGGATGATGAACCCCAGCCTGAAGAAGACGAAACACCTGCCGCATCAATTGAAGCAGAGGGCGAACAACCTCAAGAGGGCGAAACTGTTAAATCTGAAGAACTGGAAGTGCCGGCTGGCCGCCCGCAAAAATTTGACCGCAAGGTTAATCAAAACACAGGTAACGGTCAGTCAAAAAACCAGGAGCCTGCTATAAATCTTGATTTTGATAACGTTATTGTAAACGAAGGCGTGCTTGAAATTATGCCCGATGGCTACGGTTTCCTGCGCTCGTCTGACTATAATTATTTAACATCCCCGGATGATATTTACGTATCACAATCGCAAATAAAATTATTCGGCCTTAAAACCGGCGATACCGTTCGCGGTAGCATACGCCCGCCAAAAGAGGGCGAAAAGTATTTCCCGCTGGTACGCGTGGAAGCCATAAATGGCCGTGTTCCGGCCGAGGTGCGTGACCGTGTACCTTTTGATCACTTAACGCCGCTATTCCCTTCGGAAAAACTAAGCTTGTTTACCGATCCGGGCAATTATTCAACCCGCATTATGGACCTTTTCTCGCCAATAGGTAAAGGACAGCGCGGATTGATAGTGGCGCAGCCAAAAACAGGTAAAACCATGTTGTTGAAGGATGTAGCCAACGCTATCGCCAAAAACCACCCCGAAGTTTACCTGATCATACTTTTAATTGACGAACGCCCGGAAGAAGTAACCGACATGGCCCGCAGCGTACGTGCCGAAGTGGTATCATCAACATTTGATGAGCCTGCCGAGCGCCACGTAAAAATTGCCAATATTGTTTTAGAAAAAGCAAAACGCATGGTTGAATGCGGTCACGATGTAGTTATTTTATTAGACTCCATCACCCGTTTGGCCCGCGCTTATAATACGGTAGCACCTGCTTCAGGTAAAATATTATCGGGTGGTGTGGATGCCAACGCATTGCACAAACCAAAACGTTTCTTCGGTGCAGCCCGTAACATAGAGGATGGCGGATCATTGACCATCATCGCGACAGCATTAACAGAAACAGGCTCGAAAATGGACGAAGTTATATTTGAAGAATTTAAGGGTACGGGTAATATGGAGCTGCAACTGGATAGAAAATTATCTAACAAACGTATATTCCCGGCCATTGATATTACCGCTTCAAGTACCCGTCGTGACGATTTGCTGCTTGACCGCGAAACACTGCAGCGCATCTGGATTTTACGTAACCACCTTGCCGATATGAACTCGCAAGAGGCTATGGAATTCCTGCAAAGCCAGATACGCGGTACCAAAACTAACGAAGAGTTTTTGGTATCGATGAATTCCTAATTTAAAGATTGAAGATTAGTTATTAAAGATTAGTTTGTGAGTGTACATTGCTTTCCCAATCTTTAATAGCTAATCTCTAATCTTTGTTCTCCATTGACAATTCACTAAAATACCCCTAACTTCATCGCCAAAATGAAGAAGCGCGTAAAGAAACATCTCCCCAATGCGATTACCTGTGCTAACTTGTTCAGCGGCTGCGTGGGGATAGTTTTTGCTTTCCAGGGCGATTCGATTGTGGCGGCTTACGCCTTGTTTTTAGCGGCCATTTTTGATTTTTTTGACGGGTTTGCTTCCCGCGTATTACAATCATTTTCGGGCATAGGTAAGGAGCTTGACTCGCTGGCCGATATGGTTAGCTTCGGCGTGTTGCCTTCGGTTATTCTATATGAATTGTTTTTACAAACCAAGCCGCTTCCCGGCGTGGGGATCTATTTAAATTTCATCGCCTTCCTGATACCTGTATTCTCGGCGCTGAGATTGGCCAAATTCAATACCGATACGCGGCAAGCCGAAATATTTATTGGTCTGCCAACGCCCGCAAATGCTATCTTAATTGCTTCGCTACCGTTAATTATCGATCAGCATCCCGACCTTGCGGCGTATATTCTTAATCCATATATACTTTCTGTTTTTACGGCGGTGATGTGCGCGTTATTGGTTGCCGAAATGCCGTTAATGTCGCTTAAATTTAAGAACCGCGATTTTAACAAAAATATTTATCGCTATTTATTGCTTTTGTTTTCGGCAATATTGGTTCTGTTTTTTAAATTTGCCGCTGTACCGGTGGTTATATTTTTCTATATCCTCCTATCCGTAATTCAATTTAAAATCGCACATGATGAAGTTCCAGGCCGAGATTGACGTAATGCCCAAAAAAGAAATACTTGACCCGCAGGGAAAAGCGGTTACAGGCAGTATGAAAAATTTAGGCTTAGCCGAAATTCAGAATATACGCATTGGCAAACATATTTCGCTGGAGATTGATGCAGTTAACGCCGAAACTGCCCACGCCAAAGTTGACCAGGCCTGCAAAAACTTATTAGCCAACCTGATAATGGAAAGCTATAGTTTTAAAATAGAGCAGATTTAAAGTTTAGCCTGTGTTTCTTCCCGCAGCCTGATTAAAGTAGCTGTATTTGTGGCGATATTGGCTTTCGCTTTGTTAAATTTTACAATTATCTCGTAGGGATTTTGTCCACCTGCTTTGCAAGCCAGTTCTACCTGCTGTATTAATGATTGGGTTTCGAGCATCCCAAAAAAACCAAGTGTAGCCTTTATTTTATGTGCAGCCAGGCCCGCGTTTAACCATTCCTTTTGCGCTATCAAATCACTTACGGCCTTCAACATATCGGGAGTTTGCTCCACAAACATATCTATCGATTCCACAATAAACTCATCACTGCCATCGGCAATTTCGTTTAAAAGGGATAAATCAAGGTCTTGATCAGGATCGATATCTGGCATAAAAAGGGATTAGATCAATCAAAAATATAATTTTTTTATTAGCAAACTATCTTTCAACTCATTTTTAAGTTGCAAAATAGTCTTATTTAAAACCGGGTGAATAAATGTTGGTGCAATTTCTGCAAGCGGCTCTAAGGTAAACCTGCGTTTATGTAATTCGGGGTGGGGAATATGCAAACCTGGTTCATCTATCACTTCAGAATTATAAAATAGAATATCAATATCAATTATGCGCGCTCCCCATTTCTCTTCGCGCACCCGGCCCATTAATAGTTCAATATTTAATATAGTTTGCAGTGTTTTTTGTTCGGATAGTTCAGTTTCTGCTATAATTACCTGGTTCAAATAATCGGGAAGGTCTGTTTTCCCCCACGATTGTGTTTCATAAACGGATGATTTTTTAATTATTGGCCCAACCCCGGCTTCGATATGCTTTATTGCCTGTTGCAACAATAGTTTTCTATCGCCCAAATTACTGCCCAGTAACAAAAAAATCGTATTCATGTTGTAACAAATATTATAGATGAGGCTCTTAACATAATCCGGGTGGATTTATTAAGTTTGCATAGATATAGATATTTGCATTATTAAATGAAAGAATTTTTCAAAATTGTTTTTGCCAGTATGGTGGGCGTTTTTTTAGCCGGAATAGTGTGTATAGCTATTTTTGCCCTGTTTATTGTAGGGATAATAGCTGTGGCAGGTAGTGATAAAAAAACAGAGGTCGAGCCAAACTCAATTTTACGCATCGCTTTCAATTATTCCATTAGTGAGCGCACGCCAAACAACCCTTTAGCGGGTTTAAGTTTTTTGGGCGATGGCGATAAATCCATCGGCTTGAAAGATATTTTAGCCAACATAAAAAAAGCCAAAACAGACAGCAACATCAAGGGCATATTTTTAGACGAAAGCGCAATGGAAGCCGGGCAGGCAACTATTGAAGAAATTCGCAATGCACTGATAGATTTTAAAAAGTCGGGAAAGTTTGTAATCGCATATTCTGAAGTTTATAACCAGGGATTTTATTATTTAGCATCGGTAGCAGATAAGGTTTACCTTAATCCAAAAGGAATATTTGAATTTAAAGGATTTAAATCTCAAATAACGTTTTTAAAAGGCGCGCTGGATAAATTGGGCGTTGATGTGCAAATTATTAAAGTGGGTACTTATAAAAGCGCTGTCGAACCTTATTTTCTTACCAAAATGAGTGAAGCCAACCGTTTGCAGGTTACTTCCTATTTAGGGTCGATGTATGATCATTTCTTAACCGGGATAAGCGAAAGCCGTAAAATAAACAAGGATACCCTGTTTAAATATGCCGATGACATGCGCATACAAGAGCCGGAAGATGCCTTAAAATATAAGTTAGTTGATGGTTTAAAATATAAGGACGAGATACTGGACGAACTTAAACAACGCACCGGCGTTAATAAAAAAGACGAGATAAAAGGTGTTGAAATAGGGGAGTACAGCGGTACCGAAACCAACGCTGACGAAGGTGCCGATGGAACTTCAAAAAAACGTATCGCGATTGTTTACGCTTCGGGCGAAATAGCCGGTGGCGATGGCGATGATAACAGTATTGGATCTGAAGGTATATCAAAAGCATTGCGTAAAGTAAGGTTGGACAGTAAAGTGAAAGCCGTGGTATTACGTGTTAACTCGCCCGGCGGCAGTTCATTAGCATCAGATGTGATCTGGCGCGAGGTGATGCTCACCAAAAAGGTAAAGCCTATTATTGTTTCTATGGGCGATGTAGCTGCATCTGGCGGTTACTATATCTCATGCGCTGCCGATTCTATCATTGCCGAACCAAATACCATCACCGGCTCAATAGGAATCTTCGCTATACTGCCAAATATGCAAAAGCTGTTTAATGATAAGCTTGGGATAACATTTGATGGCGTTAAAACCGGAAAATACGCTGACCTTGGCGACATTAGCCGCCCGTTAACCCGCGATGAGAAGTTAATACTGCAAAACGAGGTTAACCATGGGTATGATGATTTTACCAAAGCCGTAGCAGCGGGTCGGCATAAAACACAGGCATACATTAACTCGATAGGCCAGGGCCGCGTTTGGACAGGCGAACAGGCCTTAAAAAATGGGTTGGTTGATAAATTGGGTAATATTGACGATGCCTTAAAAATGGCTGCAAAAAAAGCCGGACTGAAAAGCTACAAGGTGGAAACGTTTCCTGAACAAAAAAGCATTTTCAATAAATTTGGCTTAGGTTTAAATGCCGAAATAAAAGCTCACATACTTAAATCAGAACTGGGCGAAAATTATAAATACTATCAGCAAATAAAAGGCGTAACCCAAATGATGCGTACCCCGCAGGCAAGGATGCCGTATGAGGTGGAAATTCATTAATCGCTATACGTTATAAATAATCCGTCTCATATTTCTCAGTAGAAATTTTCATCTGCTTCAATTGCTCTGCTTCTGCGGCAGATAGATCTTCCTCACCCCGTTCCATCATTTCAAAAATGGCTATCATGGTTTCCTGGTACTTTTCTTCGGTTGATATGATAAATTGCTTTTCCATAATATACTAAGATAGAACAAGTTTTTTAATTTTATTGTTTTGGAGCTATGAACCACCAACTATTATCCATGAACTAACAAAGCTTTTTGTATTTTTACCAGCAAACCAATTATGGAAAATAAGCCAATAGCCCGTAGACTCCGCCTGCTATCGCAACTCATGGAACTGCATGAGGTTAATCCTTTTAAAATAAAGTCAATTGCCAATGCCGCTTTTACAGTGGATAAGCTGCCTTATGCTGCTGCTGATAAGACATTCGAGGAACTGGAGAAAATTTACGGCATTGGCAAGAGTGTAGCCGCCAAAATTGTGGAGATTGTACAAACCGGTACAATGGTAGAATTGGAGGAGCTGCTTGTCGCAACGCCTCCCGGTGTGGTTGATATTATGGCTATCAAAGGTATCGGCGCTAAAAAGGTGGCCGTCATTTGGCACGACCTGGGCATCGAAACCATTGGCGAATTGTATTATGCCTGTAACGAGAATCGTTTAATTGAAGCAAAAGGTTTTGGGCTAAAAACGCAAGACGAAATACGTAAGTCTATTGAGTTTAAAATGGCCAGCAATGGCAAATTCTTATACTCGCAGGTGGTGCCCGAGGCTAATGCACTGATGGATCAACTAAAAAATGTTTTCCAGAACGCACTGTTGGAATTTGCCGGAGAGTTTAGGCGTACTTGCGAGATCATAACCGAACTTATCATCGTATTAGGCAGCCGCGACCGGGAAATAGCATTGCAAACTATATTAGAATCGAATTTTATAAAGGATATTAAACTGGCTGGCGATTGCGTGAGCGGTAAAACCGAAAATGGCCTGCATGTAAGCATATATTGTGTAGAAAAAAGATATTTCCATAAAACACTGTTCATTCAAACAGGTAATGATGAACACGTCAAAGTTGTTTTTGATAGAAGCCCCGAAATTCCTGATCAACCTGAAAGTGAGGAATTGATTTACCTGAAAGCAGCAATGGAATATATTAAACCGGAAATGCGGGAGGGTGACATTTTTATTGAAAAAGCAATAAATAACCTATTACCAACCCTCATTAGCTACCACGACCTGAAAGGAACGTTGCATAACCACAGCACCTGGAGTGATGGTGTTAACACGGTGGAGCAAATGGCTATTTATTGCCGCGATGAATTAAAACTGGAGTACTTAGGGATGTGCGATCACAGCAAGAGCGCATTTTATGCCAAAGGATTAAGTATAGAACGGGTTTTGCAACAGCAGGAGGAAATAGACCATCTGAATAAAAAGTTAAATGGCTTTCATGTATTTAAAGGGATCGAGTCGGATATTTTGAACGATGGCTCGTTGGATTACCCGGATGAGATACTAAATAAGTTTGATTTTATTGTTGCCTCTGTTCACTCTAATTTAAAAATGAGCGATGAGAAGGCAACAGAACGATTGATAAAAGCTATTGAAAATCCGCACACAACCATATTGGGCCATCCAACCGGCAGGTTGTTATTAAGTCGTAATGGTTACAGCATCAACTATAAAAAAGTGATAGATGCTTGCGCCGAAAATAATGTAATAATAGAAATAAACGCTAATCCACTACGGCTTGACCTTGACTGGCGCTGGCATCAATATGCACTGGATAAGGGCGTTTGGCTATCCATAAACCCCGACGCGCACCGCAACGAGGGTTTTTTAGATATGCATTATGGTATATTAGTTGCGCGCAAAGGAGGTTTGTATAAAGAAAGATGCTTAAACGCGTTAACTTTACCCGAAATTAAAAAGGTTTTTGAATTGAAAAAGCAAGGCAAAAAATGGTAATTGAAGAGCTTTACAACCACCGCGAACTGGTGCAAAAAGTGATAGAAACCCTTTCGGGCGATATTGAGACCGCCTGCAAAATGATGATCGATACGATAAACGCCGGTAACAAAGTATTAATAGCCGGCAACGGCGGCAGCGCGGCCGATGCTCAGCACATAGCCGCAGAATTGACAGGCCGCTTTGTTAAGGACCGCAGAGGCCTGCCGGGCATAGCCCTAACTACCGATACATCAGCGCTAACCTCAATAGCTAATGACTATGGCTATGATCATGTGTTTTCGCGCCAGGTGGAAGCATTGGCAAGGCCAGGCGATTTATTTATAGGTATATCCACAAGCGGCAATAGTCCCGGTATTTTAAATGCATTTAAAAAAGCGGCTGAAATGAATTGCAAAACATTAGGGTTTTCGGGCAGGGATGGTGGTAAAATGAATGGCCTTTGCGATTTGAATATTATTGTGCCGTCGCCGGTAACCGCACGCATACAGGAAATGCATATTTTGATTGGGCATATATTGTGCAAGGCGGTTGACGATTTGTTTTAGCCTCACCCTAAATCCCTCTCTAAAAAGAAGGACTTTATAATTTGTTAATGAGAAACAATTTAGAGCAAACACTTTTAAACAAAATATTCGATTTGCCATCGCTAAAAGCCAAACTTACAGAATGGAAAAGCGACAGTAAGAAAGTTGTATTTACAAATGGCGTATTTGACCTACTGCATGTCGGCCACATCACTTACATGGCTAAGGCCGCTGACTTGGGTGATAAACTCGTCATCGGCTTAAATTCTGACGCATCTGTAAAGCGTATAAAGGGGGAGGACCGGCCAGTTAATGATCAAAACAGTAGGGCGGCGTTATTAGCGGCGTTATTTTTTGTTGACGCAATTATAATTTTTGAAGAGGATACCCCTCAGCAATTAATTGCTACTTTATTGCCTGATGTTTTGGTAAAGGGAGCGGACTATACTATCGAAAATATTGCCGGCGCTAAAGAAGTGATTATTAACGGTGGCGAGGTAAAGACCATTGATTTAGTGGATGGCTACTCATCGACCTCCATCATTCAAAAAATTAAAAGCAGGTAAAATAGTATCTTTGAATTTTATTATAACTATGGTTAGCGAACGCTGCAATCAAATATTTGAACGAGTTGTAAATGATTATCATCAGCATAACAATATAAACTATGTGTACAAAAATCCTTATGCTGATAATCGGTTCGAGTCCTTATTGTATGCCAAATGCTGGATAGATACCGCGCAATGGCACATGGAGGACGAAATACGGAATCCGGCTATTGAAGCCAGTGAAGCTTTGCAATGGAAACGACGCATAGATGCATCGAACCAGGAACGTACCGATATTGTAGAAGTAATTGACGAACATTTTTTTGAGCAATATAAATCAATTCAGCCCAAACCAACCGCCCAATTTAATACCGAAAGTCCGGCATGGGCAATTGACCGCCTTTCTATCCTGATATTAAAGATATACCACATGCGCGAACAAACAATGCGAGCCAATATTGATGAGGTATTATTAGAAAAGAATAAAGCCAAACTTGCCGTGCTACTACAACAACAAGCAGATCTTTCATTAGCCATTGATGTGTTGCTGGAAGATATTGGAAAAGGTGATAAATACATGAAGGTTTACCGCCAGATGAAGATGTATAATGACCCCGAACTGAACCCGGTTTTGTACAACAAAAAATAAATGGCGGGGGCAAAACACATACTGGTCCTGCGGTTCTCGTCGATGGGCGATGTGGCGATGACTGTTCCGGTTATAAAAGCTTTGCTTAATCAAAACCCTGATGTGTCTGTCACCTTTATATCTCGTCCGGGCTTTAGCGATTTTTTTTCGGGTATTGATAGGCTAACTTATCTTGCAGTCGATCTTAATGCCGATTATAAAGGCCTAAATGGAATGATTAAACTCTTTACACATTTAAAAAGAAGTGGGGTTTATGAAGCTGTGGCTGACTTGCATGATAACCTGCGCAGCAAAATATTGAGAAATTTATTCCGACTATCTGGCAAGCCGTATGCTTATATCAATAAGGGCCGCGAGGAAAAAAAACTATTAACACGTTTCCCGAATAAAGTTCTAAAGCCTTTAAAACGTACTGTTGAGCGCTATGTGAATGTTTTTAGGGAATTGGGCTTTCCCATTGAGTTAAACTATCAGTTGATTAAAGAACCATCGGTATTAACAAACGACATTATAGCTGTTACCGGCGAAAAAAATAAGCCTTGGATAGGCATTACGCCATTTGCGCAATACAAAGGAAAAACTTTTCCGATAGAGAAAATGGATGAGGTTATCGCTTCATTAAGTAAGGAAGATGTGCAAGTTTTTCTTTTTGGAGGAACGCCGTTAGACCGGGAAATTTGTGCCCAATGGGAACAAAAGTACAACAATGTAACTTCTGTTATAAAACGGCTAAACATGCAGCAGGAGTTGGTGTTGATTAATCACCTAAACGTAATGTTAAGTATGGATTCGGCGGGAATGCATCTTGCTTCGCTCAGCGGTACACCCGTGGTTTCTATATGGGGTGCCACACATCATTATGCCGGGTTTTTGGGTTACGGGCAATTGGAAACAGATATGGTTGCCGATACGATTGAATGTCGCCCATGCTCGGTATATGGCAATAAGCCTTGTTTTAGAAAAGATTATGCATGTTTAAACAATATCGACCCCAAAACGGTTGTAGGTAAATTACTTGAATTTGTATAATACTTGCTTTAACTTCATCTGCAATGAAACAGTTATTACTCATCAGGCACGCAAAAGCAACTCACGAAAGCGGTTACATTGATTTTGAAAGGCCGCTTAAACATTCGGGCCTGCAGGATGCCGCGACCGTTGCCATGCGTTTGCAGGAATATTCTGTAATCCCGCAAATATTAATGGCCAGCCCCGCATTACGCACGCTTACCACAGCAAATGTGTTTGCCGAACATTTATCCTTACCAAAACCCGAAACGGATAAGCGCATTTATGATGCCGATTTGGATACTTTGATTGATGTAGTTAATGAATTGCCTGATAGCTATAATTTTATAGGCTTAGTTGGGCACAATCCCGGCATTAGCCAGTTGCTTTACCATTTAACCAGCGAAGTTAGAGATATGGAAACCTGTGCGGCTGTACTAATTGCATTTGAAACAAATAAGTGGAGTGCTGTTGGTAAATTTTCAGGTAGTGTAGCTTATTATACTTTTCCGGGAGAAGTAAGCAATTCATAACTACAATGACGTGGGAATTAATTCCTCATTAAAACCTCTGCAATAGCAATATCTTCCGGAAAAGTGATCTTAATATTCTTGTAATTCCCCTCAATTAAGTTTATGGCTATACCTGTTTCTTCTACTACGCTTGCGTCATCTGTAAATTTGGCGTGATAAGGTTGTTCATAAGCCTTTTTTAATTGGGCTGACTGAAAGGTTTGCGGGGTTTGAACCAAATAAATTTCATCACGTACCAGGCATACCGATTGATTATTTTTAAGCTGACGAACCGAGTCGCGGCTTTTTACGGCCACAACGGCATTACCATGTTCGGCAGCATAAGTATAAGAGTGGTCGATGATATCCATATCCGTTAACGGCCTAACGGCATCTTGCACTGCAATTATCGTATTGGCATCGGTTATTGTATCAAGCCCGTTTTTAACGGATTGAAAACGGGTTTCGCCGCCGTTAACTAATTGATGCCGGATATGAAAATCATGTTTGACGCATAGATCTTGCCAGTATAAATGAAAATTGCGCGGAAGAACAAGAATAATTTGCGGCCGGGATTTGCTTTGATGAAAAGCCCTGATCGTATGCATTAAAACCGGTAACCCGCCCAACAACAAAAATTGCTTCGGTACTGCCGACAACATCCGGCTGCCCGAGCCACCGGCTACTATGATGGCATATTTTGGAATGTCATTGGTCATTGGGTCATTAAGTCATTTGAATAGGCTAATCTAAAAATAACTAATGACTTAATGACCCAATGAACTAATGATTATATAATCAGCATTGCATCGCCATAGCTGTAAAAGCGGTATTTTTCTTTTATAGCTACTTCATAGGCGTGCATTACATACTCGTAACCGCCAAATGCCGATACCATCATCAACAGTGTTGATTCGGGTGTGTGGAAATTGGTGATCATGGAGTTAGCTATACTGAAATCATAAGGCGGGAAAATAAATTTACTTGTCCAGTCGTTAGCAGCTTTTAAAGTTTTATTGGCAGATACTGCTGATTCTATCGCGCGCATGGAGGTAGTACCCACAGCGCAAATGCGTTTTCTGCGTTCTATTCCGCGATTGACAATATCGGCTTGCCTTTGTTCAATAATAAACTGCTCCGAATCCATTTTATGTTTGGTCAGATCCTCCACCTCAACCGGCCGGAAAGTACCTAAACCAACGTGGAGGGTAACTTCGGCAAATTCAACACCTTTTAGTTCAAGGCGTTTCATTAGTTCGCGGCTAAAGTGCAGGCCGGCGGTAGGGGCGGCAACAGCGCCTTCATGCTTGGCAAATATGGTTTGGTAACGTTCTTTATCTTCGGCAGTAGCTTTGCGTTTGATGTATTTTGGTAGCGGTGTCTCGCCCAATATTTCCACATTACGGCGGAATTCTTCATCAGTGCCATCAAACAAAAAGCGAATGGTGCGGCCTCGTGAAGTGGTATTATCAACTACTTCGGCAATTAACAGGTCGTCATCGCCAAAATATAATTTATTGCCCACGCGTATTTTACGCGCCGGGTCAACCAATACGTCCCATAAACGCAATTCTTTGTTTAATTCTCTTAGTAAAAATACTTCAATGGTAGCGCCGGTTTTTTCCTTGTTGCCATACATCCGGGCCGGGAATACCTTTGTATTGTTAAGGATCATTACGTCCTTGTCATCAAAATAATCAAGTATATCTTTAAATACCTTGTGCTCAATTTTACCCGAGTCGCGATGCAGCACCATTAAGCGCGATTCATCGCGAACATCAGATGGTGAATGGGCTATTAATGAATCGGGTAAATTGAATTTAAATTGCGATAACTTCATGTTAATATATATGAATTTTCAGGGCGCAAATGTATGAAAATTTTTGATTATTATGTTAAAGATTGCACCGATTATGGTATGATTACACTGATTATAAATTGGATTGCACTGATTATAAATTGAATTGAACCGATTATAGTATCATTGCACAGATTATAATACTAATTTGTAATAATTTGTTTAGTAATTGTTATGATTTTTTTAAATATAAACAGATGTAACTTAATAGCAGCTTATGCATCTAATAATTAAATCTGTGCGGTCCTAAAAAATCGGTGTAATCCAAATCATATATGTTGTTTTTAAAACTTTTTAGAGAAAGCTTCCTGTTTGCTTATGATGCGCTGAGGCAAAACAAGTTACGCACATTACTTTCATTATTGGGAGTTACCATAGGTATATTTACCATAATCGCTGTTTATTCGGCGGTTGACACGTTGCGCGATAACCTGCAAAAAAGTGTAAATAAGCTTGGAAATAATAGTGTTTATGTTCAGAAATGGCCGTGGGTATCTGAAGGCGAATTTCCCTGGTGGAAATATATGCAGCGGCCTGTGCCAAAGCTGCATGATTTTGAGGAACTGCAACGCCGCAGCCAATCTGCCATTGGCATATCTTACGAAATTACGGTTGGCAGCCGTACTATTAAATACGAGAGCCACACTGTAGATGGCGTTGAAATTGATGCCGTTACACAGGATCATAATAAGACATGGAATTTTGATTTTCAGGACGGGCGCTATTTTTCGGATATAGAATCCCGGACAGGGGCACCGGTTGCTATAATAGGCTATGATGTTGCAGACAATTTATTTCCGGGCAATACAGGCGTAGGTAAACAAATAAAAGTAATGGGCAAATATGTTACCATTATAGGTGTATTTGCCAAAGAAGGGGACGATATGTTAGGCATATCAGATGATAAATCGGTAACAGTACCATTAAATTTCGCGCATAACATAATTGATGTACAGGCAGAAAAATATAACCCTCAAATTGTTGTACGAGGCAAGGACGGCATCCCGCTGGAAGAAGTAGAGGGCGATTTAAGGGGAGTAATGCGCTCCATAAGGAGTTTGAGGCCCGGCCAGGAGGATAATTTTGCTTTAAACGAGATTACCATGTTATCTAACCAACTGGACAAGGTATTTGTGGTAATAAATATTGCCGGGCTTTTTATTGGCATCTTTTCTGTTTTGGTTGGCGGGTTTGGTATTGCCAATATCATGTTTGTTTCGGTAAGGGAACGCACTAATATTATTGGCATTCAAAAATCATTGGGAGCTAAAAACTATTTTATCCTGTTGCAATTTCTTATCGAATCTATCATTCTTTGTTTGCTGGGCGGGTTAATGGGACTCGCAATGGTGTATGGCGGCACACTGATTTTAAAGTGGACGAATGATATTACCGTTGTGCTGTATCTTAGAAACATACTGAAAGGTATCGGTTGGTCAGTGGGTATAGGAATAATAGCGGGCATTCTTCCTGCGTGGTTTGCGTCAAGGCTCGATCCCGTTGAGGCAATAAGGAGTAATTGATATTAGTTCATTGGTCACTTTTGTTACGCCGAATCCGATGACTAATGACGCAATGACCAATGACTAAACAGGTTTATAAAACTTCGATACTTTTTCAAAGAATATGCCGGGTATAAAAGGCTTGGTTAAGTAGTCGCTCATCCCCGCCTCAATAGCCTTAGTATAAGTTTCGGGCATTGCATTGGCAGTAAGCGCTATAACCGGTACCTGCGGATGTGCTGTTTTAATTAACGCTGTCGCTTCAAAGCCATCCATTACCGGCATTTGCAGGTCCATAATAACAAGGTCATACCGTTTCTTTTTTACCATATCAACGGCTATTTGCCCGTCATACGCCTCATCAACATTTGCCTGCCATTTTTTTAGAAACCGCGCAGCTATTAACAAGTTCATTTTATTATCGTCAACCAGTAGTATGTTCATTCCATGCAGGTTGAGCATCGGCCCGTCATTATCATCAGTCAACAATGGCTCTTCGCCCGGTTTAGGAAGATCAAATACAATTGAAAATATAAATTCTGTGCCTTTGCCCAACTCGCTCGTAACATGGATGTTGCTTCTGTGCAATTCTACCAACCGGCGCGTAATAGCCAAGCCAAGCCCGGTACCAATGCTGCTATTATTTATAAACTGCGATTCCTGCATAAACGGATCGAATATCATCAGCAGGTTTTTAGATGCAATGCCTATCCCTGTATCTGTGATAGTGAATTTGATGCTAACATGATCATCGTCAATAGCAACCTTGTCTAACTGCATCGTTATTTTGCCTTTTTGTGTAAACTTAACGGCATTACCAACCAGGTTATTTAACACCTGGCTCAGGCGCATTTGGTCGCCCAAAATAAATTCGGGGATGGTTTTATCTATATTGAGTTCCAGTTCCAGCAATTTTTCTATCGCCTTCGGATAAAATGACTTCCTTATTTTTTGCAGCAATTGGTAGATATTAAACTCCCTGATATTCAACTCCAGTTTACCCGCTTCTATCTTATTATAATCTAAAATATCATTGATGATGGCCAGCAGGTTAT
>Ga0206816_1125_pt2 | contig 16928 bp, 17 predicted proteins | sample Alteio_BWOrgCont_88_FD_152866 | JGI IMG/M metagenome (GOLD analysis project Ga0206816, IMG submission 152866) | Enriched cells from forest soil in Barre Woods Harvard Forest LTER site, Petersham, Massachusetts, United States -... | ecosystem: Environmental > Terrestrial > Soil > Temperate forest >... | reverse complement strand
GGCAACGCGGCCATGCGGGATCTTCGAGACTTGAGAAAGCCTTGGACGAGGCCGGCGTGTGCGTTCCGGAATCTAACCGGCATCAACATTTCGACAGGCTGACCGAAAAGCTCCGCCCGGTCATAGCCGAAGAGCTTTTCGGTTTGCGAGTTTACGAGGACGATCGAGCCCGACGAGTCGACGATCACCATCGCATCTGGAGCTGACTCCATTAGCCATCGGAATCTATTTTCCGCCTGCTCTCTTAAGCGCTGATCTCGTGCTTGTGCGAGCGCTCTTTCAATGGCCGATGGCAATCGAACCAGACTCTGCTTGAGGACATAGTCGGCGGCGCCCATATGCAGGCAATCGGTTGCTTCGTATTCGTTCAATCCCCCCGAGATCATGATCACGGGTACGTCGGGAATGAGGGCTCTCGCCAGCTTTAGTGCCGCGCCACCGCCGTAGCCTGGAATATTGAAGTCGCATAGAATAACATCGAATACCTTTCCAGTCAACGCTTGCTCAAACTGGTCCCGGGTCTTTGCCAGTTGGTAGTCGCAATGAATCCCTTCCATTTCGAGGCAGTGCTTAATGAGCTCGGCGTCGAGGCTACTATCCTCCAGGTGTAGAACGCGTATCAATGCTTCTCTCACCGTCAATATACATCGGCCTTACTTAAGTTTCATGGGTTAAGTGACACACAACAGCGGCATAAGCGTCGTATATGAAGCAAAATGAGGCCGTTTATGAAATATAAGGGCGGGACCTGGCTGGCTGTCTCTTCGATTGGATTGGCTTTGACTGCGTTGTCGATCGCGATGGCTTGCGGGTCTTCGCCGGAACCGGCTCAGCCGAAACAAGATTCGAAGTGGAAGTTTGATGGGACGACGGCTTGGGACTACCTGGTTAAGCAGGTCGACTTTGGCCCGAGGGTGCCGGGAACGCCTCCGCAGGACAAGTGCAAGGATTATCTGCTTACGGAGTTAAAGAAGGGGTGCGCGGATGCGCACTTTCAGCATTTGACCCACAAGTGGTCGGTTACGGGGAAGGCGGTTGATGTCTACAACGTGATCGGTACGCAGAATTGGAAGGATGCCAAGGTGCGAGTTGTATTGCTCGCCCACTGGGATTCGCGACCGTTTGCGGACGGTCCGAATTCGCCACTTTCCTACCGGACGAAGCCCTATCCGTACAAGCCAATTCCGGGTGCAGACGATGGCGCCAGTGGTGTAGCCGTGCTTCTCGAACTAGCCCAAGCAATCAAGGATCGGCACCCGGATGTCGGCATCATGTACCTCCTCGACGACGGCGAGGACCTTGGGCCGGATATGGAAGAGATGCTCTTGGGCGTGGATTACTTCGCCAAGAACATGCCATCTCCGAAGCCAGACTACGGCATCTTGTTGGACATGATTGGGAAGAAAAACTTGGTGGTGCCGGAGGAACAATATAGCCTGTTGCATGCCGAGAGCGTTACCAAAGCGTTTTTCGCGAACGCCCAGGAAGTCGGGCTCGGGAAGACGTTTCCCGCGATCGTGGGCGACGACATCGACGATGACCATTATCCCCTTAATCAGCGCGGTGTGCCGACGCTCGATCTGATCGACTTTCAGTACGACCAGTGGCATACGATCGACGATACGCCTGCGCATTGTTCGAAGGAGGCCCTGGTCGCCACCGGGGTGGCGTTAGAGAGCTTTCTGCTTCGGAAACCTGCGTTTAAGCCTTGATGCGGTAGTAGGGCCGCTTCGCGGGGTCGCGGGAGCGGAACGTTGCGTTGCGATCACCAACGGTCACCGTAGCCGTCGACTCCGTGGCGACGTAGCAGCCCTTCGCGGTTGTGATCAATTTCGGTTACCATGCAACAAAGTTTGGGTGAATTTAACACTCCGGACGGTGCCACGGAGACACCGGCTACGGGGGCCGGTGGAAACTCCGGGCAGTTCATGTTAACGCGATATTGATGGATGAAACACCCGAGTTCTCTGAGTCCTTTCGGATTAGCGGCATTGCCGTAAACCTCACTGCCGGCGGCGAAGTTTGGGTGGAAGGGGTATTGGTTGGGCAGGTGTCGCGCGAGAAGCGGTTCGACCAGTGGTTCTGGCGGGCGGTTGATGGGGAGCAGAACGAGATTAAGCGGTTTTTTACTTCCCGGCCGGAGGCGATTCAGCTGTTGCTGTTACGGGCCGATCTCATTGAGGGGATTGGGTTTTAGCGCGACTTAAACCAATCCGAGGGGGTCGTATTTGGCGCCCAGGACTTTTTCGGAGTTGGAGCCAAGCCAGCCGTCTAGGATGTTGGCGTAGACGCGGCGGAAGTCGGTGGTGAATTTTAGGTCGCCGTCCTTGAGGTCGGTGAGGCTGGGGTAGGCGCCATGGACGCCACCTTTGATGGCGCCTCCGGCGACGAACATGACGCTGGCGGTTCCGTGGTCGGTGCCGGCGGAATCGTTCTCCTCGGCACGACGCCCGAACTCGGAGAAGGACATCAGGACGACGTCCTTGTCTCGACCCTGGGACTCCAGGTCGGTGAAGAACGCAACAATTGACTGGGCGATGCCGCCGAGCAGATTGCCGTGCTGGCCGGGCTGATTGGCATGGGTGTCAAAGCCGCCGACCGACACGTAGTACACGCGCGTCGATAGCCCTCCGACAATCAGCTTGGCTACCGACTCAAGCGACTCGGCGAGGCCGTTGTATTGCGGATACTTGGCTGCTTTGTTCGCTTTCTTGTCGTAGTTGGTGAGTGCAGTGCGGATGTCGGCGGTGTTGGTGTAGGCGTGCTGACCTACTTTTCGAATGAAGTCCAGGTGGTTGTTTGCGACAGTGCCTTGGGAGTACATCGTCCGCCGGGCGGCGAGCCTTGCTTGGTATTCCTTATCCTTGTTCGTGGATGTAAAGGGATCTTCTTGGCCTTGAACGTAAACGGAAGCTGCGATATCTTCCGCATTGAAGGCTAGAGGCATGTTGCCAGTCAGGGTAAGTCCGGAAAGCGGATTCGACTTGAGGTGGCCGTCTTCGTTAAAGTACCTCGCGACCCAGCCGACGCGATCCTTGAGTTGGTGGGCCGGATCGGCAAGCTGCCAGATGTCACTCGATTCGAAATGGCTGTAGTTCGGATTAGGATAGCCGACGCCGGTGACGACGCCCAAATGGCCCTTTTCGTAGAGCTGCATGAGCGGCTTCATCTGCGGATGTAGGCCGAGGTTACCGTCGATCTGGACGACGTCCTGTTTGCGAATTCCGATTTTCGGACGGAGCTTTTGGTAAGCCGGATTCGTGTGAGGAATAACGGTGTTTAGCCCGTCATTGCCGCCGCTGAACTCGACGAGTACCAGGATCTTATCGGAGGGTACGGCGGGGATACCTAGCGCAGACAATGATCGCGCGGTGGAAGCGTGGGCCGCCTCCATAAACAGGGCCGGCATCCCGATACCCATCGCGACGAAGCTCATTCCGTTCTGCAAAAATTCTCTTCTGGTTGATCCGCTCATTTGGATTTCCTGTGATTGGGGCTAGGCAAGCTGGTACTCGGGGGCGGTCAGAATTAATTCGACGAGGCCCGGAGCCCGGTTCCAGTAATAGTCGGGATTCGGCTTTTTCGGGGCAGCTTCGTGCATGTAGTCCTTGAGGATCTGTCTGGTTTCGGGTTCCAACTTCATGCTTGGAAGCAGCCAATCCCAAACATCCTCGATCGCCGAATCTGCGGTTTTGAACGAGTGGTCGGCGTTGATATGAGACATCGCCAAACCGGCGGTGATTCGATCCTTTGCCAGGCCGCGATACCGAAGCTGGTCGACGGCATGTTTTGCGAAGTTGAGCCGGGCCGTCATCGTGTTGGTGTTGATCCAATTCCGGCCCTGCTTCCAGCCCTTCACGTTCGGCGGATTGAAGAGCTGCTGGCCCATGTTGTCGGCGTAGCTCTGCATGTCTCCGATCCATGAGTACGGTACATCGAGGGTCTTCACCATCATCACGCAGTACTGAACAGGCGATTTGACTCGTGAAAAGGCCGCTTCATCTGAAAAGAAGTGGGGCGAACTCAGGACGCCCCTTACCAACTCTCGAATGCTGTACCGATTCCGGAAATATATCTCGCTGAGTCGGTCGAGTTCCTCGGCCGGCGGGTTGTCGTGGACGAAGAATTCGAACAGCTTCTTGGCGATGAACTTTGCAGTCGATGGCTGCTGTACGACGATGTCGAGAGTTTGATCGAGGCTGAAGTTTCCGGACTCGCCGAGGTAGTGCTTCGGTTCTTCGTTGTAGTTCTTTGAGTTGAAGTTGACCTTATACCGGTCGTAGTCATACGACCATCCGGTGAATGATTTGGCGCCTTCTTTGACGTCGTGCTCGGTGTATCCGCCGTCCACTCCCATGGTGAAAAGCTCAAGCAATTCACGACTGAAGTTCTCGTTTGGGGCCTTCTTGGTGCTGTTGTTGCCGTCGAGCCACACTAGCATCGCGGGGTCGACAGCGATCTTGCCCAGGATCTCTCGGAAATCGCCGAGGGCATGCTTGCGAAGGAGTTGGTTCTGCCGATACTCAATGCTGGGGTTTTGGACTTTGTAGTCCGATGTTGCGAAGTGGTCGTGCCAGAAGAGAGTCATAACCTCTTCGAGCGGGCGCGGCGTTTCGCAAAAACGGTAGAGCCAATATCGCTTCAATGAATCGGTATCGTTCGGCGCCACCAGCCCGCCGAAGCTGTCGGTGGCCAGATCGGGGATATGGGTTGGAGTCGAGTTGTAGTCGACGAGCGCGTTTAGCGTGCCCTTTTCGCCGAGTGACGCCCAATGCGCCCATTCGCCCGAGCGGCACCCAAATGCCGCCCGGCGTAAGAGGTGTTTGATACGGGCGGCTTCGCCGGTGATCATATAGCAGACTATACATCTCTCCACCGGGCCGCGGGGCTGTGGGTTTCAGGAACTTAAGCTTCTCTAACCCCAGGGAGCTGGGAACAAGGAACTGGGAACAAGGGAATTAGGGAACAAGGGAACCAGGGAATTAGGGGATTGGGAATTGGGAACACGGAACACGGAACACGGAACACGGAAGATCCCAGATCCCAGATCCCAAATCCCTTCCCCGAGAGTTAGAATTTCATTTGGGCAGAGACGATAGTGGTTGGGCCGACACCGTGGGTGATAGTGGATTCCGCGACTAACCTTAGACCGCCTCGTTTGCTGCTTAGCCAATAGCTTAAGGTTGGCACGAGGCTGAAGATGCCGTCTTGGTCGTCGATTCTGAAGCTGAACGCCTTGTCATACGACGGTGTCCAGGTCGTACCTAGGCTTGCAGTGCCGGTTTTTGACCCGTTGAAGGTGGCAAAGCTCATGCCGCCTTCGAAGAAGAGTGACTTGTACTTCTGCTGAACCGCCGTTCCGAAGGATTCGCGCCCATCTCGTCCAGTGAAGTAGTTGGCGCCATATGAGTTCATCCCGATTCGCCGGTAAATCTCGGTGAAGTAGCCGGTCGGGTCATTGCTGTAAATAGGTTGAGTACCGCAAGGCGCCTCATCCGAAAGGGGAATAGCCCCGGACATCTTCCATCCATCCGAGTACGGCATGGCGCTGTCGCCGGTCAACGATAAGTTGGCACGAACGCCATAAGCATTAGACCCCGGCGCAAAAGGTCCGGATTTGCCGTTGCCAAGTGGGCCGTTGCCTCCCGGAGAAAGGAAGACTGGGCGCGAGATATTGACGTCCAATCTCGGGTCGTACTGGGCGAACAAGCCGATTTCGCCTGCCTGTATGGTTAACCCTTTGCTGAGCGGCTGGAGGAGGTAGATGTTGTTCTGTTTCTCAGTCGGTTGGTACTCGAGGTGATAGAGAAGCTGGATGCTGTCGACAAAGCCGTAGGACGCTATTTCGGTAGATGCCCAACTGATCGGCACGCTAGAGCCAAGGCTGTTGCTGGTAGTGCCTTGGGCACCCACTGACGCCCATAGAGGCAGGGTCTTTTCTGGTTTCTCACCTTTGCCAAGGCGGAATCCGTTTGCATAAAATCGCTGGCCGAACTCATTCAGCAGCGGCATATGGCGATGACAAGCATTGCAGTTCATGCCGGTTTCCCTGGCAAATTGGGGTGTTGCGCCGGCATTCTTGACGCTGGCAGCCATGATGACGGCATAGAGGCCGGCCGTCGCGAAACAGAAGCGTGCGGCCTTAGTCATGCGCTCTCTCTCCTCAGGTCAAGTTCGACAAGCTGAAAAATCAATACGTCCTCCGTTGGCCTATCCGAATTTCGGATAGGAATCGAAATAGAGAATCGCGTTAGTAGCGGGAATAGTTGGGAACGATGCATAAATCCGGAAAAGGACGAAGGTTCCCCAACCTTTTCACGGCTCGTTCACGATTGGACATGCACGATGAAGACAATCCAGCAATTCATGTTTCTTGTCGCCCTTGCTTGCGTCGGTTGCGCAGGCACCGGCTCCGGTTCGTCCAGCGGTGGTAGCAGCGGGACCCCGGCGGTTACAGTGCAAATGACGGGAGGACATGCGTTTAATCCGATTAACGTAACGGTTCCGGCTGGAAGCATCGTGCAATGGAAGAATGTCGACACTGCCCGACACACCGTGGCATCCGATACCAATGTGGCGGGTATGAATTCCGATCCGGCATTTGGTAGCGGACTTCCAGGAGGCGCTACGTTCAACTGGACCATCCCCTCCGGCGCGACTTCGGGAACCGTGTTTTTCTACCACTGCGAAATTCATGGAGCGGCCGGAAACGGCACGAGCTTCGGTAGCGGAATGGTGGGTAGCGTTACCGTTCAATAGCGAAGCCGGTCGACAGTCGGCTATGCTTCGTTTGCTTAGGTGCTGCCGTCATGCCCGAACCGAAAACGCCCATTCGCCCTGAAGAATCGCTCGCGAAGATGATTACTTCGCTCAAAGAGAAGACGGGGAAGTCGCTCGAGGAGTGGAGGGTCGTTATCGCAAGCGCTGGATGGCTAAAACACGGCGAAATCGTGGCCGGTTTGAAGGGCGAGCATGGCTTGACGCACGGTTATGCCCATCAGATCGCGTTGCGAGCCAAGGACACGGCAAATACGCCTGCGGGAGATCCTACCGAAGAGATGTTTGCCAAGCGACCAGAGGCAAAAGCCGCTTATGACGTGCTCATGCCTCGGATTCAGGCCTTCGGGGCGGATGTCGACATCGCACCGAAGAAGGGCTACCTGAGTCTTCGCCGCGCGAAGCAGTTCGCCGTTTTGCAGCCTGCTGCCGGTCGATTGGACGTGGGAATTCAACTCAAAGGCGTTGATCCCGGACCACGCCTTGAGGCCTCCGGCAGTTTCAACGCGATGCTGACACATCGCGTTAGAGTTGCCTCGGCAGACGAGGTTGATGGTGAGTTGATAGGCTGGCTGCAACAAGCCTACGATGTGGCAGGTTAATCGATGCCAGAATTGCCCGAAGTTGAAACTGTTCGTCGACTCCTTTCCAATGTTCTTCAGGGTCGTCGAATAGTGTCGGCGGAGTTTCCGCCGGATTCGATCGTGCAGTCGAAGCTTCCTGAGGGGTCGCTGCTGGAGGCGTGTTTGGGCGCAAAGGTTGAGCGCGTTGGACGCAAAGGCAAGTTTTGGTGGATCGAGTTGGATCGCAAGCCGTGGTTGTTCGGGCACCTTGGGATGGCAGGATGGGTTCGAGAACTTGGCCAAGATTCGATTCGCCTCCGCGAGCATGGGAACGCGCCGTTTGACGACGAGAACGGGCGGCCAAGATTTCTCAAGATGCTGCTAGAGGCAGAGGGCGGGCGAAGAATTGCGATGACGGATGGCCGGCGTTTGTCTCGACTTTGGCTTGGTGACGACCCGAAGACTGCACTGCCAAAACTCGGGCCGGACATGATGTTGGAGCCGTGGTCAGTTGAGAATCTTGCAAAGCGCCTAAAGGGGCGGACTGCTCCCATAAAAGCGATGCTTTTGGATCAGACCTTGTTTTGCGGAGTGGGCAACTGGATCGCGGACGAGGTGCTGTACCAGGCGGGCATTGCGCCCCAAAGGCCCGCGGGCGAGCTTGGTCCTGCTGACCTGTCCCGATTGCTGGCCGCTTTGGCCGTAATACTTGAACTCGCGGTGAGGGTCGGCGCGAACTCGGGCCACTACCCCGACTCCTGGCTGTTCCATTACCGCTGGGGTGGAGCAAAAGGAAAAGACACTGTCGACGGCGCTCAGATCCAGCGAGAAACCGTTGGCGGCAGAACCACTGCCTGGGTTCCCACGCGGCAATCTTAGCCGCTATCTGTGAGCGGGCGTTAGTGAACCTACTAGGTCGGGGTTACTGGTTTTGTCGCCTTCAATAGGGAACCCTTCGCGAACCCAATATTCGAAGCCTCCGATCATTTCCTTGACTGAAAATCCCAGAGAAGCAAGTCGTAACGCACCCCTGGTAGCTGCGTTACAGGCGGGACCCCAACAGTAGACGACGATGAGTTTGGACTTGTCAAAGAGAGCTGTCGACTGGTCGTCGATTTGTCGATGAGGGAGACTAATCGCCCCAGGAATGTGTGCGTCGCTATATGCCTGCTGAGACCGGACGTCGACAATGATGAACTCATCGCACTCGGACATGGTGTCCGCGTAAACATCGGAAGGGTCTGTTTCCACCGACAGGCGCCTTGCGAAATGAGCGGTGGCGCAGCCGGGATCAGCGGCCGGATGTTCCAGAACGAAGGAGCACGATTTCATGGAAAAAGCTTACCAATCGATGGAGGATTGAACCCAGTTTAGTTGACGTACATTTTTAGGAACACATCCACAACTGCGGGGTCGAAATATGAGCCACTTAGGCGGTGGATTTCGGCCAAGGCTTCTTCACGTGTTAGGGGCGGCACTTCCGTGCGCTTTCTTACAAGACCGTCGAACATGTCTGCGATAGCGACGATGCGGCATGTAATCGGGATCTCCTCTCCCTTAAGACCGTGGGGGTATCCGGTTCCATCCCACTTTTCGTGGTGATGCGCAGCCAGGTCGCGGAGCTCTCGCAGCATGGGAGAATTGCACTTTCCGATGATCGCTTCACCCATTAGTGTGTGACGTTGCAATGCCGCTTGGTCCTCGTCTGCCCTCTCCCCGACACCCTCTTTGACGGCGATCTTCCCGAGGTCGTGAAGTGGCGCGATAAGACCGATCATCTCGACTTCGGCATCTTCGAGACCCATGGCACGAGCGATGTGCTCGCTTAGATTGGCAACTCGCTTCATGTGGCCATTGTCGGAGTCGTCGCGCAATTCCAGCGCGCGAGCAAGGCAATAGAATGCCTCGCCTCTGGACTCCACCAACTCTTGCGTCCGAACTCTGACTCTGTTCTCAAGGGTCGCATTTGCCTGCTGAACCTGCAGATGCAGGTACCGCATTCGAAGAAAGTTTCGAACCCGTAAGAGCATCTCCGTTTTCTCGAATGGCTTCACGATAAAGTCGTTTGCACCCAGCGATAATGCGCGCTGCCGAGTTTCAATGCCATTGTCGGAGGTGCACATGAGGATCGGAACGAATGCGTCCGGGCTCAGCAGTTTGGCCACCTTTTCCAGGATTTCATAGCCGTCGAAGTACGGCATATGGACATCCAGAAGCACGAGGTCCGGCTCGTCGCCAGTGATCGTCTCGACAGCCTTCCTGGAATCTTGAAGAATTCTTACGTCGACGTAGCCGGCGAGCATAAGCACTTGCCGGGCAAGTTTGAGGTTTGGCTCTTCATCGTCGATAACGAGGATTTTCGCATCGGGGAAGTCTCCGCTATTCGACCTGTGCATCTTTGTAGGTTAGCCCTATCGGCTTATCCGGTCGCTGTCAAATTTGTAAGCGCGGTTTCTTTTTATTGGCCTGGTGTTAGATCAGGCTTTGCTCCTGCTTTTACTGCACTGAGACACGTCAGGACCGAGGAAAGTGACTCTCATTCCGGAGGAACCGTGTTATTATGGGCGCGTTTTGGTGACTCTACTATGTATCTATTACATGTCTTGACTCTTGCACTGAAACTAAGTGCACTGACTTTTGGCGGCTGTGCCGCACAGATGGACGTAACGGATGCTCCATTTGCCTTCGAAGGGATTGTCGATGAGTTTGGGGGGAGCAATGTGCCCTCCCTCCCGAAAGGGACGAATACCACTGCAACCGTAAAGGTCAAGAGGCTCCTGTTCGACAACGACACGCTGTCACAGATTGTGGGTGAGACAGTGACAATTAGGCTGCCCGCCAAGACGTTGGTGACTAAACGCGGCCAGGACCTGCTTTTTTTTGTGAGCGGCCTGTCCTTTGGTGCGACCATGGCCTTTGCCGATATTGGCGAGAAGCTGCCGTCAGAGTTGCCTGGAGTAACCGCAGACGCTGCAAAACGAGTGGTCGCAAAGTGGGTAGACAAAGCCCGAGTTCAGGCGATGGGCTCCAAATCGATCTACTTTCTTGGACGTGTCGACGTATCGCCGTCAAGTATTTCCAGCCAACCGATCACGGAGCACGACCCTCAGTGGGCAGTTGCCCATATAACACGGCTTTGGGCTTTTTCCAAGGGTGTGCCTAAGTCGATACCCCTGTACTTTCCTCAGAGCCGTGACCAATCATGGGTTCGCTGCCCTAAGTTCAAAAAGGGCGACTGGGGTTTTTGGATTGCTAGGCAAGCACCGGACGGCCTTAAAGGAGCTCTTCCTGCAAATGTGTTTACGACGCTTGATGCCAAGGACTTTGTAAAGGATTTGGACCGGATCGGAGCCCTTCTTAAAGCGCTTTGGCCGACAACGATCAGAAAGAAATAAACGGAGAAACAGATGCTTTTATCTCTTGCATTATCGACGTTCCTGATTGCTCATCACAGGCAACAGCCCCTTCCCCCGCCCTCTTCGGTGCGAATAGTGGATGTCATTCCCAAGTCATTGAGTGGCGAGACCAATCAGGACAGTGAGCCCAGTCTCGCTATCGGCAAGGCTGGAAAGGGGAAGTGGCTTGCAATATCTGCGTTCACTCCAGATCCCGCGGGTGGGGAACTCGCGCCACTATATGTATCCGATGATGGCGGCGCCACATGGAATCTGAACTGTGTGATTCCAGGAGGCGGAGACGTCGGGACCTCCGACGTAACCATCGGCTTTGGAACTGGTTCAGACCTTTATATTACGGACCTGCGTGGACGGCAGCCATTTGGGCATGTCTTTCTAGATGTTATCAAACTAGCTGACTTTCGGTCAGTCGATCCCGCGATTGACTTACGACCAGGTCAACTTAGGGAGCAAGTGGACCAGCCAGCGGTGGTCGTTGCATCCACAACTACTGACGGTGTGGCGACTAATAGACTCTTCATTGGCTTGAATGATTTCTCGGCTGCACAGGGGCATACCTCGACGATCGACTTTGCAGATCAGCCGATCTTTCGGTTGGAAACAAGAAACACTTCCTCTCAAGATGGTCCAGAGGTTAGAGTAGCGACCATCGATTCGGGCTGGACGTATGCCGCGTTCTATCGCTGGATTAATAAGAATGACCCTCGAGAGGACGGAAACACGAGAATCAACGGGGAGGTCGTCGTACGACGTGACAACACATTTGGGAACGACGCCCACCCCTTCTCGCAATTAGTCGGCAAAGACGGGAAGAGCGGAATTTCGGCAGCACCTAAGCTAAGTGTTGTGTGGGGGGCCAACATCGGAAGCCAACGGATTGGCGGAAGCCTCGCGCTGGCTATAGATCCGAGGAAGCCGGCAGATCCGGAAATGCCAAATGTGGTGTACCTCGCGTACGGTTCAGACAACGGAAAAGATTCGTCGCCATACCAACTCCATCTTTGCCGGTCAACGGACGGTGGGAAGTCATGGACGGAAATTACAGGTATTCCACACACAGCGAATGCAGTAAACGCTTCGATCGCCGTAACGACGTCAGGAATCGTCGGCTTTCTTTATCAATCCTTCGACTCGAATTCCCGTACATGGTCGACATACCTCTATCGGCAGAGCGATTCGGCTTCTGACAGCGAACCGCTCCTGTTATCGCAGTTTTCTGAGTCAACGACACCGAATATACGGGATCCGCAGAACAATAAGTTCTTCCATCCCTACTTGGGCGACTATGCGGCACTGTCCACGTACGGGGACTCATTCTTGGGTGTTTTCTGCGCGGGTAACCAGGCAAAACTCGCCAATTTTCCGCTCGTCAAGGATCTGAATCAGGTCTTCTCAAGGAACTTTGATCCAATTACAGGTTCGATGACCGACATACATCGTAACCCAATCAAGGATGCGAAAACTAACCGTTCCGTTTCTGGGCTAAGCATCGACCCGTTCTTTTTCCGAATTGATAACTAATATGTACAACAATATTGCCACTTAGATGGCTGAGTGGAATGTGAAGGTGGGGAACTATGAATTTTCGAAGGTTGGCGTTTATATTGGCTGCCGCCCTGGCCGCAGCCGCGCACGGTCAGAATGCACAGATTTACCAACAGATTTATCGCCGGATCGATACGTCTGAACGCTTTGATAGGATTGCTATCTCGAAATCCCCCTCAACGCATGCGTCGGCCCGAAGGCCAATGGCGTTGGGAGAGGATTCCATCGGTTATGTTACGAGCAACGTCGAAGGCGACTTTGTTTCGTGTGACCATAGCCCGTCTTCGGGCATTACCTTCGACAGTTTGATTCCGGTTTCAAGCCGCTTTTTGGTGATTACGTCAAAGGGAAAATTCATTTTCCCCGGTGTCTATGTAAGGGAGCAGTCGTCAGGGGATGGCAAGACGCAGATCACCTATTATCGGCCGTTCATCGTTCTGGCTGGGATGGTCGATGTGATACCGCAGACGGATCCAAATGCTTCGCCCAAGTATCGCGTCTATTACGATTTCTCTGGAAGGGCCACGATGAATTACAGAACCAAGGAGCAAACGGGATCATCCACGCAAGTCCGCATTCCAAAGGCAGTAGTCGACGAGATTAATTACTATGACAAGTCAGACAAGTCGGTTGTGTTTTTGAAGCCTTGGGGTCATTTCCAACCAAGCGGATCAGGCTCCTCTGTCACCACCTTGCCCGGCGCAGGACAATACGAATACAGCGCGAGTCTATCCGCAACAGGTGCACCGTTCGGCAACACGGGGAAGAAACAGGCACCGTATGCCGAAGATCGATTTGCTAGTGACAACGTGGCATCCTACACTTTTCAAGTTGCACAGGGTGCAGTTCAGGGGGCGGGAGAATTCTCGCCAACGTCAACGACCGGAAGCGGTAGTTACCAAATCAATTCGGATAATTTTCCCTTCCAAGTAGTAGGCGGAGCGAGCAACGTTTGGACTTGGGGTGGTTCGAGAGATGCCGTCGGCAGCATGCAGATCCTTCGATCTGGTCTGGTAGATGGTATTGACGCCAGCTTCACCGGCGAATTCGAGTCAATCAGCAGTCAGGCTCAAGGGTTTCTTGCTACCTCGGATTTGACGTTCCACATTCCAAACCAATTCGGCTCAAACCCGAAGTCGACGGTAAGCCTCTATTCGGATTGGCAGTTTCCCAGCCTGGTTGAAGGCATCGCGACATGGGATGTTGGGCTAAGTTGGAAAATGACCGATCAATGGACACTGATCGGTCAATATAACCAAGGCGGCACAGTCACCTTTACGATTTCTTTGAGTCGCTAGGCGCCTTCTTGTTGGCCGGCGCCCTTAACGTGAGTGGCGCCGGCTTTATTAGGTTTGCCCTGTCCCTGTTTGCCTTGATGCGGTCAAGTCGATCAAGCCGGTCAATAGTTGCATACGCCTTTGTAGTTTGCGAAGGCTGACTGTGGCCTCGCTGAGCTACAGCAAATGCACACGAAATGAGGACGACTGACGCAACGACTAACTTCATAAAGGACCCTTGCTCTTAAGTCTACATACGGGCGGGATCGGTTCGTTGTTCCGTCCGGCGTCCTAGGGCGAATTGTCGAATCGAGCATTCGGACAGAATGCTTCATTTGTCCGGTTCGCCAAACATAACGTAAGATTTACTCATGTCTCGCGGTCGAATTGGGCAGGGTAAGGGGGTTACCTCAAGAAGCATAGCGATAACGGTGTTGGTTGTGTTCGCCTTCACTGCCTGGCGCGCCATCGGCTATAGGTTCAGAACGGCTTCAATTGACGAGGTATGGGCCGTGGTGCCCCCCGATCTGCTGAAGCGCGAGCCGGTCGATGAAGCGGCACAGCAACGCTATGTCGAGCTAGTCGAGTTGATTCGACAACTTGGCGAGAGCTCCTCCTCCGAGCGGACGTCAGCTGGCGCGACCACGCTCCATTCGAAGAATGAAGAGTTCTGGCGGGCCAAATCGATGATTCGCGCTAGGATGGTCAGCCTATTAAAGGAGGGGCCGATTCAGTGTCCCTCGGGGGGACTGGAGGGCGACATAACATGGCTGCCGCCAAACTCCTTGTATTGGTTCTTGTCGATGGCCCTGTCTAGCGCCAAGCTATTCGCAGCAAATCGCAACTTCGACGACTGCACATTGATGCTCATTCTTACAGAACGGCTCGGAGAGCGTTTAATGGATGATCAGGGCGATTTAGAGCAGTACGCAGTGGCCAGTGCAGTCCGATTAAAGACCGCCCAAGCTATAAATGAAGCCATTTGCATTCCTGGCTTTCCACTATCGGACTGCAAGTTGCTGCTGAACGGTATGACTCCCGCACCGCCTTCCGATGTGGCGCTCACGAACAGCTTGAGAAAGGACTTTCAGACTGGTCAGCTTCTTTGGTTGCCGGACCCAACCAAAAGTTGGAAATCGAAAAACGACGTTGCCCCGGCGTCGTTGATCCCAATGGCATACTCCGAACCGGGGCTTGGAACCTACGACGCGATTCAAACTGCGAAGGAAGTTGCATCGATGGTTTCCGTGGCGATTGCCAATGCAAAGAAGCCATTGTCCGAGTTCGACCGGTCTGCGGAACGGACGATGGAACGAGAAACTTCAAATCTGCCAAGGCAGGAGTACGTGCAGCAGAACGAAACCCTGCGCAAGTTCTTTGCGCGCTGGAGTTACCACCTGTCGATGGACATCACGCCAAATAGTATTGGGCGCAAGCTATTGGGAACTCTAAGCTGTATCAGTCGAGATGTAGTAGTGGAGTCTTGCGAGTGGCGTGCCACTCAGAATGCGACGAGAGTTTTGTTGGCCTCGCGGATCTATCGGGCGGGGCACGGCGGCAAGCTGCCGGCCACGGCAGATGGCTTCCTGCCCTTAGTCGGATCATGGCCGCAGGATCCGTTTAACGGAAAGCCGATGATTTTTGACTCCAAGCAGGAGAGGGTCTACAGCGTTGGGTCGAACTTGATAGACGACGGAGGAATCGTCAGTTTTACTTCGGCTGGTGCTCCCGATGTTGGCGTATCGCTCAAGCTGTAGAATTCAACGATGATTCGGCTACGGCTGACGTTTCTTGCGATCCTCGCCACTTGCGTGTCGGCAAGTGGGTTCGCATCCCAAAGCGTCGACCAGACCAAGCTCAAAGATGCCGTTGATCAAACCATTCTGCCCCTCATGCGGGAGCGAAAAATCCCGGGGATGGCGGTTGCGGTGACGATCCGTGGCAAGCGGTACTTCTTTAACTACGGCTTGGCGTCTAGGGATACCAAACGGCGAGTTAGCAGCGATACTTTGTTTGAGATTGGGTCCATCAGCAAGACGTTTACGGCAACGCTCGCTTCGTATGCTCAAATCACTGGAAGCCTGTCACTGGCCGACAGCGTTACCAAATACCTGCCCGAACTGCGCGGCAGCAGCTTCGACCAAGTCCGCCTGATCAACTTGGCCACCCATACCGCCGGCGGTTTACCGCTTCAGGTTCCAAGCGAGATCCATTCCATGGCTCAATTGATGGATTACTTGAAACGATGGCAGCCAAAAACGGTTGTGGGCGCATCAAGAACATACTCCAACATCAGCATCGGACTGCTCGGCGTGATCACGGCTAAGAGCATAGGCCGGCCGTTCGAGCAATTGATCGAAAGGAATCTGTTCTCTCCGCTGGGGATGAAGGAAAGCTACTACCATGTGCCGCCGGGCCGAATGACACGATACGCCCAAGGCTATACCGGCAAGGACGAACCTATCCGGATGTGCCCCGGCGTTCTTGGCTCCGAGGCGTACGGCGTCAAGTCGTGTGCTGCTGATCTCATACGCTTTGTTGAGGCCAACCTGCAGGTGGGTCCGGATAGCGGAGTGCTGGCACGCGCCATATCCGCCACCCACACCGCCTACTTCACCTCGGGCGAGATCATGCAAGACTTGATTTGGGAGCAGTACCCCTACCCGGTTGAGTTGAAGCGGCTGCTTGCCGGCAACTCTACGAAGATGATTTCCGAGGCGAACGCCGCGATTGAGTTGGCCAAACCATTTTCACCACAAGCAGAAGTGCTTATCAACAAAACCGGGTCTACAAACGGTTTCGGTTGCTACGTCGCGTTCATTCCCAGCCGGAAGATCGGAATTGTTTTGCTCGCCAACAAGAGCTATCCGATTCCAGCGAGGGTGACTGCTGCATTTAGAATTCTGACTAGCGTTGGACATCCTGTTCTGTAGCCGCGGCATGGTTTGTGGCCTCGAGCCCAGACCGTGGCATGGACCCAAGCTATGGCTTCACCATTCGCCCCGAACGCCGGTACAAACCATCCGGCGGCTACAAGTGGGACTGGGCGTTGGCAGCATGTCCGAAGCTCCGTTTGGTGCTTCGGACATTCTTTGGGGCTTGCCACTACCTACGGAAACAGAGGCTTCGTTTTCAGGAAGATGTGGCTGACGCTCACAGTGTTCGACTTATGGCATGCGAAGCATCCGCTATCGGCGTAACCGGAGCCGGTCCCGCCATTTGCCACCGATGTCTCCATAAAGGTTTCCATCGTTGAATTAGTCATTTGGCCGGTACCCACCTCGTTGCCGCCCGTGTTTCCCGGGGGTGGTCCTGGGTAAGGGGTGGTTGGCGCCGCGCCATTTTCGGTC
>Ga0206816_1156_pt1 | contig 16953 bp, 9 predicted proteins | sample Alteio_BWOrgCont_88_FD_152866 | JGI IMG/M metagenome (GOLD analysis project Ga0206816, IMG submission 152866) | Enriched cells from forest soil in Barre Woods Harvard Forest LTER site, Petersham, Massachusetts, United States -... | ecosystem: Environmental > Terrestrial > Soil > Temperate forest > O... | reverse complement strand
CGACGTGGTTACCCGGGGTGGTCGCGCTTAGCGCTCGACCCCGGGCTAATATCCGGAACCGCCTACGGGGTTCTCGGTCACCCGTCTTCGCGCATATGCGCTTCGCCGAGGCATGCGGCTCGACAGAGGGACGCGTCCCAGTCTCGCCCCACCGAATAAAAGATTGTTTATTTTTTGGTGTGGCTGGCGCGAGGTTTCCGGATGGGCTCCTCGGTTTCGCAAGTGATAATCTCCGCATTGGCCGCGGGTTTGATACCTGAGCCGTGTTCGCGGGCATAGACACGGATGGAGGCTGCGCCGAACAACAGGATTTGCGCGGAATAATAGACCCAAAGCAGGACGACGACGAAGGAACCGGCGGCGCCGTAAGCGGAGCTAAGGGTGCTGCGGCCAAGGTAGGCGCCCAACAAATATTTCCCCGCGGTAAAAAACAGGGCGGTGACGAACGAGCCGACCCACACATCGCGCCAGGCGATCAGGACATCGGGCAGCAGCTTAAACATCATGGCGAACAGCAGCGTGATGATTCCCAGGGAGATGAGCACATCGAGAATGTGCCAGATGATTTCGTGTGCGGGGATCATTCCGCCCATCCATTTGCCCGCGGCTTCGAGGGCGGCGCTGACGATGAGCGATACGAGCAATAAAAATCCAATGCCCAGCAGCGCGGCGAAGGACAGAAGGCGATGCCGGATAAAGCTTTTGATGCCGCTGGTCTTCAGCCGCACTTTCCAGATGGCGTTGAGGGATTGTTGAAGCTGGATGAAGACGGTGCTGGCGCCGACGAAAAGGGTGATAAAGCCGAGGACGGTCGCGAAGAGGCCGGTTTTGGGTTTATCGGCAGCGGTGAGGATGGATTGAATGGCCGTCGCGCCATTGTCGCCCACTAATCCCTTGATTTGTCCGAACAGTTCGCGGTGCGCCGCTTCCGGCCCAAAGATGGCGCCGGCCAGCACCAGAACCAGGATAAACAGCGGGGCAATGGCAAAGATGGTATAAAAAGCGATGGCCGCGCCCATGGCGGAAGCATTGGCATCGTTCCAAATGAAAATAGCCTGCACGATGTGTCTATAAAGGGATTTAAATTTCTTCGGGACCATAAGTTTTCAATGCCATTGCCGCGTGAGATAATCACTGAAGGCCGGCGTGAAGAGAATGAAAAGCCGGGCAAAGCCCGCAGTGACGGGACAAGAATTGCTCCTCGTAATTTGCGCCATAAAGTATCGCGCTACCTCTCGTAGGTTTAGCCGACTTTGTGCCAGGGAAAGTTCCCTTTAATCACATGCGAATAGCTTCAGGGAGCAGGAAAAATGCACATTATCTGAAGGGAGAAGTTTGCAAAATGCCGCTTCATCAGGCCCGCTAAACATGTAAAGCATTTTCGTCATCACGATTCGCATTTTTAGAGTACTGGCATTTCTGATGCTAAAGAAAAGACATGAAAATAAAATTTCTTTTTCCCATCGCCCTTGCCTGTTTCGCGGTGGTATGCGAGAGCAGGGGTACCGGTGCTGCTGCTGGAGCGCAGGCGGCGCCCGCCCCGCTACCGGCGACTGCGCAGACGCCTCAAACAACTCAAACACCCCAAGCGGCACCGGCTCCGGGTACTCAAGATATTGTTACCAATAATTCCGGGAATAATCCCAATAATCCAAATATGCGCGGTGGAATTAACGGCAGCGAAAACCGTGACGTGAACGGCGAGGGCAGGGGTGTTTACCTGAACGGCACTTATTACCGCAATGGTACGTACGGCTACAATACGAACCTGGGAACGGGCAGCGGTTACGCCAATACCAATTCATTTTATTGGACGACCAATCCGCCGGAACCAAGGTATAACCAGGGCAATACGACTCAACTTCCGGGAAACGCGCTTCCGACCCCAATTACCTTGCCTTCACAGTCGCCCGGAAATTCAACGCCTCCTCCGGTCAATTCGGTGCCGCCACCAGTGAATTCTCCACCTCCTGCGGTCAATTCTCCGCCCCCGCCGGTTAATTCAACTCCGCCACCAGTCAACTCGACTCCGCCTCAATCATAATAAATAAAAAGACGATAACGTAAAGCGATGGAGGGGCCGGGGTGAAAAATTAGAAAAGGAGAATTATTGGCAGGAACCAGCACATTTAATTTCTGGCGAAAGAGAACAAGGCATTTGGCCTATGCCTGCGCAGCGATTGTCCTTGTTCTTATAGCCGTGCGACTAGCGCTGCCCTTTGCACTCAGAGATTATGCGAACCGCCAGTTGAATAAATCGCACGACTATGGCGGAAGTATTGGGCATGTGACGGTTCATCTTTGGCGCGGCGCTTATCGCATCCACGATATCAATATCGTCAAACGGGACGGCAAAGTATCCATGCCATTCTTTTCCGCAAACTATCTGGACTTGTCGCTGCAATGGAGCGAGTTGATTCATGGAAAGCTGGTCAGCATCATCCTGATGGACAGCCCGCGAATAAATTTCGTTTCCGGGCCGACCAAGGCGCAATCCCAAAGCGGCACGGAAAATAATTGGAACGATACCCTGGAAAGTCTCGTGCCTTTTAAAATCAACAGCCTGGTCATCACCAACGGGCAGGCGCATTTCCAAAATCCCTATTCCAGTCCGCCGGTGGATATTTATATGACCGAGGTCTTTGGGGTGGCGACCAATCTCACCAATTCGCGCGAAATCAAACAGCAACTGCCGGCCGGGATTGAGGCTTCCGGGAAAACTTTGGGAGAAGGCCGGCTTTATCTCCAATGCAGTCTCAATCCCCTGGCAAAATCGCCGACCTTTCAGCTCAATGGTTCTTTGACGAATGTGGACCTGACACAATTGAACAGTTTTCTGCGCGCCTATGGGAAGTTTGACGTGGCGCGTGGCAATTTTGCCCTTTTCACCTCCTTCGCCGCGGCGGACGAAAAATATGACGGCTATGTCAAAGTCTTTTTCAACAACCTAAAAGTTTTTAAATGGGAGAAGGAACGCAAGAAAGATGCGCTGCAAATCTTTTGGCAGGCCATTGTCGGGACGGTCGCGACTATTTTGAAGAACCAGCCGCATGATCAATTGGCGACGAAGGTTCCGATTACCGGCGCGTTTCAAAATACTGACGTCCACGTCTGGCCAACTATTCAAACCCTTTTACGCAACGGCTTTATCCGCGCTCTGGCCCTGCAACCCGATCAGCGCGTCAGTGTCGACACGGCAAAAAAGGTTGATCCCAGCGGATCCGGCCTGGAATCGTCGGATACCAACCGGGTTCAACAGATTGAAAAAGCCGGCACGATTCAAATGCACGGGACGAATGGCCCCCTATATCATACGGGGCATTGAATTGTTGAACCAATCGCAAGTTTCGATTTGGCGAGGTTATGATGAACTACCCGGCTCCGATGGCGGGGTCTTTGAACTCATGTAACGAATCACGGCTTCGGTGCGGGAACTGACATGCATCTTGCTAAATACCCGCTTGAGGTGGCTGCAGACCGTGTCGATGCTCAATTGCATTTTGTCTGCGATCAATTTGTTGGAATACCCCTGGGAAAGCAGCATCAGGATTTGTTCTTCCCTGATAGTCAGATGCGTGGATTTATCGAGGATGGTGGCCTTTCGCCGAAATGACTCAATGACCCGGCGGGCAATCTGGCTGGTCATCGGGGCTCCGCCGTTCAACACATCGAGGAGAGCCACCCGCAAGTCCGCCGGTTTCGTTCGCTTTAGAAGATAGCCATCGGCGCCCGCTTCCAGCGCCAGGAAGACCAGTTCCTGGTCGTCCATGGCCGTCAGAATGATGATCTGTGTCTCGGGAAGCAATTCCTTGAGCTTGGACGTGCATTCGATCCCGGACATTCGCGGCAAAAAAATGTCCATGAGCACGGCATCAGGCGGATTCTGCGGGAGGATCCTTAACGCTTCCTCGCCGGTGCCGCAGGTGCAATGGCACGTAAAATCAGGGAACGAATTGATAAGTTTAGTCCAACTGTCGCGGACCTTCGGGAGGTCCTCCACGAGGGCGACCTTGATGGGCTGCTTCGAACCGGTTCCGCTTGAACGGTTTCCTTTGGCAGGCTTGGGAAATTTAGCATTGGGTGGGGTCATGGCTTTGTACAGATGATTTGGCGCGGGCGTTGCCCGTGTGGTTGTTCGGCCCCGAAGAGAATTTCTGCTTTAAAATTTGCGACCAGGGCCGCCGCTTTAAGGGAATGCTAAGTTCAACACGGCACCCTTTGCCGGGCTGACTGAGAACCTGGCAATTGCCGCCCAATTCGCTCAAGCGCTGCGACATGTTGGTTAGACCGTTACCTTCCGGTGAGGTGTTTCGAATGTCAAATCCTTTGCCGTTGTCCTGGACCACGACGATGAGCCGGGAACCTTGCGATTTTATCTGGAGGCGCAGCTCGGTGGCGTCCGAATGTTTGACGGTGTTATTAAGGGCTTCTTTGATCGCCATTAGCAGGCTGCGCCGCAAGGGGAGATTCAATTCCGCGGCCGGGATTTCCGGTTCTACCGCAAACAAAATCTGAATGCGCGTCGGTTTTAAGAATTGCTGGGCGTAGTTGCAGACGTAATCCGCAAAATCGCGCAGCGTATCGCGCCGGGGATTTACCGCCCATAAAATTTCATCCATGGTGGACAGCAGCCCGCGAACCTCCTCGCAAATCCAGGTCAGTTGCCGGCTCATTTCAGAATCGGCTGGTGATTGATTTTGCACGACCTCTCCGTGCAGGACGAGCTGGGTCATCCTTGAGCCAATGTCATCATGAATGTCCCGGGCAATGCGCGCGCGTTCACGCTCCAATAAAAAATTTTCTTTCCGGTGAACCACCAATTGCGCCACGAGCCAGAGGCTGGTCAGTACAACCATGCCACAGATCGAAAGCAGCAATACTTGGAACCAGCCCGTTTGCCAAAAGTATAACTTAATGGGTTGTAGTGAGGGCATCATATTCACCGCCGTGGGGCTGGTCCACCAGGGCGCTCCGCCCAGCGGGGCAATAATCGTCGCCGCCGGCCAGTCAGATTCAGCATCGGGTTTTGTCTCCCACTGTTTCACTCCATCGGGAACTATCCTCCAACTTTTGTCGGATTTATAGGAGATGCCTTTTCCATTCGCGAAGGAAATCCGCAATCCCAAAAGCATGCCTGCGGAAAATGAACCGTTGTAGGCATCGACCGCCAGGATGTGCCGGCCGGGTGTCAGTAACGGCGTTAGGTCAAAGATGAAAAGTTCGCGCCACTCAGCTCCCCGGCCAAGTTCCCGGCCATCGAGATACAGTGTAAATTCATTGTCCACGGTCATGACGAGCCGGGCGTTGGTGACCGTGATTCCTTCCGGGATTTCAATCGCTTTCCAAAACCTGCACGTCTGGTCATCCAGGGTTACCTGTTCCCAGATCCAGGAGCCCAGTCCATTGGTAGGGCTGGTATAGGGCTCTACCACATTCAGGTCCACCTTCTGGTTGCCTGCCGGTTGGCTTTGTGCATGCGATTGCCAGGCAAGGGCGAAAAAAAGGAACGACCAAAGCAGACATCTCATCAGGGATGCGCGCTTGCCAGGCCTAAAAATCAGATGGCAGGAAAAGCGCGGCATAATCTTACGTTGATTTGGCGTGGCCTGCTCAGGTTAAATAATTTCGCGATTTTATCAAACAACCTCCGGACTTTACCGGTTGATTCCAAATGGTGATTTTACGCACGTAAAATTTATGCGAAATTGAGGATTCCGCAACCCTACCGATTTCGGTGAATAGGCCCTCCCCGGTTTTGGTGAATATACGGCCTCAAACTCATGGATTAGCCTGACGGTAAACTCACAGCGGGGAATCTGCTTTTCCATTTTCCTCAAAATTGTTGAACTCCGGGAAGACAAAGAATAATTGAACAGATGAGATTGAAGCATTGGATAAATATTGGCCTGGCGATTGGTGCCTTGAGTCTTTCAGCGCACAGCGTTGTTGCGGAAGACGCCACGCCCGCCATTACCGTGGCAAGTTATTATTTCGGAAATTACCATCCCAATGATCCTCGCAATGAGAAAGCCAAAGGCAAAGGTTGGAGTGAGTGGGAGCTGGTCAAAGCTGCCAGACCTCGCTTCCCCGGTCACGACCAGCCGCACGTGCCGCTTTGGGGATATACCGACGAGTCGGACCCAAAAATTATGGCCAAAAAAATCGACGCGGCGGCGGATCACGGCATCGATGTTTTTATCTTCGATTGGTACTATTACGATGACGGTCCATTTCTCAACGATACGATTGACGAGGGCTTTCTTAAAGCGACCAACAATAACCGGATGAGATTTGCCCTGATGTGGGCCAACCACGACTGGCAGGGAAACATGTTCCCTTATAAGAAGGGCTCGCCACGAATCGTACTCTATCAAGGCAAAGTGACGCCGGAACATTTCGAAAGAATATGCGATCACGTCATCAAGGACTATTTTTCTCAACCCTCTTATTGGAAGATCGACGGCAAGCCTTACTTTTCTTTTTACGACCTGGGCAAATTGGTCGAGAACTTTGGTTCCGTGCCGGCGGCCCGGGCGGGTCTGGACGAGTTTCGTGCGAAGGTTAAAGCTGCCGGTTTTCCCGGGCTTTACCTTAACGCGGTCGCGTGGGGGCAGCCGATCCTGTCGGGAGAAAAAACACCAACCGACATATCCAGGCTGGTCCGTGACCTCGGATTTGATTCCGTCACTTCCTATGTCTGGATTCACCACGTTCGCTTGCCGAGCCAGCAGACTGATTACAACTTCGTCCGTGACGCCTACTTCAAATACTGGGACCAGGCCGACAAGATTTTTGGAGTGCCATATTTTCCCAATGTCACCATGGGCTGGGATCCCAGCCCGCGTTGCGACCAGAGTGACACGTTTGATAATTCCGGTTATCCTTTTACCAATACGATCAAAGACAATACCCCCGAACGATTTCGCGAGGCGCTGCTAATGGCGCGTCGCCGCCTGCTGGCGGAAAAACAAGGCCCGCGTATTCTCGACATCAACTGCTGGAATGAATGGACCGAAGGTAGCTATCTCGAGCCGGATACTGAACATGGCATGGCCTATCTGGACGCCGTGCGGGACGTTTTTGGCGGCCAAAACCAGATATCGGTCTCTGCCGGGAATTGATCATCGCGCGTGATTAAGGCCCTTTGGCCGCTTCCCCGGCCAGATTTTCTTCAGCTTAACCTATTTCGGTGAATAGGCCTTAACCGTTTTTGGCGAATATACAGTTTTAATTCCATGCTTTAGGTTTTCACAAAGCAAAACCCCAAGCATAAAACTTCGCTATGAAAAAAATTTGTAAGGAATTTATAGTTTTGGGCCTGTCCGGCCTTTTCTCGTTGTCCATCGCGTATGCGCAATCACCCATCACCGTAAACAATTTTAGTTTTGAGGCCAATATCGCCTCGGTGGGTGGGGATGTGACCTCAGTTCCCACCGGTTGGACGGCCTTTAATGAGGCCGGGTCGTCTGATATCGGTTCGGAAAATTCCGGCGGCACCCAGTACACGGTCAATAATCCACTAGCCGCCCCGGCTGATGGCAACCAGTATTGCTATATCAACATGTTCAATCCGAGCGTGACCGGTGGCATCTATCAGGACGTCGGTGCCTTGCAACCCAATACCACCTATACCCTTACCGTCGCCATCGGTTCGCGCGCTGACCGGATCAATTCGCCGGGAATCATTTCACTGGTGAACGGCGCGGATGATACGGGAACAGTGCTGGCCAGCGGTGGCGGTTTGCCGGGCACCCAAAATACCTGGCAGGACTACACGGTGAACTTCACTACAGGAGCTTCGGTCAGCGGAGATTTAACCATTGTACTATCAGTGCTGGGCAACGGCACAACCATCCAGGCTGACTTCGATAATGTGCAGCTCACGGCTTTGCAGAGATCGGTGCCGGAACCGGTTTTGATTCAGAACACAACCCCGGCCAGCGACACCGTGGCCATGGGCAGCAATGCTGTCTTCACCGCCGCCTTCAGCAATTCGCCGCCGGTCAACCTCCAATGGCTACAGATCGTAAGCGGATCTCCCAACACGACAAATAATATCAATACTGGCGTAGTCAATGTGACCAACAACGGAGTTGTGACCTCGACGCTGACGCTCAGTGATGTGCCACTGTCCAGTTCCGGCACTTCATACCAGTTGGAAGCCGTCAATGCGACCAACAACACGGGAGTTCCTGTTTATACCCGGCTCGCTCCTCTCACCGTCGTTTCGACCATCACCTGGTATCCGTCCGGAGCCGGAAACGGCGTCTTCTCCACCGACTCGGTTCTCGGTTATGCAGGGACGGTGGGCAACGAGGTTTATGGAGTGGGCTTCGGCGGCTCCGGAGCCGTAACAACCGGCAACGGTTATACTTTTAACGACTATGTTGCTTCCGGTAATATGACCATTGCGAATAGCGCCGGGCTGGTAAACAACACGGGCTATGAAGGGGGAAGTGTTACCACCGGTGACGCCGGTTTGGATACAATTTTGGATTATGGTGTTACGGGCTCCGCGACTTGTACGGCTACCTTAAACAATCTGACCGTGGGCCAGGCTTACACCGTCCTCGTATTGATGGATGACAATCGCACCTCGGGCGCCGGCGGCCCCGATTTTGATGTCACGGACGGTTTGACGGCCAGTCCGGCTCAGGACTATGCCTTTCCCAATGGCGTACCAGCGGTGGGCGGATTCATCATGGGAAAATTCACCGCGCAGTCAACGAGCCAGCCATTGACCGCGCTCGAAGACGGCAATGCCCAATACATCGCCGTTCTTTTGGAGAAAGGCACTGCGCCGGCTCCTGTCACGGCTCCCACATTGACCAGCGACGTTGATCCCTTGGTGTCGAAATTAAGCCCCGGAGCGCCGGTTACCCTGACCGTTGGCGTCTCGGGTTCTCCCTTATCTTATCAGTGGTCCAACCAAAGCGGCCCCGTCAGCGGCGCAACAAACGCCAGCTACTCGTTTAATGCTTCGTCCGGCCCGGGCTCGTATAACACGAACTCATATTTTTGCACGGTGACCAATACCGCCGGCAGTATCGTTAGCTCCACAGCGGAAGTGATTACCTCCACGAACATTGTCAGCGTCTATAATTTCAGCTTTGAGAATGATGTTGCCGGTGGACCGGGTGGCGTGGTGAAAACGGTTCCCAGCAGTTGGGCTGCCTTTAACGAAGGCGGGTCAACGGATATCGGCTCTGAGAACGCCGGTGGTACTGATTACACGGTCTTTGATCCTCTGGCTGCCCCGGCGGATGGCAATCAGTTTTGTTATGTGAACATGTTTGTCTCGGGCGTGACCGGCGGAATCTATCAGGATGTCGGGGCCTTGAAACCCAACACGACCTATACCCTGACCGTGGCGATTGGTAACCGCAACGATGCTCCGCCCAATGGACAACCGGCATGGTCGCCTGGAATCATTTCGCTGGTCAACGGCGCCAACAACACCGGCACAGTATTGGTCACTGGTGGAGGACTTCCGGCTACAGCAAATAGCTGGCAGGACTATACGATAACCTATAGCACCGGGTCTTCCGTTAGCGGGGATTTAACCGTTGAGCTGTCAGTGGCTGGCAGCCCCAGTATTCAGGCGGATTTTGACAATGTGCAACTGGCCCAGGCACCGGCTCCCCCCGTCGTCGCTCCAACTTTAACGACGGATATTAGTCCGCTCGCGTCGAGATTGACCACGGGAACGCCGGTTACCTTCACCGTTTCAGCCAATGGGTTCCCATTAGACTACCAGTGGTATAATCAGAACGGTCCCATCAGCGGAGCGACCAACGCCAGCTACTCCTTTAATTCGTCGACCGGCACAAATTCTTATTATGTCGCCGTGACCAATTCCGCCGGCGCGACCAATAGCTCCACGGCGGTTGTGGTCAGTTCTCCGAACATTGTCACGGTCCAAAACTATGATTTTCAAAACACCACACTTAACCCGGGACAGACGATTGTTTACACGCCCAACGGTCCTGCCGGTTGGAATGGCTTCAATATCGGTTCGGGCGGTAATTATGATATCGGCCTCAGTTATGCCAGCGGAGGAGACTTTACGGACCCGCTGACTACTCCCGCCTTTGGAAATAATTATCTTTGGGTCAACCGATTCAATGGAAATGGAACCCAGGTTGCAGGTGTTTACCAGGATGTTGGCAGCCTCAAGGCCAATACGACGTACACGCTCACCGTCGCTATCGGGCAGCGCGCCAGCACAGGTCCCGATGGTTCCTGGTCACCGGGAATTATTTCGCTCGTCAACGGCACCAGTGATGTGGGCACGGTTCTGGTTACCGGTGGGGGACTGCCGGCTACAGCCAATTCCTGGCAGGACTACACCGCGAGCTTCACCACAGGAGCTTCCGTCAGCGGGGATTTGACGGTAGTGTTGTCCGTTCTGGATGCTCCGTCGATCCAGGGGGACTTCAGCAATGTGCAATTGACGCAGGTTCCGCAGCTTGTTTTCAACCCGCCGGTTATTTCAGGCGGCAATCTAACCCTGACGGCCAGCGGCGGCACGGCTGGCGGCGGATATACGCTGTTGACCACCACGAACCTGTTGGGTCCCTGGACGACGAATAGCACCGGCACCTTCAGTGGCACAGGAACTCTCTCAAGCTCCATTCCGATTGGAACCGGTCATGCCCGCTTCTTCCTGCTGCGGACGCCGTGATATCGGGGATTTACGCCTCTCCGGGATGTCCGTTCCCGGAGCAGGCAGTTGGTTAAAGCATATATAGAAATAATTTATTTGAAGTGCGTGAAGTAAATTATAGATCGGTTAAAGCGGCGAAATCGGCATTTACGTTGATTGAACTTCTGGTGGTCATTGCCATTATCGCCATCCTGGCAGCCATACTCCTGCCGGTTTTGAGTCAAGCCAGGGAAAGGGCCATGCGCACGCAATGCCTGAGCAATATCCGCCAGGTTGGGGTCGGTTGCATCATGTATGCTGGAGATTTTGGGGATAAATTGTTCCCTCCGTTGGGCGGAAGCCCATTCAATTGTTTTGGTCTGGATATTTCTCTGCTCTCAACTCTGCAGGGTTATGGCATGGTCCTTAAGACCAACGCCTCGAACCTAAATAATATCTGGAGCTGTCCGGAGAGAAATTGGCTTCCCCGCGAGGATCCAAACGTTGGAACCGAAATTGCCATCGGCTATCAATATTTTGGCGGCGTCACCCAATGGCTTAATCCCGCCGGCACCATTCTTAATCCGCCCAGTCCAGTGAAACTGACGACTTCCAAACCGCGCTGGTGCATGGCGGCGGAGTCCAATTGCAAAGCTTCGCTGGGTTCAATGAACGGCTTTCCCGCGCAAGATACGGGTTGGGGTGCCGACGGATATGTGGCGGGTCAACCTGTCAGGGTTCCGCACCCGGCTCACTCGTCGCCATGTCCTGCTGGCGGCAACATCCTGTTCGTGGATGGATCGGCGAAATGGGTTAAGTTCCAGAACATGTATTTTATGAACACTTTTAGTTTAAATTCTCCTACCGTCCGGTGTTTTGCCTACCAGGAGGATTGGGGTACCTTAAGCGGCGTCCAATTGAACAAGATGCTCCCAACTTCGGCGGACTTTCAATAATGACCTGACTTGGAACAATGCAAATGGCCAGGCCCATGATAAATTTAGCCCCATCGTCCTTATCAACGCGGCAGCGGGAGGTTTTAGACAATCTTGCCGAGGGTCTAACCTACGAACAAATTGCCAGGGGGATGGGCATCAGCATCCATACCGTCCGAAATCACGTGCGCCGGATTTATCAGAAACTGGAAGTTCGAAATTCTGCCCAGGCCATTGCTTCTATCCGGATGTAACAATTTTTCGGGATCACATACCAACTGCTCCAGCCAATGGCACGGCGGGCATCGATTTGCGAGGCGAAGTTTAACAATTATCCAATATCTCAAATGAAACAAATTTTCGTCCTGGTTGCATGCATTCTTGCCATGACCAGGGCAAATGCCTGGCAGATGCAACAGGCGCCACTGATGACGCAATGGGCGAGCCAGATCGACACGAATGCCCCGCTGCCGGAATATCCGCGCCCCCAGTTGGTGCGAAGCAATTGGCTGAATCTCAATGGCCTCTGGCAGTTTCAAGCCGGCACAAACAGCAGTGATCCTGTTCCCACCAACCAGACACTTTCAAGCCAGATATTGGTTCCCTATCCGATGGAATCGGCCATCTCCGGCGTCATGCAATATAATGCCTGGTCGTGGTATCGCCGGACATTCACCGTGCCGGCGGGCTGGGGCGGTCAACGAATCATCCTGCATCTGGATGCAGTGAACTGGCAATCGCAAGTTTACATCAACGGCCACAACGTGGGGATGCATAAAGGTGGCTATGACCCGATTAGTTATGACATCACGTCTTACTTGAATGGCGGGACCAATGAATTGATTGTGCAGGTTTATAGTCCGGAAGATAACGGCGGTGAGCCGCGCGGAAAACAGACGCTTTATCCCGGGGGAGTTATGTATACTTCGTCTTCCGGTATCTGGCAGTCAGTGTGGCTGGAGCCGGTGGATAGTTCCGGCGTGCAAAACCTGCTCATCATCCCGGACGTGGACAATTCCCGCCTGCGGCTGACGGTTAATACCTACGCCACCAACGGCGTCACGGTTTACGCCAAAGTGTTGGATGCCGACACGGTGGTCAACACGGCAATCGGCAATCCGCAAACCGAATTGGATATTCCGATTGCCAGTCCCCAGCTGTGGTCGCCCAATAGCCCGTTTCTCTATGATCTCCAGATTACCGTCGTTCACAACGGGGTGACCAACGACACAGTGAGCAGTTATTTCGGGATGAGAAAGATTTCCGCCAACCAAGTGGCAGGCCGATGGAGATTATTCCTGAACAACCAATACCTTTTTGAACTGGGGCCATTGGATCAAGGCTTCTGGCCGGATGGCCTTTACACCGCGCCTACGGATGCCGCGCGGGCCTACGATATTCAAATGGAAAAAGCCTTTGGCTTTAACATGGTGCGCAAGCATCTTAAAGTCGAACCGCCGCGCTGGTATTATTGGGCGGATAAATTGGGCATCCTGGTTTGGCAGGACATGCCCAGTTGCAATACCTATACCGGCAGCCCCAACCCGCCTGCGGTGGATCCCGTTCAGTTCACAATCGAATTGAGCGCCATGGTTACCAACCACTTGAACAGCCCTTCCATCATCATGTGGGACATTTTTAACGAAGGTCAGGGCGAGGCCGGCAGCTACAACGGCGCTGGCCAAACCAACACGGCCTATCTCGTCCAGTTGGTGAAGAATCTTGATCCCTCGCGCCTGGTCAACCAGGCCAGCGGTTGGAATTGGGTAGGGGCAGGGGATGTGGACGACATTCATAATTATCCCGAACCCGGTAATCCCATCAACAACGTGCTGGCATCTGTAGATGGGGAATTTGGCAGCATCGGTTACGTCGTGCCCGGCCATATGTGGTTTGGCTCCAATTATACCTACGGCTCGGCATTTACGGTCAGCACCACGAATGCCCTTGTTTCGTATTATGATTACTTTGTCAACGAACTGGTCAGCTACGAGCCCAGTGCCAGAGGCGGTTTGAATGCGGGCGTCTATACCGAAATCACCGATATGGAAACCGAATCCGCCGGTCTGCTGACCTATGACCGATTACTCAAGGTTGATCCCACTGTGATCAGCAACGCCAACCAGAACGTCAATCTTGTGTACAATTTCAACACAGATTCTGTCGCGGTCACCACCAACTTCAGCTTTGAAGAGGACACGACTCCGCCCGGCACCGCTTTTACGTACGTTCCCACCGGCTGGACTGCGTTTAACGAGGGCGCAAGCGGGGATATCGGCTCGCAAAATGCGGGAGGTGGCGATTACACCGTTAACAATCCACTTGCCGCCCCTGCGAATGGAGACAACTTCTGTTACGTCAATCTCTATAATAATCCCAATGCGTCCACGGGCATTTATGTAGATGTTGGAGCCTTGCAGGCGAACACGACCTATTCGCTTACCGTGACGATTGGTAGCCGTCTTGATATTCAAACGTTGCCCGGCATCATTTCACTCGTCAACGGCACCAACAACGCAGGCACGGTGTTGGCATCCACTTACGGAGTTCCTGCCACACCAAATAGCTGGCAGGATTATACGGTCACTTACACCACCGGGCCTTCGGTCAGCGGCGACCTCACCATTGTGCTGTGGGTTGACCCAACCTTGACCGGCGGTCAGGTTGCCAATGATCCCGGCGTCAACGACAACGTTCAGGGAGATTTCGACAATGTGCGGTTAACGGCAATCTCCATGGTTCCCGTCTCCAATCCGAGTTTTGAAGTGAATGTGGCATGTGGATCCGGCCAGCTTGTCTCCAGCGTTCCGACCGGCTGGACAGCCTTCAATGAAGCAGGGGGATCCGATATCGGCTCACAGTGGGCGGGAGATAACAATGGCAATTACGATTACACGGTAAATAATCCATTGGCTGCCCCGGCGGACGGCAACCAGTATTGCTACGTCAACATGTTCAATCCCAGCGTAACGGGCGGCATCTATCAGGATGTCGGTGCATTGCAACCCAATACAACCTATAACCTGACTGTAGCGATTGGTTCTCGGAATGATCGGATCAACTCGCCGGGGATAATTTCACTCATCAATGGCATCAACAATAACGGCACGGTATTGGCGTCCACTAACGGCCTGCCGGCCACGCAGAATACCTGGCAGAACTACACGGTGAGCTTCACCACAGGATCTGCGGTCAGCGGAGATTTAACTATCGTACTATCAGTGCTGGGCAACGGCACAACCATCCAGGCGGACTTCGATAATGTACGATTGACCGTAGCGCCGTTTCCCCTCGTGCTGCCGACACTCGCGCGGCCGCATGTTTCGCAGGGAAACCTGATCGTCACGGGAACTGGCGGAACGCCCCGCGCAGGTTATACCTGGCTGGCCACGACCAACCTGTCCGCTCCAATTCTCTGGAAAACAAACAGCACAAGCACACTGGATAGTGGAGGCAGTTTCTCAAACGCCATCCCCATCAACCCCACACAGCCGGCGGGTTTCTTCCGGTTGCGAATGCCGTAAAGCCCACACTGTTTTATGCCATCAAAGATTTTATGGAACGTTGGCTCCTTGCTGATCCTGTTCCTGATGGCCGCCGGCCCACAACGCGTTTCTGCCGCCAACGTGATGAACTATGGAGCTGATGGCAACGACTACTTTCAATTTACAACTCCCTCCATGGCCTTCGACAAGGCTTCCGGCTTCACGACGTTGATTACATTCGCCATGCACGTCAATCCGGACGGCACGCTTCTGATTGCCGGTGTGGCCTGTACCAATGGCGTCTATGTCGGCCCCTCCAACTGGGGGTCGCTGGTCGCCACGTTGAAGACGCCGCCTACGACCGTCACCCGCTACGAGGTATGCATTGGCGGTTATGGAGATACGAGCTATGCGAATATTCAGAGTCTGGTCAATTCGCAGGGGACCGGTCCGGGCAGCATCCTGTACAAAAACTTTCAGGCGCTGAAGAACGCAGTGCCGGGAATTGACGCAATTAACGATGACGACGAGCAGACCTATGACCTCAATTCCTCTACGAGCTTTGCCAATATGCTTGGCGGCTTGGGTTATAAGTTCACCATGGTTCCTTACGAGAACCAGAGCTTTTGGGTTAATCTAAAAAATAGCGTTACCAACTGCGACGATATCTACCTCCAATGTTATGAAGGCGGCGCGGGCAATGATCCGGGCCAGTGGGACGCCGCCTTCGGAAACGACGTCATCGTGATTCCCGGCCAGGAGAGCAATACCGCCAATTCGACGAATTGGCACAACTGGTTTCTTGAGACCGGGGTTGAGGGCGGCTTTTACTATCCTGATGTGGTTTTCAACAGCACCTATTGGAGCGCGGCCGTTATCCAGGGCTACGACGCCGTGCCGCCTGCGCCCACGCAAGTGACTGCGACACCCGGTGGCAAACAAGTGATTTTGTCCTGGTTCACCGCTCCCGGGGCAGCCAGTTACAACGTGAAGCGTTCGACCAGCAGTGGCGGTGAAATAACCGTCGCCAATGTTTCCGCGACCACTAATGGCTGGCCGGCCTCCAACGAATACACGGATACAGGGCTCTCAACCGGCACGACCTATTACTATAAAGTGTCAGCCGTCAACGCCAATGGGGAAAGCCCCAATTCCTTAGAGGTCAGCACTACACCGCAAGCCGGGATAGTCAATAACTCCAGTTTCGAGTTTGATGTAGCCTCAACTGGCGCAACGGTGACGACCGTTCCCGTTGGCTGGACCGCTTTCAACGAGGCAGGGCCTGCTGATATTGGTTCACAGAATGCAGGTGGCACCGATTATACCATTTACGATCCGCTCGCCGCCCCCGCCGCCGGAAACCAATATTGCTACATCAATATGAGCAATTCAGGAGTCACCGGTGGCATCTACCAGGATGTCGGAGCCTTGCAGACCAACACCATTTATACGCTGACCGTAGCCATCGGATCCCGCGCAGACCGGAATAACTCACCGGGAATTATTTCGCTCATCAATGGCACCAATAACACCGGCACGGTCTTGGCCACCGAGGGAGGACTTCCGCCGGCACAGAACATCTGGCAGAATTATACGGTAACTTTCAGTACTGGAACTTCGGTGAGCGGGGATTTAACCATCGAACTATCAGCTCTCGGAGCGGGAACCATTCAGGCAGATTTCGACAATGTGAGGCTGACCACCACGCCAGTCCCTGTGACGCTTCCCCCGACCTCGGTTACCGTGACGAACTTCAGTTTTGAAGCCAATGTCGCTCCAGTAGGCGGAGATGTAACTTCAGTTCCCACCGGCTGGACAGCTTTTAATGAGGCCGGATCTTCCGATATCGGCTCGGAAAATTCCAGCGGTACCCAGTACACCGCCAATA